>Ga0209636_10000492_pt1 | contig 38603 bp, 38 predicted proteins | sample DeeMarSWOR152_54_FD_187464 | JGI IMG/M metagenome (GOLD analysis project Ga0209636, IMG submission 187464) | Marine sediment microbial communities from White Oak River estuary, North Carolina - WOR-1-52-54 (SPAdes) (version 2) | ecosystem: Environmental > Aquatic > Marine > Intertidal zone >... | reverse complement strand
GAAGCCATATGAATTCAGCCTAGTGCCGCTGCTTCCTCTCGAACAACACGGCGAATTCTCTTGTGAATCTCGAGCGGAGCTGAAATATCATCAATCCCAGCCAGCCATTGAAAGTGCTCTCTGTCACCTTTTCCGCCTGCCTTCTCCTTTTCCTTGACCAGTTTTTCTACCGCCGAGCGTTTGCCTTTTTCCCAAGCGTCAAGTACAGGCAGCAGGTCATAAATATGTGTAGATGCCAGGCCAATGGTAGCGTGGGGGAGTGCATACTCATTAGCATTGAAGGCGATAGCCAGACCCCCAGCCTGGTCAACTGCCTCGAGCATCTTAAAATCGGTAATGCTATCGCCCACCACTACCCAGTTTGATAAAGGTTGACCCTTTGCCTTAGCAAAACGTTCCAGCGCTTCTACCTTGCGTTGCCCTCCCACAGGTCTCACCTGCTCCAGTAGCGCACCTAAACTGGTCTTGGGTAATTCTTTCCAGTAAAAACGGTCGAGCTGCTTTTTAATCCAGTCGTCATCAACCAGTAGAGCGCTCAATACGTTTTTCTCTATCGTCTCCAGAGGGCGAAAATCCTCTTTATTTAACGTCCGTGAGATTTTATCTAAAGGAAATGGGGTACAGGCAACATTTTGAGAAAAGATACTTAGTCTGTGTGCTATGTGCAAAGCATATTGTTCATAGCTGGTGCTGATGCAGAATACGTTCCAACCCTGGATACTGAGACGGGAGACCAGTGACACAGCACCACCGGTTAAGGTTGCCTTCCTTGCCAATGCGGAAATATCCGTCTCCTTTATATTGTGGTAGACCAAGAACGGTGCGATGAGAGCCAGAGTGTCACCGGGCTCATAGCCTTTTTTGCCTTCCAGGGTTAATAAATCATCATATCGACTGATGGTCTCAAAAAGCTTGCCGCCGCCAGGGAAAAGCTTCATAAGCTCAAAGGCATTGTCCTGAGTAGCCAACGGACCTTCGAGATCGAAACAGATTACACTCATTTCGACTCCACTGCTCTGTCTACCTCATCGGTCAGGTCATACCCAGACATCGGTTTTCCAGAACGGTCAAATACCTTGCCGGCTTCTATTTTAACCTCACCTCGACTGAAGGCGCTCAAGGTCGATACGATAAGCGGGAATTCTCTGACCAGCCCATACTGGCGGATGAGCTTGAAAAGTGCATTGTTCTCACCCTGCTCCTTTTTAAGCTCAGCTATAGAGCTATTATCTATTTCCTGCCAATATCTGTCGAATGCCTCACCCCTGATAGGATAAGTGCAATACGTTATTACCGGGCCCCTGTCCAGTTCCGGCGTTACCAGATGCATCATAACTCCGGATTCTACAGCTTTCTCCTCCATCAGCGTCCAGATTACCTCTTGCCAGCTACCTTTAGGACCTCCGGGGGATGCCGGATGCAGGTTAATCATATCATATCTCTGGCACATGTCTTTCCCAACAATAAGCATATAGCCGGCAAGGACGCATAAGTCCTGTTTGAAGCCCTGCAGTCTCTCCATAACTGCTCTATCATATTCGAGGCGCCATTTCGGTAGAGCTTCACCATCAGCCTTGTCTGTTGCATGCTGCAGAGCCTCAAATTTCTTCGATGAAAAGCAAATCAGCGGGATATGATAGCTGCGAACCAAGTCAAAGAATAAGTCGCTCTGTTTCGCTTCGCCTGGCTCTCGATTGCTGAAAACAAAGGCAATTGTGCCCTCAATTTCACCAGTCTGAATTTTCTGGTGCACAACCTGTAGAAGCTGTCTTGCTGCCTCATCCCTGCCGGTGGAAAACCAACCGATGGTCAACAAGGGGGCCTCCTCTCTAGGACAAGCGCTTCTTCAATCTAGCCCAGGTATTGGCAAAATGGACAGTTGGGCTTGATTTATTGCCAGAAATCTTTCCCTGAGCCAGGGAAGCCAGAAATTCGTCTTTGCCATTGAATTCCGGCATTTCAACATAAGCATTGCCTATCTCGGAAGGAGTGTGAGCATCACTGCCGGCGCTGGCAAGCTTGCCATATTTCTGTGCCAGCTCCCATGCTTTGGCTGAACTGCCTGGCACAAGACTGCGGGCATTAAAGACCTCGATTATATCAACTTCGGGCATTATGTTTTCGAAAACCTGGTTTCTAAAAACCGAGAAACGTAACCTGTCACACGGATGCGGAATGCATACCAGCCCACCCTGGGCTTTGATTTGAGCTATGGTTTCTTCAGCGGATAATTTGCTAGGTATCTCCTGGCTAAGAAACATACCGATAATCTCACCGTTCGAAGTCAGGATCTCCTCACTGACGATAATCGGGAAAGGTGCCATTTCTTTCAGCTTTATAGCTCCTTCAATAGCGTTATGGTCAGCTACCGCCAGGCAGTTGATGCCAACTTCCAGACAGCGTGCGATTATCTGCTCCAGGGACATGATGCAATCCATAGAATAGGCGGTATGAATATGAAGGTCAGCCTTTATCAAAGGTCAGCTTACCCTCTCCAGATATTCCCCGCTGCGGGTATCTACCTTGATAGTGTCGCCGTTATTTATGAAAAAGGGCACCTTAATAGTAATGCCTGTCTCCAGTTTGGCTGGTTTGCCGCCAGCAGAAGCGGTATCGCCCTTGAAGCCGGGGCCTGTTTCCGCGACCTTAAGCTCAACCGAAACAGGCAATTGTATCCCCACGGATTTGCCTTTGTGTGTTAACATTTCCAGGTTCGCCCCGTCTTTCAAATAGTTCAGCGCCTCACCAAGCATTGATTTATCAATAGCTGTCTGCTCAAAAGTCTTAGTATCCATAAAATGATAGAGTCCGCCATCATTATAAAGGTACTGTACAGGGCGGCGCTCGAGAACAGCCCTGGTAAATGTCTCACTGGCTTGAAAGGAGCGCTCAGTGGTATGGCCAGCGCGAACATCACGGAGCTTCAGCCGAACCTGTGCTGAGCCACGTCCCATCTTAATATGCTGAAAATCAAGAACCTGATACAACTGCCCATCCAGTTCAATAGTTATCCCTCTTTTTAACTCTCCAGCGTCTATCATAAGGTGACTGCCCTCCTAACTGATGTTTGCCATCTTCTCCGCCCTGGTAAGGGCTTTTACTTTACCGCCCTCCATCAAAACTGTATCTTCAATCCTAACTCCACCCCAGCCGGCAACATAAATCCCAGGCTCTACAGTAAAAACCATGCCGTCAACCAGCAGGTCCGATGAGTTAGGCCCAAGCCTTGGTGATTCATGAGCCCCCAGACCGACACCGTGTCCTAATCCATGTCCAAAGGCATCACCATAGCCTGCCTGTTCCACAACCGCCCGGGCTAATCGGTCAGCCTGGTCTCCACTGATACCGGATATAATTGCAGCCAAAGCGGTTAGTTGCGCACCCAAAACAATATCATAAATTTTAGAAAAAGTCTTGTCCTCACCACCTAGAAAAAAAGTCCGGCTTAAATCACTGCAGTAACCATTCACCCGTGCCCCCAGATCAATCACCACGGGCTCATTCTCAATGATAACTCTCTCAGAGGGCTTGGCATGGGGCAAAGCCGCATTGTACCCGGAAGCCACAATAATATCGAAGGGCATTGGTTCGCTGCCACTCTCGCGTAGGAACCTCTCCAATTCCCAGGCTAATTCCTTTTCACTCACCCCGGGACGGATAACCGATTTAACGTGCTCAAAGGCGGCATCGGCTAATTTTACTGCTTCGGTTATGAATTCTATCTCTTCAGGCTCTTTCACAGCGCGAATTGGTTCGACAAGACCGCTGGTCGGAACAAGTTTAATTTTGTAGTCGCCATCGCCTACCGTCTTACACAGCTGCTGGTAAATGGCAAAGGGGAGATGTTCAGCCTCAAAGCCTACTTTTTTGAATCCTGAATCCGAGGCCAACTTGGGTAACCAATTTGCCAAGTCGCCCTTCACGTGGACGACATCAAAATCCGGCGCTTCTTTCCTGGCTTGCTCTACATAGCGAAAGTCGACAGCTAGAAAAGAATCGCTAGCTGAAATCAGCAGCCAGCCTGCTGAGCCGGTGAAACCGGAAAGGTAATGCCTGTTTTCCGGCTGGGAAACTATGAAAGCATCTAACTCCTGCTGTGCTAAACTTTGCCTTAGTTTTTGCAGCCGGCTCACTATTACGTCTCTTTCTTCAGTTCTCCGACTAAAGTTCGCAGTGCTTCGACATATCCCCACCAACCCAAGCCGCTGATTTGTCCTTTGGCAGTGGAAGCAATGACCGATTTCGCCCGCCACTTCTCACGAGCATAAATATTAGATAAATGAACTTCAATGACCGGCAATCCACTATCATCCAGAGCATCCCGTAAAGAAAAACCATAATGGGTGAGCGCCCCGGGATTTATGATTATGCCGCTGGCTTCTACAGAATGCTGCTGGATAAAGTCAATCAGTGTCCCCTCACTGTTGGACTGAAAGCTAATTATTTCTACACCCAGGCTTTTGCCTTCCTTGCCTAAAAGGGCTTCAATTTCTGCCAGTGTTTTATCTCCGTAAATGGCTTTATTACGCTTACCCAGCATATTAAGGTTCGGGCCGTTGATAACCATGATTTTCATGATGCCGCTCCTGTTTTTTCTAATTCATCCAGTTTATTCTTGTATTCGCAAGCGGTACATTTCACCCAGCCGTCACGATATATAATCAGCATTTTGCCGCATTGAGGACAGGGCTGTGAAACTGGCCTGCGGTTAAGCGCAAATTTACACTGCGGGAAACCGCTGCAACCGTAAAAAACACGCCTTTTCTTGGTTGTCCTCTCTATTAAATCTTTTCCACACTGCGGGCAGGAAACACCAATTTTAACAATGAAGGACATTGTCTTTTTGCAATCAGGATAGCCTGTGCAAGCCAGAAATTTGCCAAACCGCCCTGTCTTCAATACCATGGGACGCCCACAATCAGGACAGATTTCATCAGTTGGCTTGGCAATCTTAACCCTTTCTATCTTCTCCGCAGCCTGGTTCAGCGTTTCCTCAAAAGGGGTATAGAAGTCTTTTAGAACAGGTATCCATCTTTTTTCACCTTGAGCAATCTCATCCAGCTCCTCCTCAAGCTGAGCAGTGAAATCCAGGTCGACAATTTTGGGGAAGTGCTGGGTCAGGATGTCATTAACAACCAGGCCTATTTCGTCGGGACACAGCTTACCATTCTCCTTATATACATAGCCTCTTTCCTGAACAGTGGATATAATCGGAGCGTAGGTGCTGGGACGTCCGATTCCTCTTTGTTCCAGTGCCTTTATCAACGTAGCTTCAGTATAACGCAGCGGTGGCTGGGTAAAACATTGCTCGGGGAAGAGCGCCAAAAGCACTAATTTATCGCCAACCTTTAATTCAGGTAGAGCGATCGCCTTTTCCTCTTCTCCATTCTCATCTTTCCCCTCACTATACAAAGTAATGAACCCTGGAAATTTGACCACAGAGCTGGTTACTCTCAACAGATATTCCTTTTGTGGTTCGGGACATGTCGCGTTTATCTCCACAGTAGTGATATCCATAGAGGCTGCCGCCATCTGGCTTGCCACCATCCGCTTCCAGATAAGCTCGTATAGCTTGAGTTGCTCTGGCTTAAGGTAAGAGTGGAGCTGGGCAGGTTCCCGGTGAATCTTTGTCGGTCTAATAGCTTCATGTGCCTCTTGTACCCATTTGCCCCTCTTGGCAAAGGAACGCGGCTGTGAAGGCACAAAACGAGCGCCATACTTGCTTGTAATGAAATCTCTGGTCTCGGCTACAGCACCAGCAGCTACATTCGTTGAATCGGTGCGCATATATGTAATCAGCCCTACCGGACCCTCTTCGCCCAGAGGTATACCTTCATAAAGTTGCTGGGCAATCATCATAGTGCGTTGAGCGGTAAACCGCAGCTTACGCCAGGCTTCCTGCTGCATGGTGCTGGTAATAAACGGCGGCGCCGGTTGACGGGCTACCTCTTTTACCGCTACATTCCTAACCGTATAGTCAGCTTTCTTCAGCTCATCTTCAATTCTGCTTGCTTCCTGCTGATTGGGTATCTCAAGCTTTTTGCCATCAACCAGACCTATAAGTAATGCTCTGAAACCAGATTTCTGAGCCTCCGGCACACTCTTAGCTAATTCAGCTTCAATAGTCCAGTACTCTTTACGAACGAAATTCTGTATCTCCCGCTCCCGGTCGACGATTATTCTCAAGGCTGCTGATTGAACCCTACCTGCGGAAAGCCCTCTTTGCACCTTACGCCACAGCAACGGACTCAGTTTATAGCCAACCAATCTATCTAAGACACGGCGTGCCTGCTGGGCATCGACTAAATTCATGTCAATAGAGCGGGGCTGATTAAAAGCCTTTTCCACCGCCTCCCTGGTTATCTCGTGAAAGACAACCCGGTGGATAGGCAGCTTCCTCTTACCTAATTTAATAGCCTCGACCAGATGCCAGGAAATCGCCTCACCTTCACGGTCAGGGTCAGTAGCTAGATAAACCGCTGAGGCATCTTCTGCCGACTTCTTCAATTCGCTGAGCACTTTTTTTCTCTGCTTGATAGTAATATATTTGGGGGCGAAGTCATTGGCTATATCTATACCCAATTCGCTTCTGGGCAGGTCACGCACATGCCCCAGGGTTGCCTTAATAGCATAATCTGTGCCTAATATCCTGCCTATAGTCCTTGCTTTGGCTGGTGACTCAACAATAACAAGTTTCACTGCCGTAATTACCTTGCCGTTTGATATTCCTCTTTCATTTCTCTCAACAGCGCATAGTTCATGCCACCGACATGCTTCACCATCCCTTTAAGCTCCATCATGGTTAGGGTGCTGCTAACCAGAGCCGCCGCTAGACCACTATTGCGACAGAGTTCATCAATATGGGTTGGCTCATGACTTAGTTGCTTCAGCAATAGTGATTCAGTCTCATCGGCAGGCAGAGGCTCTTTCATCTCCAGTTGTTGCGCCATTATAGCTAAATTCAGCTCCTCTAAAACATCGACATGGTTCCGGACCAGCTTCGCCCCTTCCTGAATAAGGTGATTCGTCCCTCTGCTGGCTGGGGATAGAATACTTCCCGGGACAGCGAATACCTCTCGGTTTTGCTCCAGCGCCTGATTAGCCGTAATCAAGGCTCCACTCTTTTCACCGGCTTCAACCACCAACACGCCAAGGCTTAACCCGCTCATAATCCGGTTGCGTCTGGGAAAATTATCAGCTTTAGGCCGAGTGCCCAGCGGATATTCACTTATCAAAGCACCGTGCTCTATAACCTCGCGAGCCAGCTTGGCATTCTCCGCCGGGTAAACAATATCCAGTCCGCAAGCAAAGACAGCAACAGTCCTGCCATCGGATTTAATCGCAGCACGATGAGCCACAGAGTCAATCCCTTTAGCCAGACCACTAACGATAGTGACCTTATTTCGAGCCAGGTCACTCACAATCTCCTCAGCGACTTGTCGTCCATAGACGGTAGCCCGGCGGGTACCGACTACAGCAAGGCAACATTCATCTTCGGGCAACAAGTTACCCCTTACATAAAGCACCGGCGGGTAATCATAGATCTCCTTCAGCCTCTGGGGATAGGCAGGTGAATCACAGGTGAGCACTTTCACTTTATATTGCTTTAATACGTCCATTTCGGCATCTAAAGAAATTCGGGACCTCAAATTCACGATGGAATCGGCAGTTTTTGAGTCAAGCCCGGCTCTTTTTAGCTCGCTGGCAGAGGCTTTCCAGGCATTATCTAGGGTGGTGAAATGCTCCAATAGACGGGAGATTTTCACCCGACCGATGCCGGGTATCTTAGAAAAGCCTACCCAATATTTCAGCTTATCTGAACTCGTCATTTGAGTTGAAACATTGTAGCATAGGCAGAAAAGGCAAACAAAAATCAAAGATAGGGCTTCAATTGAATTCTTGCCAAACGATATTCGGAGAGTTGTTTGAGATTGTACCCCTCGGTCTTTGAGGGCTATTTAGCGGTTTTTATCAGTTTATGTATCTTGGGCAGGGCATATCTAGCTGCTTTGTAGCCTGCCTGTATAGCCTCTTCACTTCTGTAGAATTCAAAGGCCGCAATATGGCTGATATCTGGGGTTATGATTATGTCTGCCTTTGGCAGCCTTTGCCTTATTATTTCATACTCCATAATGTAAAGTGACTGAAACAATGTTCTGAATATGTTTGGTACCTCAGCCGCCTTGTCTTTTCTAGATGGTATGGTAGTACTTTTGCTCATTCGTGGCTCAACAAGAACATTCACGGCGATAACGAACTTCGCCCCCATATCCCGTAGAACATCAGCCGGCACAGGATTAACCAGACCACCATCGACCAGGCATTTGCCCTCCAAAGGTACAGGTACGAATATGCCCGGTATTGAGATACTGGCTCTAACGGCTTGTATTACTGACCCTTTTTTAATTACTACTTCCTCACCTGTATTAAGGTCTGTGGCTACAGCCGCGAACGGTATTTTTAAATCTTTGAACTCAGCATCGCCAATCAGGGAATGCAAAATCGTTTCTATCCTCTGACCACGAATAAGCCCTTTCCCTAATAAGCTGAGCTTGAGGTCAAGTATCCGAGCTACCTGTCTCCAGCCAGTTTTTAAAGCCATCTTCTCAGCTGTGGATATATCGCCATCATTAGCGAAGCAAGCTCCTACCATAGCCCCCATGCTTGTGCCAGCCACCATATCAATAGGGATTTCTGCCTCCTTTAAGGCTTTCAGTATGCCGATATGAGCCAGGCCTCTGGCAGCACCGCTGCCTAAAGCTATGCCTATTTTGGGAACTCTACGCCTGAAGAATCTCAACTAACAGAACATCCTCCACTTGGATGGCAGAAATGCCAAACACATACTTGGCGGAGAGGGTGGGATTCGAACCCACGGTCGCCAATGGCGACACGCGCTCTCCAGGCGCGCCTGATCGTCCACTCCAGCACCTCTCCGATGCCTGGCGGAGAGGGTGGGATTCGAACCCACGAGGCTTATCGCCCACCGCTTTTCGAGAGCGGCACCATAAACCACTCGGACACCTCTCCGTACCTGGGCAATTATAGCATTCTTAATTGCATAGACGAAAGAAGACATTTGCTTTCCAAATTGTCTTAATAATTCCTGATGTGCTAAAATTTTGAATCCAATGGCTAGCTAAGGAAATATGAGATGGTAGATTGGGGATTAGCTACACGAATCGCCGGCTTTGGTTTTCTAACAGTCTTCGTTGTTCTTGGCGTTTTGTCTTTAATACTGTGGCTGGTAAGCCTGCTACTTTATAGGGTCGTTGGCAGGAGAAGCAAGACAGAGCAAATAAAAAAGTAGTCTAGCAATATGGGATTTGTTGAGACTGGTCTTGGCGCACTTTACTGGGGCCATCCAGTCATGTGGCTCATTGCTTTCGCCTTTATCTATCTAGGCATTGTCAAAAAGTATGAGCCCCTATTGTTGGTCCCAATAGGTTTTGGCATACTGCTTGTCAACATGCCACTGGGTGGCCTGTTTGATTATATAAATGGAATGCCTGAAGGATTGCTGGCAAAGATTTTCACCTATCTAATTGCCGGCGAAATAGTACCTTGCTTTATATTCCTCGGCTTAGGAGCGATGACTGATTTTGGCCCCATTATCGCTAATCCCAAGACCATACTTCTTGGCGCTGCTGCGCAATTCGGAGTTTACTTTATCTTTTTCATAGCACTTCTTCTTGGTTTCAATATTAAAGAGGCCTGTTCTATAGGCATTATTGGCGGAGCTGATGGGCCGACCACAATTTATTTGTCTGCCAAACTAGCTCCGCACTTACTCGGTCCCCTTGCAGTAGCTGCATACTCTTATATGGCGCTGGTACCTCTGATCCAGCCACCGGTGATAAGAGCTTTAACTACAAAAAAGGAACGAGCTATTTATATGAAGCCACAATTAAGAGAAGTATCTACAACAGAGAAAATTCTGTTTCCGATGATAGGGGCTATAGTTATCATATTGCTTGTTCCCAAATCAGCGCCTCTCATAGGCATGTTCATGTTTGGTAATCTATTACTAGTCAGTGGGGTTACAGATAGATTAGCTAAGACCGCGGGTGAGTCTTTTATGGATATATTGGTTATTCTGCTAGGTATATCCGTTGGGGCATCAATGCCGGCAGAACTATTTCTGAAGCCGCAGACCTTATTTATCTTCCTCCTCGGTGTTGTAGCCTTTGCAGTTTCCACTGCCGGAGGTGTGCTGTTAGGTAAACTGATGAATGCTGTGTCTAAAGAACCGATTAATCCTATGATTGGTGCTGCCGGGGTTTCAGCAGTACCTATGTCAGCACGTGTTGTTCAAAAACTGGGCCAGCAAGCAAACCCCAGAAATTATCTATTGATGCATGCTATGGGACCAAATATAGCTGGGGTTATCGGTACAGCTGTAGCTGCCGGTATATTTCTGGGAATGGTAGGGTGATTAGAAAAGTGAATGAATAGCTGACTCCTAATGTCGGCAGCTGTTGCTTCCAGATTCCAATAGCTTTGCATAAAGACTAGGCATGCTTATTATCAATCTGCATTTGAGAAACAGTCATCTTCAGCAGCTGCTGGGCTAACAATTAAAATCTCGATTCTAGATAAGCTCTTCAAACCAGACCTCTTGTATCTTGATCTTGGGACAAGGCTAGAACTACACTCCATACTGAAAGGCTCTTTCCCTTACAAGCTAAGAACACAAAAAGCTGTACTAAAAACCTCCAGAATGCATGTTTACAAGAAAAGATATTTTGTGGTATTATTTCGATTTGCATTTGCCAATTGAGCATTATTTACATTAAAGAACGAGTACACCAAAAATTTGAGGCATTGAGATGCTAGACGCTTTTTGGATAGTTCTTCTGGGAATGGCACTCGTCTTCGGCGTGCTGGGGTTATTACTTGGTGCCATGATTTTGCTCAATAAATTGATCAGGCCTAGAGAGAAGGATTAGCCATTGGACATAGCCGCTGGGGAATTTCTTGGATTCCTCAACCTTAACTGGCAGCTAGCCACGATGCTGGTCGTCGGTGGAGTTCTTATCTATTTAGGAATCGCCAAGGATGTTGAGCCTGTTCTACTTATACCCATCGGTACCGGGATTCTGCTGGCTAACATACCACTAGGCGGCTTGGTTGACGAAGGTGGTATTTTTGCCATTCTGAGGCAAGCTGGTATTGACACCGAACTCTTCCCGCTACTTATCTTCGTTGGCATAGGAGCCATGATAGATTTCGGTCCCTTCCTAGAACGACCCTATACTGTACTCCTAGGCGCTGCAGCTCAGTTCGGCATCTTCGGCACATTTTTCTTAGTCTACTTGCTCGGAGATGGCTGGCTTCATATTCTGGACTTCAGCCTGAGAGACGCTGCCTCGATCGGCATAATCGGCTCGGCTGATGGTCCTACTTCAATTTATGTGTCCACTGTACTGGGGTCCAAATATGCGGCAGCCATCGTGGTAGCGGCTTATTCCTACATGGCACTCGTGCCCATCATCCAGCCACCGATAATGAGATTGCTGACCACTAAAGAGGAAAGAAGTGTGAGAATGCCCGTTAAAGCAACGGCAGTATCACAAAGGACAAAGATTATCTTCCCTATAGTTACCGTGTTGATAGTAGGGTTGATAGCTCCAAAGGCTACACCGCTTATCGGCTTTCTTATGTTCGGTAACTTGCTTCGCGAGTGCGGAGTGGTTGAAAGACTATCGCTGGCAGCTCAAAACGAGTTAGCTAACATTACGACCATACTGCTAGGCATCACCGTGGGAGGGATGATGATAGCTTCCGAGTTTCTCAAGCCGGAGACAATAATAATCTTCGTTATGGGTATAGTTGCCTTCGCCCTGGATACAGGTGCGGGTGTTATCCTTGGCAAGATAATGTACCTTGCATCCGGGCGGAAGATTAATCCTTTAATCGGCGCCGCGGGTATATCAGCCTTTCCCATGTCAGCCAGAGTTGTTCAGAGGGAGGGATTGAAAGCTGATCCCCAGAATCATCTACTTATGCATGCTGCCGGCGCTAATACGGCCGGACAAATCGCCTCAGTGGTGGCCGGTGGAGCTATGCTGATGCTGATTCCCTTATTCGGCTAATATCCAGAAATGTAAACCAACATGAAAGTGAACGAGAACTGGCACAATTTAGAGGTGACAGATGTTTTAACATCTCTGGGCTCAAAACGCGATGGCTTGAGTCAAGACGAAGCTCAACAACGGCTGGCTCAGTTTGGTCCTAATGAGCTGGCTGCAGGGGAGAAAATCTCGCCGTGGAAGATTTTCCTTGAGCAATTCAAAAATTTCCTGATTATTATCCTCCTTGTTGCAGTAGTTCTGTCAGCTATAGTGGGCGAGGTAGCTGATGCCATTGTTATCTTCGTTATTATCCTTTTCGCTGCTGGTCTTGGCTTTGTACAGGAATACCGGGCTGAACGGGCTATGGAAGCCCTGAAGAGAATGGCAGCACCTATGGCTTCAGTGCTAAGGGATGGGAAGGAAACGGAAATCCCTGCAAACGAGCTGGTACCCGGGGACATAATCTTTTTGAGGACTGGTGACCGGATACCAGCAGACGCACGTCTCATTGAAGCAGTCAATCTAAAGGCAGATGAAGCTTCTCTAACCGGCGAATCGGTCCCCGTGGAAAAGATGGCTAAGGTATTGCCGGGAGAAATCAGTGTTGGTGATAGGAAAAACATAGTCTTTACGGGAACGGCGGCTGTCTACGGCAGAGGCATAGCAATTGTTACCGCCACCGGCATGACGACGGAATTCGGCAAGATCGCCACCATGCTGCAGGAAGTCAAGAAGGAACAAACACCTCTCCAGATTAACCTTGACAAGTTGGGAAAATGGATTGCCATCGGTTCCCTAGCCCTATGTTTCATTCTAGCCGCAATTGGGGTTTTGAGGGGGCACGAAATCTTGGAGATGCTCATCTGGGGGGTAAGCCTGGCTGTAGCGGCTGTGCCTGAAGCACTGCCGGCTGTGGTCACTATCTCGCTGGCTCTCGGCGTACAAAAAATGGTGAGACGTAACGCGCTAATAAGGAAGCTTCCGGCCGTGGAGACCCTCGGTTGCACCACCTTTATTTGCTCAGATAAGACTGGAACGCTTACCCAGGACCAGATGACAATACGGCGCCTTTACGTGGATGGCAAACTGATTGACGTAACCGGAGTCGGTTATGAACCTAAAGGTGAATTTCAGGTCGACGGAAAATCTCTGAATCCTGAAAAAGACGCTGCCTTACAAAGGCTTCTCGAGATAGGTAGCCTGTGCAATGACACGTCTCTAGCCTCTGCCGATGACGTTTGGGGAATCAAGGGCGACCCTACCGAGGGCGCTTTGGTAGTAACAGCGGCTAAGGCAGGTTTATGGCAAAAAGAGCTTAAAAATCAATCACCTCGCATCAACGAAATTCCTTTTTCCTCCGAGACGAAGAGGATGACCACTATCCATCAAACGCCCCAAGGTAAGATTGCCTACTCCAAAGGGGCGCCTGAGGTGATCTTAAGTTCCTGTCAACACATTTACATGGATGGACAGGAAACAAAATTAGACGATGCTGATAAGGACAATATCCTGTCTGTATCACATGAAATGGCTGGTGATGCCCTCCGTGTTTTGGGTGTAGCCTACAAACGACTACCTGATACAGCTAGTACAACCGAGGGCGCAGAACAAGATATGGTTTTTGTTGGTCTTGCCGGTATGATTGACCCACCCCGTGAAGAAGTTAAAGAAGCGGTAAAGCTCTGTGACCAAGCTGGTATCAGGTCAGTAATGATAACCGGTGACCACAAGCTAACTGCGGTTGCCATCGCCAAAGAACTGGGCATACTTAAAGAAGGTGCTGCCTTCACAGGAGCTGAAATCGACAACCTGAGCGATGAGGAATTTGAAGCTATGGCAGAGAAGATAGATGTCTATGCCCGGGTTTCTCCCGCCCATAAGCTCCGCGTGATAGAAGCTTTAGCTAAAAAAGGGCATGTGGTAGCCATGACAGGGGATGGGGTGAACGATGCTCCGGCACTCAAGAAAGCTGACATCGGTGTGGCTATGGGGATAACTGGTACTGACGTCAGCAAAGAAGCAGCCGATATGATACTTACCGATGATAACTTCGCCTCAATCGTATCTGCTGTAGAGGAGGGGAGGGGTATCTTCGGAAACATCAAGAAGTATTTAGTCTATCTCCTCTCATGTAATTTTGGTGAGATATTGCTAATGGCATCGGTTATTCTTTTCGGTCCCCTGATGGGATTACCGGCTGGGACTATACCACTTATCGCAATCCAACTCCTGTATGTCAATCTGGCTACCGACGGTTTACCAGCTATAGCCTTGTCTGTCGACCCGCCTGAACTTGGTGTCATGAAACAAAAGCCACGTCCCCGAAACCAGACAATTTTTACAGGACCTGTGCTCAGGTATCTGGCTGGTGCTGGAATCTGGACAGCCTTGGTGACTTTAGGGGTCTTCCTGTGGGCTATAGACTCAGGAAAATCTTTCCTCGAAGCTCAAAGTATGTGCTTTGTTACTTTGATACTGATCGAGTTCTTCAATGCCTTCAACTGCCGCTCCTTAGAACACTCTCTGTTTAAGGTTGGGCCTTTTACCAACAAATGGTTACTTCTAGCAATAGGTTGGGAATGCATAATGTTATGCCTGGTTGTATACCTGCCTATTCTACAAGGCCCATTCAATACATTTGCCTTAACTCCCACAGACTGGGTAATAGCCATACTCTCAGCCTCGACCATTTTCATTGCTGCAGAAATCTACAAGCTTGTCCTCTCCCGTATGCGCCCCAAAAGCCTAGTGGTAGCTTCTATCGGATAACCATTAACTGCAAGGCACCAAACACAGTTACTAGTCGGCGCTGATTACAAACATCGTCTCGAATCTGCTAAACTTTACCCGATGAGAATCATTTTTCCAATCTTGGCACACTTGTCAAATGAACACAAAATAGGTAAAATTACTAGCGCCCATGTAGCCCAGAGCCCCTGTAGCTCAGGGGATAGAGCACCGGCCTCCGGAGCCGGGTGCGAGGGTTCAAGTCCCTCCAGGGGCGCTTTTTTTGAGGAATTATAATCAAGTGAAACGAAAAGACGAGACAATAGAGATTCGCTGGCATGGGAGAGGTGGCCAAGGGGCAGTAACATCAGCTGAATTGCTGGCAACTGCAGCTATTGAGGAAGGGAAATTTGCCCAGGCATTCCCCAGCTTCGGCCCGGAAAGAAGGGGAGCGCCAGTGCTTGTTTTCAACCGCGTGAGTAACGTTAATCCTATCCGGGCTAGAGTCGCGGTAACAAATCCTGATATTGTGGTAATCCTAGACGCAGGCCTGCTTTATATTACCGACGTCACCTCAGGACTTAAGGAAGGTGGCACGCTGGTGATAAATACACCAAAAACATTGGTTGACATAAAGTCAGAGTTAAGCGGCCCTTGGAGATTGGCAGTGGTAAACGCAACTTCAATTGCCCGCGAGACGATTGGGGTTCCAATTGTCAATACAACCATGCTTGGGGCACTGATAAAGGCTACAGGGATAATCGAGCTGGAATCTCTAGCAGAGCCTCTGAAGGAGCGTTTTGGTGCTAGAGCTAAGGGTAATATCGATGCTTGTCACAGGGCATACGAAGAGACTGAAATAGCAGAGCCCAGCGGTGTTGCTCAGAAACCACGCGAGGCACTTCAAGCAGAAGTATTACCCTCATGGCGAGAATTACTGCCTGGCTGCGTCGTTGTTGAAGCGGGAAGCGCTAAGCAATATAACACCGGGGACTGGAAATCAGAGCGTCCAGTATGGAACCATGAGAAATGCATCAAATGTGGAATTTGTTATCTCTTCTGTCCCGAGGGTTGCATTGGACAGAATGAAGAAGGCTATTTCGAAGCGAACTTGTATTACTGCAAGGGATGTGGCATTTGCGCCCGCGAGTGCTGGACAGATGCTATAAAGATGATTGAGGAAGAATAGACATGGCAGAAAAACGAATAGGTATAGAGGGCTCATTCGCCATAGCTGAGGCCGCCAAAATGGCTCGCGTCGATGCCGTCGCCGCCTATCCCATTACACCTCAGACCCATATTGTCGAACGATTGGCTGAGTTTGTAGCTAACGGTGAGCTAGACGCTGAATATATACCAGTGGAATCAGAACATTCAGCCATGAGCGCTTGTCTGGGAACTTCGGCTGTAGGTGCCAGAACTTTTACGGCTACCGCCAGCCAGGGACTCGAACTTATGCATGAGGTACTCTATGTTGCCTCATCAATGCGCCTGCCGATAGTTATGACGGTGGCTAACAGGGCAATTTCTGCACCATTAAGCATCTGGACAGACCATTCTGACGCAATGGCAATCCGGGACTGTGGCTGGATCCAAATATTTGCTGAGAACGCTCAGCAAGCCTTTGATTTGGTTTTATGTGCCTTTCGTATTGCTGAAGACGCAACCGTCTTGATTCCGACAATGGTCCATATCGACGGATTTTACATTTCACACACAATAGAATCGGTTGAATTCCTAAAACAAGATAGGATAGATAAATTTCTTCCTGAATATCACCACCCTTATCCCCTCAACCCAGACAAGCCAGTAACCATGGGTGCATTTGGCCCTCCTTTCATCTACACCGAGGCTAAAAAAGCACAAGAGGTTGCATTAAAAGCTTCCAAAAAAGTAATTCTTCAGGCATGGGAGAAATTCGGCAAGATTTCAGGGCGCAATTATTCACCAGTAGAATGCTATAAAACGGAAGGTGCTGACACTTTGCTGCTGATGATGGGCAGCTTCAGTGAAACAGCTATGATGGCTATAGATAAGATGCAGGCTGATGGGCAAAAGGTAGGACTAGCAAGGTTGCGTTTATGGCGTCCCTTCCCACTTGAAGAGCTTCGTCGGGCTGTAAGCAAAGCTAAAGTACTCATCGTCCTAGACCGCGCCATGTCTTTTGGCGGCTCAGCTCCAGTTTGTTCTGAGATACAGGCAGCACTCTACCCATTAAAAGCTAGACCAAAGGTGGTCAGCTTCGTAGGCAGCCTGGGCGGCAGAGAGATTTCTGCTGAAGCCTTTGAGGAGCTAATCCATCATGGATTAGATAGGGCGAAAAAAGGTAAACTCGACGAACTTGAGATGATCGGAGTAAGAGAATAGTGGAAAACTTAGCTATATATGTCCCACGACTAGTAACAACGAAGGAATATTTTGCCCCGGGACATCGAGCTTGTATGGGCTGTGGCGAAGCCCTGGCTGTCAGACTCGTGTGTAAGGCTCTAGGAAGAAATGTGATCATTGCCAATGCCACCGGCTGTATGGAAATTGTCTCCTCCCAACTTACTTATACTTCCTGGGAGGTACCCTGGATTCACACTCTCTTTGAGAATACCGCAGCTGTGGCTTCCGGGATAGAAGCCGGAATAAAAGTTCTGAGTCGTAAGGGGAAATATTCTAGAAAAACAAAAGCTGTAGCCATGGCTGGAGATGGCGGCACCGCTGATATCGGTGTCCAAGCCCTATCTGGCGCCCTGGAAAGAGGCCATAATCTTATATACATCTGTTTCGATAACGAAGCTTACATGAATACCGGCATACAGCGCTCAAGCGCTACACCTTTTGGCGCTTCCACCACCACCTCACCTGCAGGCAAGGTCAGCATTGGGCAAACTAGATGGAAGAAGAACTTACCAGCTATTGCTGCCGCTCATGACATACCTTATGTGGCTACTGCCTGCCATAGTTATCCTTTTGACCTCATGAATAAAATCAGCAAAGCTATGAAAGTCGAAGGGCCGTCTTATATACATATATTGTCGGTTTGCCCTACCGGCTGGCGTCTACCTTCTGATTTAACTATCAGGGCAGGGCGATTAGCAGCAGAAACAGGCATTTTCCCCATTTATGAAATAGAAGAAGGCAGATATACCCTGAATTTAGATTTTCCCCATCTGCGCCCTGTGGAGGATTACTTCAAGCTACAAGGAAGATTCCGGCACCTCCCCAAAGAGATAGTAGCTAAGATTCAAGCGAGAGTGACCGATGAATATGTCAAACTCAAGGAGAAAGCCACTCACAATAATTGCTGAAAATGGATGAAAAAGTTACCGCTATTATAAACAAATACGATTGTGATAAAGGACAGCTAGTTTCCATACTTCAGGATATACAGGCTGAATACTATTACCTACCCAAAGAGGCTCTAATTCAGGTAAGTGAATCTATGGCTATCCCTGCGAGCCGGGTGTACGACGTAGCCACTTTTTTCAGAGCCTTCAGCCTCGAACCCAGAGGCAAGCATTTTATCAATGTTTGTCTGGGCACTGCATGTCACGTTAGAGGTGCCGCCAGAATACTCGAACAGATTGAACGAAGCTTAGCCATCAAGCGAGGTGGAACTTCCAAAGACCGCAAATTCACACTGGAGACAGTCAACTGCATGGGATGTTGTGCTGTGGGACCAGCTGTTAAAATCGACGGTGAATATTTCGGGCAGATGAGCACAGATAAGGTAGAAGGTTTATTAACCAAATTTGAGTGATTGCTAAAAAACGAAATGCCAAACAAGCTCGGTTCAAAACAAGACCTAGAGGCTCTGCAAAAAGACCTAATAAATGAAAGAAAATCCGGCAAGCCGACGATTGCGGTCTGCAATGGTACAGCTTGCCATCCTTACGGCTGTGCCCAACTCATCGAAGCCTTTAAGGAAGAACTATCAAAACAGGGCATGCGAAATAAGGCAGAGCTGAGAATAACAGGCTGCCATGGTCTCTGTGAGAAAGGCCCGATCGTAGTTATTCAACCCGGTGATATTTTCTACCAACGAGTAAAAGCGGAAGACGTGCCTGAGATACTGCACGAGACCATCAGTAAAGGAAATATTATCGACAGGTTGCTTCACACCGACCCAATTACCGGCAGCACGATTGTGCATAGGCATGAGATTCCTTTCTACTGTAAACAAGAGCGGAACATACTTGGAAATAATGTCGAAATAAACCCAACCAAGATAGAAGACTATATCGCCATTGACGGCTACACAGCTCTAGCCAAGGCTCTCCTCGAGATGACTCCAGAGCAGATAATAGAAGAAATAAAACGCTCTGGCTTAAGGGGACGAGGTGGCGCAGGTTTTCCCACAGGAACAAAATGGGAGTCCTGCCGTCATGCCCCCGGAGACATAAAATACGTCATCGTAAATGCCGATGAGGGCGACCCCGGAGCTTACGCTAACGAAGGTTTACTTTCAGGCAACCCACATAGTGTACTTGAAGGCCTAATTATTGGTGGTTATGCCATCGGAGCTAGTCAAGGATATATTTACGTTCGTAATGAATATCCTCTAGCATTGGCTAACATAACAATTGCTCTAAACCAAGCACAGGAGTTAGGACTGCTTGGAGATAACATACTAGGCTCAGGGTTTGATTTTAATGTCCGCATAACCAGAGGAGGGGGTGCTTTCGTTTGCGGTGAGTCTACGGCATTGATGGCATCCCTGGAAGGCAAGGTCGGAGAGCCAAGAGCTAAATATATTCACACAGTGGAAAAGGGCCTGTGGAATAGACCTAGTAACCTAAACAATGTAGAAACTTGGTCTAATGTGCCCGTAATAATCAATAAAGGCGCCGATTGGTATTGTAAATTAGGTACCGATGGAAGCAAAGGAACAAAGATCTTCTCGCTTGTAGGTAAGATCAACAATACGGGCCTGGTAGAAGTGCCAATGGGTATAACCTTAAGGGAAATCATCTATGATACTGGTGGTGGTATCCGGGGAGGAAAGAAATTCAAGGCAGTGCAAACCGGTGGCCCTTCTGGCGGCTGTCTTCCTGAGAGCTTACTTGATTTGTCGGTAGATTTCGACGAGTTGACTAAAGCTGGCTCAATGATGGGTTCAGGCGGCATGATCGTCATGGATGAGACCACATGTATGGTGGACATTGCTAAGTACTTCCTCACATTCCTCGAAGAAGAATCTTGCGGTAAGTGCGTGCCCTGCCGTGAGGGAATAAAGCGAATGAGGCAAATTCTAGATGATATCTCAGAAGGGAAAGGCGATGAGGCAGATATCGACCTTCTGGAACGGGTTTCTGCCACCCTGGTAGATAGCTCTCTCTGCGCACTGGGCGCCACGGCACCAAATCCTGTTCTAACAACTATTCGCTATTTCAAAGATGAGTACGAGGCTCACATCAAGGAAAAGCGATGCCCAGCCGGCATATGTAAGGCTTTAATCCACTACTACATAATAGAAGAAAAATGTCCGGGCTGTGGACTTTGCGTCAAGGCTTGTCCTCAGGAAGCCATAACCTTCATGGGAAAGAAGAAGCCGGTTGTTCTGGACGAGTCAAAGTGCATCAAGTGTGGCGCCTGTTACGACATATGTAAATTAGAAGCTATAGGTAAAGAGTAAAATGATAACTCTCAATATTGATGGGCGTGAATTTAAGGCTGAAGAAGGAAAGACAATACTTCAGGTAGCTAGGGAAAATGGTATTGATATACCCACCTTGTGCCACCATGAAACCATAGAGCCATACGGCGCCTGTAGGCTTTGCATCGTGGAGATTTCCAGAGGTGGACGTTCTAAAATAGTCACCTCTTGCCTTTACCCGGTGGAAGAAGGGTTAAAAGTTAAAACTGACTCGCCCAGGATAATGGACAATCGCAAAATGATATTAGAGCTGCTTCTGGCACGGTGCTCTAAGAATAAGGTAATAAAAGAATTAGCTTTGCAGATGGGTATTGAGCAACCATCCTTCAAACCTGAGTATCTAGAAGACAATGACTGTATTGTGTGCGGCTTGTGCGTTAGAGCCTGTGAGCAAGTTGTTGGAGTAAGTGCTATTAGCCTAGTCAATCGTGGCATAACCAAAGAACCTGCCCCTCCATTTCTTGAGGCCGCCGCAGCTTGCATCGGCTGCGGTTCTTGCTACTATATATGCCCAACCAGTGCCATAAAAATGGAAGACAGCAAAGATACCAGAATAATCTACAACTGGAAAGTGGAATTTAAGCTCAAGCAGTGTAAAGTCTGTGGTAATTATTGGGCACCAGAGAAGCAATTAGACTACATCAGAAAAAAGTGGGGCTTATCCGAGGATTTCTTCGATATCTGTCCCACATGCAAATAGCCATACAAAGTAAAAGCCTGCGCGTGATCCCTTGACTATATCAAACTAGTTAAACTATACTTTTCGCTACGGGGTGTAGCGCAGAGGCTAGCGCGCATGGTTTGGGACCATGAGGTCGGAGGTTCAAATCCTCTCACCCCGATTTCTCCTATCCTGTACCCACACCCATTTACACCTACTGGCAGAAGGGGCATTTGATAGGAGAGCCAATTACTGTGGATTTAACATGAATCTTCCCATGACGACTGCACGTGAGCTGGTAGTAAGCCCGCACCACTTTAGTATTGGCATCCTCAATTGCTGCGACGGGAAAATAACTAGTGGCACTAATCGCCTCTTTTGATCCATTGCCGTTATATGAGGCACCGCATTTTGGACATTTCGTGGCATCAGGTAGCGCAATACAACCGCATCTCGAACATTTGACCTTGTCTTTTACTGCCTGCATCGTTAAACAAGCCTCCTCCATTTAATCAAAACATCAAATTATGGTTTAGCAACAGTGCGAGCTTTTATTCGCAAACTCTCAAGCTCTAATCATGAACTCGGCCTAAATACCAGGAATTGGACGAGGTATCGCGATAAATATCGCAAATAACGCCTTTACTTGTCCTAACCCTGAAGTAACTCTTTAGGATCTCCTGCTCAAAGAGCTGTTCCGATACCTGCCATTGTTGGTATATTCTGGTCACACGCTCTGCCTTGCCATTCCTGATAATAGTTAGTGGTGTGCCCTCAATATTGGCAGTTACTCTTAACTCTTCTGGCTTTTCAAGCAGTTTAGCCATTTCTAACCTCCGCGATTTATTTGAATAAAGGCAATCATCGCCTCTTATTCTCTACTCATAGCTTTCTGATAACCCCGACAACCTTTCCCTGAACATCCATATTCTTGGGATTTACATAGAGTGATTCCATCTGAGAGTTAGACGGTTGAAGGCGAATCATCTGTTGCTCCCGAAACAGTCGCTTCAGAGTTACCTCCTGCCTGTCTTTTAGCCAGACAGCAACCATGTCTCCGTCATCAGCAGCGTTCGCCGGCTCCATCAAAACAACGTCGCCATCATCAATCAGAGCGTCAATCATTGAAAGCCCTTTCACTCTTAAGGCGTAAACTTCCTTTCCTTGAATAAGCTCCTCAGTTAACTCTAACGTTTCTACAGCCTCGCTTTTCCACGTCTCTGAAGCTGGCACGGGGATTGGTTCACCTGCGGCAATGCAGCCTAAGAGAGGCACTCTAACAGTATTCTTCCTATCAAGGAGCTGTATGCTTCTGAAAACTTCTGGATCCCGATGAATGTGACCCTCTCTCTCCAGTATATTCAGATGATGCTGAACCACTGCCGTTGAGCTTATATTGCACCCCTTCAGGATATCTCTAACCGTAGGCGCATAACCCCTGTCTTCAAAAAAATCACGGATAAACTTCCATATCCGCTGCCTTGTTTCACTTAGCCCTGGCTTTCGCATCTAATCTTCCCATGTTTTAAACACATGTTTTACAAACCAATGTTCTACAAACAAGTGTACACGCTTTTTGGCCATTTGTCAAGACCCCTGGGTGATATTTAGATGTAAAAATTGTGGAAAAGGTAACTAATAGCTAAGGTTTGCTGAAAGTAGGCTTTTGTAACTAAATTGCGACAAGTAGAGGTTCAGACTTGAATCAGAGAGGGGATTTTTAAGACTACAGCAAATCTAAATCCCCACGCTTTTAAAAATACTTCAAATAACAGCTTTTTAAAACCAAATTTATCACTTTATGGCGATAACGTCTATCTCAAGCGGGAAATTACCGGGGACTTCCCTTACAGCCACACACGAGCGAGCTGGAGGGTTTTTAGGGAAAAAGGTTTTATAAACATCGTTCATAACATTAAAATCCGCTATATCTCGCAAGAAAACAGTCGTTTTGACAACTTTATCGAGCCCACTGCCTACCGACTCCAGCGCTTTCCTTATATTAGTGAGTACCAGTTCAGTAGCTGCCTTTATATCATCAGTTACCGCTAATTTCCCTTCGATATCTGTAGGAACTATGCCAGACACAAACATGAACCCCCCTGCTTCCACAACATGTGAATAAGGTCCACCTTTCATAAGAACATCTACATCATGAACTCTCTTTTCCATAAGCCCCCCTTTCTAAAAATCTGGACTGTTAACAAAGATGGTTCACGCTTCACTGGCCATGTTGCTTACTTTTCACGCGCTGCTAGACATATTAAAAACGATATGCTTTTGCCAGTTTATTGAAGGCTTAGGGAAATCAGTGCGGAAGTGAGCACCCCGGCTTTCTTGTCGAAGCAACGCAGCTTCAGCCATAAGACGCGCATTCAATATCATGTTGTTCAACTCATAAGAAGGTCTATCTGTTGGCTGAGATAGCAAACCCTGCCAAGTAGCCAAGGTATCCACAGCCTTAGACAAATCTTCACCAGAACGAACGATACCTACCTTATCCCAGAGAAGAGATTGGAGGTTTGGTAAATTAAGCTTTGCTACATTCTTTAACTTCTTTCGCTCTTCAAGGTGGTAACAGTCACTTTGGGTGGCTGAAGATGCCGGAACGACCTCATTAACCTCCCGAGTTCTTTCAATGATCCGTTTGCTGAAGACCACAACTTCAAGCAATGAATTCGAGGCCAACCTATTGGCACCATGAACACCAGTGCAGGCAGTTTCGCCAGCAGCGAACAATCCAGCAATGTTGGTCTCGCCCCAAATATTGACTTTAATCCCACCCATTAAGTAATGGGCGGCCGGAGCTACAGGTATAAGGCCTTTAGTGATGTCCAGTCCATGTTCAAGACAGAAGCGGTAAATATGCGGGAAACGCGTGGTAACTTGGCGGGCAGGTACATGAGTCACGTCCAGAAATACCCGGTCGCTCCTGGTCTTCCTCATCTCATAGAGAATGCTCCTGGCTACTACATCTCTAGGTGCTAGCTCAGCTTCAGGTGTATAATCAGGCATAAAGCGATAGCTTTCTACATTGCGTAAGATGCCACCTTCTCCACGTACAGCCTCGCTAATGAGAAACGATGGAACCCCAGGGAGTCGAACAGCTGTCGGATGGAATTGGAAAAACTCCATATCGGTGATCTCGGCACCGGCTTGAAAAGCCAGTGTAATACCATCACCGGTGGCTACATCAGAGTTGGTAGTGTACTTAAACAGTCGGCCAGCACCACCTGTGGCTAGAATAATAAAACGACATTCGTACTCTTCAAATAAGCCGGTGCGACAATCGAGGGCACGCACAGCCTTAACTTTGCCACCGTCTATCAAAATCTGGGTGGCTAAACAGTATTCGAGGAGTTTTATCGACGACATGCGAACCCGCCGGCCCAGGGTAACTTCAATATGCTCACCGGTAGCATCACCGCCAGCATGGAGAATACGAGGGACACTGTGAGCAGCTTCTCTAGTTAGGGCAATCTCTCCATCTAGTGTGTCGAAAGGGACCCCGAATTTTATAAGGTCGGCAATACGGTCAGGTGCCTCATCAACTAGAATGTGCACTGCCTCGGGATCACACAATCCGTCACCTGCGCTCATTGTGTCCTGGAAATGAAGTTCAGGGGAATCATTCTTGCCTATCGGAGCAGCAATCCCACCTTGTGCATGCCTGGTGTTGCAATCTTCGATACCACCTTTTGTCAGAAGAAGAACACTACCTGCTTCTTTAGCTAGCAAGGCAGTATAAAGTCCAGCAATACCACTCCCAATTATGACGTAATCATAACAACTCATCGCCTTGACTCTTCTAGTCTATTGTCACTAATCACAATTTCACCTTGTAATGCCCATGGACTGGCCTTGGTTATAGTAACATCCATCAATCGCCCCAGGCAATTAGTGCCACTTTTAAAGAAAACTAGCTTGTTGCTCCGGGTGCGCCCATACCACTTTCCGCCTTTTTTACCTTCTATCAACACCTCAACCTCTTTACCTATAAGTCGAGAGTTAATTTCATCTGCTATATTGGCTTGAAGTGCCTCAACTCTATTCAGGCGTTCCTTTTTAAGCTCAGGTGGAACATCATCCTCATATTCTCTTGAGGCAATAGTTCCAAAACGTGGAGAGTAGGCAGCAACATGGACGGTATCGAACCTGACTTCTTCAAGTACAGCCAAGGTACGCATGAATTGCTCCTCGCTTTCACCAGGAAAGCCAACGATGACATCGGTGCTAAGAGCCATCTCAGGGATACAATTGCGAATGCTGCCAACAAGCCAAAGGTATTGTTCTACCGTATAACCTCGACGCATAGCTTCGAGCACATAATTGCCTCCTGCCTGTAGAGGAAGGATTATGTGCTTGCAGACCTTATCTAGATAAGCGACTGTTTTAACAAGCTGTTGGCTCATGTCCTTGGGATGATTGGTTAGGAAGCGTATCCTGGCCAGTCCATCAATATTGTTTAGCTCAGTGAGCAGGTCACTAAGGTCAGGTTGCACCGGGAGGTCATGCCCATAGGAATTCACATTTTGGCCTAATAAAGTGACCTCTTTTGCTCCATGCTTTAATAGTTCGCTCACCTCACAAACTATTTCATCTATAGGCCGACTCTTTTCTCTCCCCCTCCGGTAGGGGACAATGCAATAGGAACAGAAATTGTTGCAACCTTGAATAATAGGGACAAAGGCACTAACTAGTACGCTCTTGGTTAAAGGCAAACCCATTTTGCACCCAGGCACACTAATACCTTGCTTTTCAGCCCAATCGAGCAATTCAAGATAATCACCAGGCTTAAAAAACAGGTTAACATGCGAAAAGTTCTTCTGAAGCTGCTTAACATCAGAATCAACAAAGCAGCCGGTGACTAAAACAGATAAATCAGGCTTGCTGTTCTTAATACCCTTTAAGTAACCAAGTGTGCCAATAACTTTGTCTTCAGCGCTCTGCCGGACCACACAGGTATTGAGTAAAACTAAGTCAGCCTTCTGCAGCTCAAGAGTAGCCTGATAGCCAAGTAGCTCAAGATAATCAGCCACTCGTTGTGATTCAGCCTTGTTCATCTGGCAACCTATTGTCCAAATGTAATACTTAGGCATATCTATTCTTGATTTTTCGAGTTTTCCTTAAATAAGGTTTGAATTCGATTTACCCATAATGAAACTAGGCTTGGAGGTGAGATCCTGCATATAGAATGGCGGAGGGAATGGGATTCGAACCCATGACCCCGATTTCTCGGAGCAACCGCTTAGCAGGCGGCCGCACTAGACCACTATGCGATCCCTCCAGTTACACAGAATAACTTCCAAGCTCAATATATCACAGTCTTTTTATTGCTTTCAACCAACTGAAAAGACTCACGGCCTTTATTGAAACGAGCTATTTTGATATGATGCCTCGGTAGGAGCAAGCTATGGCTGAGCCAGAAATCAACGTTTCTATAGACCAAAAGCTGAAAATTCCACTAGGGGAAAGCTGGCTTCAAAGAATAGCCGTAAGAACCATCGAAGCCGAAGGCATTCCCTCAACGTCGGAGATGGGATTAGTCATAACCGATAGCAAGACAATTCAGAAATTAAATAAAACCTATCGAGGAGAGGATAAACCTACCGACGTACTCGCTTTCCACATGACTCCTGGCACGAGTCAAGAGCCTGAAACACACTTTGTAGGACCGCCTGATGGGGTCAACCATTTAGGTGAAGTGGTAATTTCATACCCTCAGGCAATGCGACAAGCACAAGAGCAAGGCCATGGTATAACACAAGAGCTAGCATTGCTAATTGTTCACGGGGTTCTTCATCTCTTAGGCTACGACCATGAGCTTCCTGAGGAGGAGCAAAGGATGAAAGCTAGAGAAAACGAGATTCTGGAGAGGCTAGGAGACGTTGAACAGTGCTAGACAGTCCTATAGCTTTACCACTCTTGGTTTTGACCGGCACTTCTCAGCAGTGATTATAGCATTTATCTGGGTAACAGTGAGGTCTAGATTGCCTGTATGGCTTACTACGACATAATCGAATAGGGGCAAGCTTTCTACTTCCTCCCGAGATTTGCTTAATCGCAAGTCTAAATCTGCTGAATGTACGCTATGCCTCTGTCTCAAACGGTTAGCCAATTCCTCTGCCGATGGAGCAGTAAGGAAGATAAATACCGCATCTGGTAAAATCCTTTTGATAGTAGCTGCCCCTTGAACATCGACCTTTACAATAGTGTCCTGTCCCTTTTTTAATGCTTCCTCTATTCCTCGCCTAGGCACGCCATAATAATTACCATAAACCTCAGCCCACTCCAAAAACTGACTCGTCTTAATCATTTGACGGAATTTGTCTTCGGACAAGAAATGGTAGTCAACCCCCTCCTTCTCTCCTGGACGCTTCGGGCGGGTCGTAGCCGTCACAACATAGTGTAAAGGGAAACCAGCCTTTTTCATCTTATCTAACGTAGCATCCTTGCCAACACCAGAAAAGCCAGAGATAACAATGAAGAGAGGATTTGCAGACGGGGTTGCCTTGAACTTGTCCTGAGTCATTTTTCTTCCTCGTCGCCCCCTGATTTAAAACTAGCTTCCCCACGAATGGCATCTAGTCTTCTGGCAATAGTCTCGGCAGAGATAGCCGCTAACACTATGTGTCCAGTATCCATGATTACAACTGCCTTAGCCTTTCTGGCATGAGTAGCATCAATTAGCACGCCTTTACTTCTAGCCTCCTGAATGAGGCGTTTCGTCGGTTGGTGAATGGGCGACAGTATAGCAACTACCCTGCTCATGGCAATAACATTGTCAAAACCTATATGAACCAGCTCTGCACTCATAACAATCCCCCTTAAGCGCTCTTACTGTCTGGCAACCTTTTCCATCTCTGCCCAAAAAGTCGGATAAGATATTTCTGCCACACGAGCATTATGCATTAAGGTGTCTCCCCTAGCTACCAAACCAGCTATTGCTAAAGTCATAGCCAACCTATGATCAAAGTGGCTTCTGACCTCTGTACCTAGCAATAGTCTACCACCATGAACAATCATGCCATCGGATGCTTCTTCGATATCAGCACCCAGGCATGAAAGCTCTCGAGCTGTAGTCTTAATTCTATCAGATTCTTTGACCCGCAACTCGTCAGCCCCTTTGATTAATGTGTCGCCTTGAGCGACACAGGCTGCCACAGTCAAAAGTGGTATTTCATCGATTAAACGAGGAATTATATCCCCGCTGATCTCGATAGCCTTCAATCGGCTAGATTCTATGTACAGATCCGCAAGTGGCTCATTGCCTTCTAATCGTTGATTCTTTATTTTAAGTCTGGCACCCATGGCCAAAAGCGCATCTATAATCCCAGTCCGCGTCGGATTAACGCCGCAATTTAATATCTTAATCTTAGCATTCGGATGTACGGCTCCAGCAACCAGCCAGTAAGCTGCTGAACTAATGTCGCCGGGTACACAGAGGTCAATTGAAGGTAAGGGAGCTTTTAATGATGTCAAGAAAATATGAGAATTGTCTCGTTCAAGTTCAGCACCCATCCATTTGAGCAATCGCTCAGTATGGTCACGAGAATGCTGAGGCTCCTCTATCTCAGTGCTCCCATCAGCAAAAAGGCCAGCCAGTAAAATTGCCGATTTAATCTGAGCACTGGGTACCGGCAAGGAATAGGTTACACCATGGAGCCTCTTGCCCCTGATAACCAAAGGAGCAAAAGAGTCCTCACCCCGCCCATAAATTTCAGCACCCATCAAACGAAGTGGCTCAATCAACCGCCCCATAGGCCGGGAGCGAAGGGAACTATCACCAGTAAATATGGAAAGGAATGGTTGGACAGCAAGCACACCACTGAGAAGACGCATGGTTGTAGCACTATTTCCAGCATTGAGAATACTCTTAGCTTCTGTTAAGCCTGCGTTACCAACACCATGAACAAGTATAGCCGTCGGCTTGTCTTCTTGCCTCGTAAACCTCACACCCAGAGCCCTCAGGCAATTTATAGTCGATTGACAATCTCTCCCGGGCGAAATATTACTGATTTTACTGTTACCCAGCGCTAAGCTGTTGAGAATAAGAACACGGTGTGAAATAGATTTATCGCCAGGCACGACAACTTCTCCGACCAATTGCTTTGGGGGTGAAATTCTTCTTAACAGCGCCTTTTTAGCCATTTCTGCCTCGCCTTTTTAGCAAGAGCCAAAGCATTCTCTATTTCAATACTCTCACCAGCCACCAGCTTACGTAGCCTTTGCAACTCCTCGCTGAACGCATCTATCCAAGAGACAATAGCAGCCGAATTACTAAGACAAATATCTGCATTAACCTCTGGGTTTCCTGAAGCCAAGCGAGTAAGGTCACGATAACCACTGGCCGCTAAACATGACATCTGATGCCAAGAAGAATTATTAGTAGTTGCTGAGACTAGAGCCACCGACAGTAATAATGGTAGATGACTAACACCAGCCACTAATCTGTCATGTTCACGAGCACTTATGGTTAGAGGAATAGCTCCCAGTTCTTTCACCATTTCTTTCACAGTCTGCACTGCTGCCGGCTTGGTCCGAGGGGCCGGGGTCAGACAATAAGTGCAATTGTGAAACAGGTCGGCTGTGGCAGCACTGACCCCAGATGTCTCTTTACCAGCCATGGGATGCCCACCAACAAAATTTATCTCTGGCGGCAGCAATTCCTCCGCCCATCTCATGATCTGTAGCTTAGTACTGGCGGTATCAGTAACAATAGAATCATCCGACAAGTCAGAAGTTATTTGTGAGAAAATATCCTTTATACTCAGAATCGGTGTGGCAATAATAACAATGTTAGCTCCCTTGACCGTTTCACTGAGGGTTGATTCGACTTTGTCGACAGCGCCCAATTTCAGAGCCAAAGAGCCTGCTTCATAACGGCGGGCATAGCCAACTACTTCAGCCTGTTGCCAATTGGCTTGTTTCAAAGCTAAACCTAAAGAACCTCCAATAAGACCAAGACCAATGATAGCAAGGCGCACCGCATTATTATAGCATTGCTCCAATTAACTTGGGAACTGGATTAATAAAAAATATATGCCTTGATTTTGTCCCCAGCATCAGATATACTCCACATAGATTCGCTACTGAAATAATCCCAAGATTTGGATAATCCACTGGCAAACCCGTCTTGTTTAGAACCTGGCAATAGGGTATGAAACTAGCTATTACTGGCAAAGGTGGCGTAGGCAAAACCACGCTGACTAGCCTTCTAGCCTGGATATATTCCACCGAAGGCAACAAGGTCATAGCAATTGATGCAAATCCCGATGCTAACTTAGCTACAGCATTAGGTATTAGTACGGACAAAGCCAGACAAATAACCCCAATCGCCGAGCTCCAGGACCTGATACAGGAACGCACCGGCGCTAAACCAGGCAGCTTCGGCACATTTTTCAAGCTCAATCCCAAAGTTGACGATATCCCTGAGCGGTTTTCAATTCAAAAAGATGGCATAAAGCTACTAGTCATGGGCACAGTTAAAAAAGGGGGTGGCGGGTGCCTATGTCCAGAAGGAGCACTGCTAAAGAGTTTGGTTAGCCACCTGATATTAAGTAGGTCTGAAGTAGTCATTATGGACATGGACGCCGGCGTGGAGAATGTGGGACGCGGGACAGCTAAAAGTGTAAATGCTTTCATTATAGTAGTAGAACCGGGACAGCGCAGTTTCCAGACAGCTCGGGCAATTCGAGATTTAGCCAAAGACCTAGGCATTAAAAAATGCTATATCGTCGGCTCGAAAACACACGATGATGATGAGCGTCAATTTATTATTGACAACCTGCCTGATTTTGACGTACTTGGTTTTATTAATTATCACCCTGAAATCGCTAAAGCTGACCGGCTAGGGAAAAGCGTATTCGAAACAGCTCCAGCAGCAGTTGCCGAAGCTGAGAATATAAAGAGAAAGCTAGAACACACCATATCCAGGAGACGGGTTGGCTAAAAAGACTATTCGAAACATAGAAGTTGAGGGGAAAAGAGTTCTAGTTAGAGTTGATTTCAACGTGCCGCTGGATATGAATACTGGCTCCATTACCGATGATAGCCGTATTCGAGCTGTCCTGCCAACCATAAGATACCTGGTTGACCATAAATCAAAAATTATCCTTTGTTCTCACCTGGGACGTCCAGACGGTAAGGTGATCGAGGGATTGCGAATGGCTCCCATAGCAAAACGTCTTTCTCAACTAATAAAGTTACCAGTGTCAACTGCCTCAGATTGCATAGGTGCCGATGTGGAAAAAGCAGTAAATGCCCTTAAGGAAGGTGATATTCTGCTTCTGGAGAACATACGCTTTCATTCAGAGGAGGAAGCCAACGACACTTCTTTCGCCCAAACCTTAGCTAAGCTGGCTGACATCTATGTGGATGATGCCTTCGGTACTGCCCACCGAACTCATGCTTCAACAGTAGGAATAGCTAGATACCTGCCAGCAGTCGCCGGCTTTCTGATGGAAAAAGAATTGAAGGCTCTCGGCAACCTTCTAACCAATCCTGAGCACCCATTTTGTGCTCTCTTAGGAGGTGCAAAGGTCAGCGATAAAATCAGCCTGATTCAAAATATTCTAGACAAAGTTGACCTGCTGCTCATCGGTGGCGGCATGGCAGGCACTTTTTTGAAAGCCCAAGGCTACGAAGTAGGTCTCTCTCTAGTCGAGACCGACAAACAAGCTTTAGCTCAAGAATTAATTGAAGCCACCAAGCAAAAAGGTGTATCCTTACTCCTGCCCACAGATGTTATAGTAGCCGATAGCATAAACACAGAAGCTACAGGCGAGATCGTGCCAATAACCCATATAACAAGAGAAAAAAGCATTGTCGATATCGGGCCGAAAACTGTTGAACTCTTCTCTCAACAAATGAGACAATGTAAAACGGTTTTTTGGAATGGTCCTATGGGGGTTTACGAGATACCTCAATTTGCCAGAGGAACCAAGGCCATGGTTGAACTACTAGCCAGCTTAAAGGCAACAACCATTGTCGGTGGTGGCTCAACAGCTGAAATCGTAGACGAGATGAACCTGGCACATAAAATGACTCATGTCTCCACAGGTGGTGGTGCCAGCTTAAATTTCCTCGAAGGGAAAACGCTGCCTGGTATATCTGTGTTGATGGATAAAGAGAAATGATCCCCCTGGAAGAAATAAGACAAATTAGCATCGTTTCGCCATCCAAGATAGTGATGTTGGTCATTGACGGCTTAGGTGGATTACCTGATGCTAAGACTGGCAAGACAGAACTGGAGGCAGCTAATACCTCTCATCTCGACCAGCTAGCTAAGAAAGGGATATGTGGACTTATTGACCCGGTAAGCCCGGGGATTACCCCAGGAAGTGGGCCAGGCCACCTGGCATTATTTGGCTATGACCCACTGAGGTTCAAAATAGGGCGAGGAGTTCTAGAAGCATTAGGGATCGGCTTCGACTTAAAGAAAGGCGACGTTGCTGCCCGAGGTAACTTCTGCACGGTTAATGACAAAGGGCTCATCACCGACCGCAGAGCTGGCCGTATTACCACGGATAAATGCACCGAATTATGTACGCTGCTAAGCCAGATCAAACCTAAAGATGTCAAGCTTTTCGTATCCCCGGTTAAAGAGCATAGATTTTCATTTGTTCTACGTGGCAACAAGTTGAGTGCTGAAATTAGCGATACTGACCCACAGAAGACAGGAGTAGCTCCATATTCAGCTAAGCACACGAAAATAATCGCCAAGCATACAGCTGGTATTGTAAATGAGTTTATCAGCAAGGCTAAAGGAATTTTAGCCGAACATCGCCCGGCTAACATGATTATGTTCCGAGGTTTTTCTAAACTGCCTGATATCTCATCTATGCATGAGATATACAAACTAACGCCAGCAGCTATAGCCAGTTACCCCATGTATAAGGGGCTGGCTAAGCTGGTGGGAATGAAAATATTCAACGCTGATAGTGGTATCGACGAAGAACTGAATATTCTAGCCCGTCACTACAGTGAGCACGATTTTTTCTACATCCATGTCAAAGAGGCTGATAGTGCCGGTGAGGATGGCGATTTCAAGAGAAAAGTTAGAGTTATTGAACAAGTCGATTCTGCTCTACCCCGATTGTTAAATCTAAAGCCGGAAGTCATTATCGTCACCGGCGACCATTCGACTCCGGCCATGTTGAAAGGACATAGCTGGCATCCGGTACCTCTCTTGCTTTACTCTCAATGTTGCCGACCTGACAATGCTGAGGAATTCTCTGAATCAGCCTGTGTATCAGGTGGACTGGGCAGAATTCCTGCCACAGATATCATGCTTTTGGCTATGGCCAACGCTTTGAAATTAACAAAATTTGGAGCTTGATATGCAGAAACCATTAATCTCTGGCAACTGGAAAATGAACACCAAACTTGAAGAGGCTGAAAATCTTGTTCGAGCCATGGTGGCTGAACTAGATAGTATAGATAATGTGGAAAAGGTGCTGTGCCCACCATTTATCTCACTTGCTGCCATAAAGCAGCTAATCAAAGGCACATCTATTGAGCTCGGTGCACAGAACATGTATTTTGAAGATAAAGGTGCCTACACTGGCGAAATATCGCCCATTATGCTCATTGGCATGTGCGATTTTGTCATCCTCGGCCATTCAGAGCGCAGGCAATATTTCACCGAGACAGACGAGTTGATCAACAAAAAAGTAAAGAAAGCCTTAGAATCTGGACTTAAGCCTATTTTATGTGTCGGAGAAAGCCTGGAAGATAATGAGACTGACAGAACAGAACAGAAAATCACCAGGCAGGTAAATGCAGGTTTAGCAGGGATAAGTCCTACAAGCCAACTGGTTATCGCCTACGAGCCAATCTGGGCTATTGGCACCGGAAAAGCAGCTACCGGCAAACAAGCCAACACTACGATCAGTCTTATCCGGACTATTGTAGCTAATCTGTGGGACAAGAAAACAGCCGAAGAAATACGGATACTCTATGGTGGTAGTGTCACCAGCAGCAACATCGCTGAATTTATCGCCGAAGTTGACATAGATGGTGCTCTGGTAGGTGGCGCTAGTCTTAAAGCCGACGAGTTCGTAAGCATCGTCAGGCAGACAGCCAGCCTCAAATCAGTCCGATGAAGTGCCTTGTTGCTGTTATCGGTCCAACAGCAGTAGGTAAAAGCCAGTTTGCCTTACACCTGGCCCAAAAATTCGACGGTGAGATAATAAATGCCGACAGCAGGCAAGTTTACCGCTATATGGACACCGGCACGGCTAAACCCAGCCATCTTGATCTATCACTGGTTCAACATCACCTCATTGACCTAATTAACCCCGACGAATCCTTCAACTCAGCCATCTACCAGAAACTGGCTAATGATGCAATCAAAAATATCCAGCAGCGGCATAAACTTCCGCTCATAGTCGGTGGCAGCGGCCTCTATATCTGGTCGGTAATAGAAGGCTGGAAAATACCGCCGGTAGCGCCCAATGCAGAACTCAGGCATAGCCTTGAGATAAGAGCCAAAGAAGAAGGCAGCTACTCTCTGTACCAAGAACTGCAGAAAGTAGACCCGGTAGCTGCCACCAAGATTATGCCCAACAACCTACGACGCATTATCAGAGCCTTGGAGATATGCCGAGCAACAGGACAACCAGTTTCTAAGCTATGGCAGAAAAAACCACCGACATACCCAGTCCTAATCATCGGTTTAACTATGCACCGAGACAATTTATATCGTAGAATTGACTGTCGGGTAGATGAGATGATAAAACAAGGGCTAATAGAAGAAGTGAAAGATTTAATGGCGAAGGGCTATGGTCTGGATTTGCCTTCCATGTCTGGCATAGGGTATAAACAGATGGGCAACTTTCTGCAGGGAAAAGTGGATTTGACCACGGCTATTCAGCAAATGAAAAATGAGACACATCGCTTTGCACGTCATCAATATGCCTGGTTCCACCTGAACGATGCCAGAATTCACTGGCTGGATGCATATGATGACATACAGGACAAAGCAAACAGCTTAGTGTCAGCCTTTATATCTGGTCTCAGTTGCAAGCAGGTCAATTATGAAGTTCACTAAATTGCAGGCTACCGGTAACGATTTTATCTTAATATATGCCCGAAATATGGAACTGGATTGGACTAAGTTGGCACGGGATATGTGCCACCGCCACTGCGGCATAGGCGCCGATGGATTACTCCTGGTAATACCTTCTAATACTGCTGATTTAAAAATGCGTATGTTCAACCCTGATGGCTCCGAGGCTGAGGTCTGTGGCAATGGCTTGAGATGTTTCGCTAAATACGTTATTGACAGAGGAATAGCTGCCAGGCAAAACTTAACCGTAGAAACCATCGCGGGGACTAGGACTATACAGGCTTCTATATCATATGGCAAAGTTAGCCATGCCAAAGTGAATATGGGCATGCCTCGCTTCAGAGCTGAAGATATACCAGTCCTAATAGAAAAACAGCAAAAGGGCAGGGGGGAAGTTGACATAAGATACATATCAGACTATCCTTTGACCATAGATAGAAAAAAGCTGATCTTATCCTTTGTATCTATGGGCAACCCTCACACCGTAAGCTTTTTGTCACAGCCAGTAGCTGATTTTCCTCTTTCTGAAACAGGTCCACAGGTAGAAAACCATCCCATTTTTCCAGAACGGGTTAATTTTGAGATAGCCAGAGTCTTAAATCGAAACAAAATTGAGGCCAGAGTCTGGGAGCGAGGAGCCTGTGAAACACTATCCTGCGGCAGTGGTGCCTGTGCCATAGCTGTAATCGCCAAGCTTAAAGGCTATACAGACAATCAAGTTGACATAATGTTGCCAGGTGGCACCTTAACCATAAACTGGGATGGGGTAGGGGAGGTATATCTAAGCGGGCCGGTCGAAGAAGTTTTTACTGGAGAGTGGCTAAAATGAAACTTTCACATCGCCTCGACAAGCTTCCTCCATATTTATTTGTAGAAATCAATCGGAGGATCACAGAGAAACAGGCTAAGGGAGAGGATATAATCAGCTTCGCCATCGGCGACCCTGACATGCCAACGCCACAACACATAATAGACCAGCTATGCCAGGCAGCGCATGACCCGGCTAATCATCGCTATCCAGAAACTGCAGGACTGCCCGAACTTCGCCAGGCCATCTCCCGGTGGTATCAGAAACGCTTCGGAGTGACACTTGACCCCAGCAAAGAAGTGTTGCCGCTCCTCGGCTCCAAAGAAGGCACAGGGCATATTTCTTTCTGTTTCATTGACCCTGGCGATGTAGCTCTGGTGCCCGACCCGGGTTACCCGGTCTACTCCATGAGCACATTACTGGCTGGTGGCGAGCCGTACTTCATGCCACTGACTGAGAAGAATGACTTCCTGCCTGACCTCGAAAGCATTCCTAAGAAAATAGCTGAAAAAGCTAAAATCCTATGGCTAAATTATCCCAACAACCCCACTGGAGCAGTAGCTGACATCGCTTTTTTTCAGAAGGCAGTGCGTTTCGCCAAGAAACATGGCCTGGCTATATGCCACGACGCTCCTTACACGGAGGTTACCTTCGATGGCTATCAACCACCAAGCCTTCTGCAAATACCTGAGTCTAGAGAAGTTGGCATAGAATTTCATTCCCTGTCCAAAACTTATAACATGACCGGCTGGAGAATAGGCATGGCTGTAGGCAATGCCCAGATGATAGACGCTCTATTTCGGTTCAAGTCCAACCTGGATTCGGGTATTCCTCAGGCAATTCAACGAGCAGCGATAGAAGCGTTAAACGGCCCTCAGGGTTCCATTACCGAACATAACACCTTTTACCAGCAACGTCGAGACAAACTAGTTAAAACGCTCAATGATATCGGTCTTAGAGCCAGGCCGCCTAAAGCCAGCTTCTATATCTGGGCCAAAATACCAGACGGCTATACATCGGTAGAGTTCACCGCCGAATTACTGGATAAGGCTAATGTGGCAGTTACTCCAGGAGTTGGCTATGGTAATGCCGGTGAAGGTTACGTCCGCTTATCGTTAACCCTATCCGATGAACGTCTTGATGAAGGCATAAGCCGACTTTTGAACTGGAACAGGACCCAAAAATAAGTCAACATAATGTTTTAGTCCATGCGACAAACCTTACTTAAAACCAAAGCTGAAACAGAGAAGGCTTTTCTGGTTGGTGTTGACAGCAAAGCTTCAGACGACAGCTGGTCAATTGACAGTTCTTTAGAGGAACTATCCTATCTGGCAAAGACAGCCGGCGCTGAAGTAATTGGCAGACTAGCCCAGAAACTAGAAAGACCCTCTCCGACTCATTATCTGGGCAGGGGAAAGTTAGAGGAGCTAATTAAGATGAGGGAGTATTGCCCCTACGATGTTGTCATCTTCAACGACGAGCTATTGCCACGGCAACAGAGAAATCTAGAAGAAGCACTGAAAGTTAAGGTCATCGACCGCACAGCGCTGATATTAGATATATTTTCTAAACGAGCTCACACTCGCGAAGGTCAACTCCAGGTAGAACTGGCCCAGCATCAGTATCTATTGCCGCGTCTAGCTGGACAGTGGAGCCATCTTGAACGTCTAGGCGGCGGCATCGGAACTAGAGGCCCGGGAGAATCACAGTTGGAGACAGACCGCCGTCTCATCCGCAAACGAATCGACCGCCTCCAGAGGCAAATTGAAGCAGTAAGACGACATCGTGCACTCTATCGCCAAAAGCGCAGGAGGAGCCATATTCCCGTAGTCGCCCTGGTTGGCTACACCAACGCCGGCAAAAGCACTTTACTAAACGCCTTGAGCCAAGCTGATGTTCTCGTGGAAAACAAACTCTTTTCCACGCTTGACCCGGTGACTCGCCGTTTGGCTTTGTCCGATGGCCAACAATTTCTGCTAACCGATACAGTAGGTTTCATTCACAAATTGCCACCACACATAATTGCTGCCTTTAGAGCTACGCTGGAGGAACTAGCCGAAGCCGATCTGCTCCTGCATATAGTTGACATAACACACCACGACGCTGCTGAGCAATTTCAGACGGTGGAGAAAATACTTGCTGACCTTAACCTGGCCGGCAAACCTCAGATCACGGCCCTCAATAAAATGGATTTGGCAATGAAAGCCCCGGAGGAACTAGCAGATGTAGCTCCAACCATGCCTGATAAACCACCAGATGACACGATGGTAGCTGTATCGGCATTAAAAGGTTGGGGACTGGACAAGCTTTTGCAAAAAATTGCCGCCTTCTTAAGTCAAAACCACGACGTCGGTTGCATTGAGACTGCCTCACACAGGTCTCGCTAACAAACGGCAGACACACAAATGCACAGGGCGCCAGACTAGCCAAAAAGAGCAGCCCGGGAACAGACACCTTGACAGGAAAAGGTGAAAATGTTAACATAAATCTGGTTCGCAAAATGTAAGTTTTGCGCACCGAAGCAGATTGGTCAGAAGCAAAAATGTTTAAGGTCAAGAACACAAAGCTAGCTTACCTAGCAGGATTTTTTGATGGTGAAGGTTGTGTCTCCATAACCA
>Ga0209636_10000490_pt1 | contig 38614 bp, 35 predicted proteins | sample DeeMarSWOR152_54_FD_187464 | JGI IMG/M metagenome (GOLD analysis project Ga0209636, IMG submission 187464) | Marine sediment microbial communities from White Oak River estuary, North Carolina - WOR-1-52-54 (SPAdes) (version 2) | ecosystem: Environmental > Aquatic > Marine > Intertidal zone >... | reverse complement strand
GAAAGGTGGATTTGGTCGAGATATAACCGAAGGCAAAAGAAGCCTTATTGTAATTAATACGTTAGAAAAGGCAACCTATAGAGATGAAAAAAGACTTTTAGAGATTCTTAACATGCACACAACTGACCAGAAATTGATTGATGAAGCTATAGCGATTGTTAGCAAATATGACTCTATAAGGTATGCAAAGGAATTCGCACGAAACTTGGTGGCGAACAGTTGGAAAGAGATCGACTGTCTTCTTCCACCATCTGACGCAAAGGAGAAATTGAGATCATTCGCAGACTACCTTATTGAAAGAAAAATCTAACCCTGTGCCCAACAGTAAGGCGAATATCTTTGACCCCAAACACGAACATGGAAACAAAAGAAATAACCCGTAAAATTGCTCTTCTTAACGCATTCCGTCATGACGGAAAGGCACAAACGCAATCTGTTCTAGGTAAATTGCTCGCAGAACAACCTCACCTTAAAACTAAGATAAAAGAAGTCGCCTCTTTTGTCAAAGAAGTCGTCGAAGAAGTCAACAAACTCTCACTAGAAGAACAGAAAAGGCTAGTTGAAAAAAGTTGGCCAGAGGTACTACTCAAGGAAAAAGTTGAGGAAGAGAGAGCACTCCCACCATTGCCTAAAGTCGAAAAGTATAAGCGAGTTGTAACCCGTTTTTCTCCAAACCCCGATTGTGTATTACATTTGGGGTCAGCTAGGGCCATAATCCTCTGTTACGAATATGCAAAAAAATACGATGGGCTGTTTTATCTTCGTTTTGAGGACACAGACCCTAGACTGAAAAAATCAGCATTACAGTTTTACGACTTCATCAGAGAAGACCTCATCTGGTTAGGATGCAAATGGGATGCAGAGTTCATTCAAAGCGACAGAATCCCGATATATTATGAGTATGCTGAAAAACTTCTTCACAACGGACATGCTTACGTCTGTACCTGTCAACCAAAAGAATTCCGTGGTAGGATTTTAGCCAAAAAGTCTTGTCCTTGTCGTGGTCTATCGCCGAACGATAATCTTGTTCGATGGAAACGTATGCTGAATGGAACCTACAGAGAGGGAGAAGCTGTGGTGAGAGTCAAAACCGATTTAACTCATCCTAACCCGGCGGTTCGAGACTGGCCTGCCCTCAGAATCATTGACACAAAAAAATATCCACACCCAAGAGTAGGAAGCAAATACCGTGTTTGGCCACTATACAATTTTGCCTGTGGAATAGACGACCACTTAATCGGTGTGACCCATATCATAAGGGGAAAGGAACACTTAACCAATCAAAAACGGCAAGAATACATGTATGAATACTTCGGGTGGGAATACCCAGAAGCTATCCATTACGGTAGGCTCAAAATAACTCGAGCCTTCCTCAGTAAATCAAAGATTGTTGAGGGAGTTAAAAGTGGTTTCTACGAAGGTTGGGATGATCCCAGACTCGCCACTTTTGCAGCTTTAAGAAGGAGAGGAATAACTCCAGAAGCGATTAAGTCTTTGATAATTGATGTTGGTCCTAAAACGTCGGATGTGACGCTGAGTTGGGAGAATCTTTATGCTTATAATAGGAAGATAATTGACCCTATCGCAAATCGTTACTTCTTTGTGCAGAACCCAACAGAACTTGAAGTGAAAAAGATTCCAAAATCCTTTGTGGCAAAGCTTCCTTTACATCCAGACCATCCTGAAAAGGGTTTCCGTTGTTTTAAGATAGAACCAAAAGGAAACAAGGCATCCTTTTTGATTTCAAGTAACGACATCGATCTAATAAAGGCGCAGAAGAAGACACGTTTGATGGGCCTCTTCAATTTTCAAGTTGAAAAAATAAGGAAATACCCAATTGAAGCTACTTTTCACAGCAAGTCTCACGCGGAAGCAAAAAAACTTGGTGCCCCTTTGATTCATTGGATTCCCGTGAGAACTGGGGTTCCATGCAAAATCGTGATGCCTGATGCTTCTATGGCTGAAGGGATGGCTGAAGACTCTTGCAGAAAGTTGCATCCAGATGATATCATTCAATTCGAGCGTTTTGGATTTGTCCGAGTTGACCGCTTAAAGAAGAAGTTGACCACCTATTTTGCACACAGATAGTCAACCATGCATGCATGCATCAGTTGCATAATGCAAAGACAACACCTATCATAACACCAAGAGCTGCAACTATTCCCGAAACTGCGTTTACTAACGATATATCTAACATGCTTTCACGTAAACGACTATTAATGAAATCAGGTTAAAACAATTAACTAAGGCTGGGGAAACGGAACGTGGATAAAATGAGTTTTTCAACTCATTTTCTCTAGACCCCATCAGAGAAAACCGTGTCCCTCTCTCCCCTTCTATACTAGACCTGGACAGACACAGCATCATATCTAAATACGAAACATTCATAAACCCTACCACCGATAAAACACAGCAATTTACAAAAAGGGTGAAGGCTAATGTCCAAACCATTCTACATAAAATTTGAAGCCCCAAAAGAAGTAGCAGATGCAGCCTATGAAGCCCTCCAAATAGCATCTCGAACAGGCCAAGTCAGAAAAGGCACCAACGAAACAACAAAAGCAATAGAAAGAGGACAAGCAAAACTCGTCATAATAGCCGAAGACGTAGAACCCCCAGAAGTCGTAGCACACCTACCACTCCTCTGCGAAGAAAGAAAAATCCCCTACATATTCGTACCCAGCAAAGAAAAAATCGGAACCGCCTCAGGAATAGACGTCCCAGCAGCCTCAGCAAGCATAACCGAAGCAGGCGACGCCACATCACTAATAAAAGAAATCTCCAAACGCATCGAAGAACTTAAGAAAAGAGGAACCAGCTGATGAGTGAAAAGGAAGCAGAGGAGGGACTGATCCCTGCAGAAGTCATTCAAGTAATTGGACGAACCGGAACAACAGGTGAAATCGCGCAAGTTAGAGTTCGCATACTAGAAGGCAAGGATAAGGGACGCATCATAACTAGAAATGTGAAGGGACCAGTGAGAACAGAAGACGTTCTAATGTTAAGAGAAACCGAAAGAGAAGCAAGAAAGATTAGACGACGATAAAACGAGAGGGGATAACTTGTGCCGAGACCACGAAACTGCTCTTTTTGTGGACATGAGTTTCCATCTGGCACCGGCATAATGTATGTCAGAAATGATGGAACAATCCTATGGTTCTGCTCAAGCAAGTGCAGAAAAAGCTCTCTGAACTTGAAACGGGATGCACGCAAGGTTCGATGGACCAAGTATTATGGAAAGGAAGAAAAGGGGAAAGCTTGAACACTCATATTCTACATTTGCCATAGACTTGTTTAACAACTTCTAAACTATCAAAACATGAATCTAGTAATGAGGACGCATAAATGAACATCGTATTACTAGGATCACCAGGCGTAGGCAAAGGAACCTACGCTGACATCCTTTCAAAAAAATATAAAATCCCAAAAATCTCTAGTGGAGATTTATTCCATAAAGCGATCAGAAACAAAACAGAACTCGGAAAAAAAGTACAGGGCTACGTGTCCCGTGGAGGACTAGTTCCCGATGAAATTGTAATTAAACTTGTGAAGGAGAGACTTGAAAAGGATGACTGCAAAGATGGATTTTTCCTTGACGGTTTCCCAAGGACGATAAATCAAGCTGAAGCTCTAGATAGATTCAAGAAGATAGACAAGGTTTTGAACTTTGTTGCTTCAGAGGACGAGATTATTTCTAGGCTTGGCGGTAGAAGAACCTGCAAAAAGTGTGGAGCTATTTTCCATGTAAGGAATAAGCCTCCTAAAATAGATGGGGTATGTGATTATTGCGGTGGAGAACTCTACCAACGCACAGATGAGACTCCAGAAACCATCAAAAATAGACTGCAGGTTTATCATGAAAAAACAAAGCCTCTAATTGATTACTACAGAGAAAAAAGGCTCCTTGCCGAAATAGACGCAAATTATCAATTTCCAGAAATCGACAAAGTGATTTCTCAATGTGATAAGGCACTTTCAGACATTAAAAATTCGTAGTGGCTGCGATTCATTATTTAGGCAATTTCACGACTTTCTTTCAAATCTCTTCGTTATCAATACAACCAATATCCATCGCGTTCAGGTTTCCATCCTGAAAATTTCATTATTGGCCATAAAACTTTCCTACCATGTTTCCATCTATAATAGAGCGCGTAGCCAATCATTGCGGCAAGTCTTATTTTCCATTGAAGACTCTTTGAAACGAAAACTTTTATGTTGCGTTCCCAGCAAGTGGCTATGAGCTCCCATTGCAGTGGCGTTAAATGTTTCAAATCCATGTGTCGTGCTTCTCTGAGCATGCAGTCTTCTTCTGACGTAAAAAGCAGGGGCACATAGAAAACTTTGCCATGTCTCAATTTGTCTAGTAGTTCAAGCGTCGCGATCGTATCCTTCTCGGTTTCATCAGGCAAACCAATGATTAATGTTGCCAATGGCCAAATACGGTTCTCGTTCATAATTTCAATCCCCTTCGTCACGATGTCATGCCACTCTTCGGGTTTGTACGGCAACATCTTGCCTTTCATATGATCATTCAAAAGTCGAATGCTTCCTGTCTCTATGCCGATTTCGATCGAACTATGCCTAGTGCCATTTGTAACCCACAGCGATTTCTCAAGAAGAATCGGACCAATCTCTTCGACTATTTTAGGATCATAGACAACGGGTGCCAACGACGCATGAGCAGGTTGAATGTACTTGACTCCAGGCACAGCGGCAATTGATTTAATTAACATGACAATTGCTTCTCGATTTGGCAGAAACTTTTCCTTAGATCGGTACAAGAAGATGTCTTCACTCGCTAAAATGATCATCCTTGTGCCATTTTTCGCGTTCAATTCCACTTCTTCTAAAATATGTTCTAAAGGAAAAGAGTAACTTCTTCTCAACGTTGGCGAGCAAAACTTACAGCCGCGACCACAACCACGTGTAATCTCCACAGTACCAAAAATCGACGGATGCACAATGCAGAGAATTTCTTCTGGATTGGGCGACTCGGTCTCAACTACCTGCGGAAGCTCCTCGCCATTGAGGGCCATGCGAAAAATTTTCAAAGCTGCCTTTTCACCTTCACCCATAACGATGCAGTCTATTCCATATTTCCTCTGTAACTTTGCCCTATGAATTTGCCAAGCACCTGAGCCCCCGAGAATTATTTTGGCATCCCATTTTCGCAGAATTGGCTTTCTTATTAAGTCTCTGAATTCTGCAGCTGCCACGGGTTCTCCGCCAAAGCCCACAAAAGATGTGTACGTTCGACTGACAAAACCTGTTCCAGCCGGCTCCATAGAAGATATTCCAATAACTTTCGTTTTCGGTCCTATAACCTCTTCCAGATTGTCCGGATGCACGACCACAACATTTTGTGCGCCAAATTCCTTAATCAGCAAGGCTTCAATTTTACGTATTCCATACGGCGCGTATTTGGCAGTGCCATCTCCATTGTTGGACACTGGCGGGTACCAATATTTTCTGAGTAATTTCCTCGGGACAATGCCGGTTGGGAATCCTCCCGTGAATGCCCGAAAAGGGTTGAGTTTGAAGTCGCTCATGTCGGTAGTTGATCCGGTGAGAACGATTGGAATTCCTTGAGTCTGTGGGGAGGCACCGTTTCTTGGAAACATATACCTCGCAAATGTATAGGTTAGTTTAAGAATTTTGTGCGTGCTATGGACGAACATCCTTATGTGATGTTGATACATGCGTACTCAAGGCAATCGTGAAAGTTATACCCTTTGTTGTCCCTTTACAGGTTTCAACTTTCGCATAACAGTCTAAAAGGCTAGAAAACCTCATGTGCCAAAACCTCTCGTGTGTATGCATTAGAATTGTAGTGGCTAGCATTTCATAACTTTCTTCCAAATCTCCTCGTTATCAATACAACCAATATCTGCCGCGTTTAAGTTTCCATTGAAATAACTGTAAGATCTCGCTCTGCATCCTCCACATATGTATTTGTCCTTACAGTTCCCACATCCGATAGCTCGGCCGTCTATTTCGTAGGTTTCTAGATTTTCTCTTCTTCTCAAATTCCAAAGCATTGGATTATTGTCCCAAATTTGTTCAAAATTATCTTTTAATATGTTTCCAAGCACTGTGTGCTTATTCGTTGGGAAGAAAACACATGGTTTTATGTCTCCATTGGGTTCTAAGGCGACGTAGAGTCTTCCAGCCCCACACCCCCCTAGGAAGTTTGCTACCGCTTCCACGCCTTTTTTAGCTGCATAATGGGCGGATACGGTGAAATCTTCTCCTTTCTCCGCTGCAAGTTTCTTTACGACACTTGCAAATTGGGGACAAGTGCTGAAAAATCTGTCAACGGCTATGTGGGATTTTCCGAATTTTTCCTCTTCCTCTTTTGATTTTAGATATAAACCGACAATTCTTTTACCTATGGTTTCGAGAAGAAACAACCTTTCTTTGGGGGTTAGATCGAGTTCTATAAATTCTTTGGCTCTTCCTGTTGGAATGTAATTAAAGTGCATAAATCTTACTTGCAATTCTTCTGCCATATCCATTATTTTCGAAACTTCGTTCAAATTGTCTCTGTGAACTGTTGTTGCTATACATGTATCCAAACCTTCATCTACACAATTCCGTATTCCATCCATTGTTTTTTCAAAGCAGCCATGCACCATTCTAAAACTTTCATGGACTTCTTTGCTGGCGCCATCAAGACTTATTTCCACGTATTCTATGCCCACCTCTTTGAGCTTCCTTACATTGCCCTTTGTGAGCAATGTGCCATTTGTTGCTATGCTTAAGTAAGGTATCTTCCCTTTTGCGTAGGCTGCAACTTCAAAGAAGTCTTTTCTCATAAGAGGTTCTCCACCAGAGAAGGATAAGGCTGGAAGTCCGACTCCTGCAATGTTTGATAATTTATCTATTGCCATACATGCCTGTTCCGTGTTTAGTTCTGGTCGATGATCCCCTGCATCTTCATAACAATGTTTACATCTGAGGTTGCACGAATATGTGAAATTCCAGACTACTTCTGCAGGACCGGCGGGGACAAAGGGGATTTGTATACCGTATTTTTTGCCCCCTCTTATCACTAGAGTGATTCCCTTTAACCATGCATCACCGTAATCCTGATCTAAAAAGCCCTTTATAAGTTTCTTATCAACCCGCAGGAGTTTTGTACTAATTTCAAAAAGCGGATTTGCTAATTTACGGTTCAAGTTTTCGCAATGTCTGCAAAGTTTGACATTTTCACCGAAAAAGTCCTTTAGAGAATTTTCTAATAGATTGCCGTCTTGCTCGCAGTCCACGTCAAACTTCTCTATGATTGATTTGAGTACTGGATTGACTGCCAAAAGAAGTGCGTTCTCAAAAGACTCTATTTGCATAAGGTTTCTTCCCACAGTAAACTTCAAATTTGAATGTTTTTCATCTTTAAAAGTTGTGGTTAATGCTAAGGGCTAAGTTTATGTATATAGAAAAGACATTATCGAGGTTTATGGGTAAAGACCAATCAGAAAGAGACCCTAAACGGATGGAAGTGGCAACCCTTGGTGGTGGCTGTTTCTGGTGTATAGAAGCAGTTTTCGGTGAAGTAGAGGGTGTGGTAAGTGTTTTGCCAGAGTATTCTGGTGGTCAGGTGGCAAATCCTACTTATGAAGAGGTTTCTACAGGAACAACTGGGCATGCTGAGGTTGTGCAGGTCACCTTCGATCCTGAAATTATCTCCTATAGAGAGTTGCTTGAGATTTTCTTTGCGATGCATGATCCAACGACATTGAACCGTCAGGGCAATGATGTTGGCACTCAGTATCGATCAGTGATATTTTACCATAATGGAGAACAGAAAGCAACGGCTGAGAAGCTTATTGAAGAACTTAGCAAGGCGAAGATATATAATGCACCAATTGTGACAAAGGTTGAACCGTTTAAAGCCTTCTATAAGGCAGAGGAATACCACAGAGACTATTTCAAACGCCATCCCGAACAACCCTACTGCAAGCTAGTTATTTCACCCAAAATCGCCAAACTACGTAAAAAATATCGGAACAAGCTCAAGAAACAAGCGCAACACAATATCTGATCACGCTATATGCGCGCGCAATAAATTTACATAAAAAAACAACATTGTTTTGTTACACTTATGCCCACAAGCCTTGAAAGAACCAATAGTCCATTAAAAGCGCATAACAAAATAAGCAAAACTGAGACAGAATCCCACCTCTCTCCACTCTTACGCTCTCATAGTCACTGCTTTCCCTCCCCCTCTATAATAGACCTAGACAGACACCCAAAACCAAACATAACAACGACCAACATCCAACAACAAAACCGTTTATAACACAGAACCAACACTCCTTCATGGAACAAACCAACCCACACTCCAATTGGAATGAAACAACATGCCCATAAGACAACCCATCGTAGTCGTACTTGGACACATAGACACTGGAAAGACTCTACTTCTGGACCAAATCAGAAAAAGCAGCGTCCAAGCACGCGAAGCCGGAGGCATAACCCAACACATTGGTGCAAGTTACTTCCCAGTAGAAACTCTAACAAAAATCTGTGGTTCCTTATTAGAAAAACTGAAAGGAAAAATACAGATTCCTGGATTACTTGTTATCGATACACCAGGGCATGAAGCCTTCGCAAACCTCAGAAAAAGAGGTGGCGGAGTTGCAGATATAGCAATCCTTGTTATCGACGTTCTAAAAGGCTTTGAAGCCCAAACCCACGAGTCCATAGAAATTCTACAAGCGAGAAAAACTCCCTTCCTAGTAGCTGCAAATAAAATTGATAGAATCCCAGGTTGGAAACCCCATCTAACCGAAACTTTTCTAGCATCTTATCATGAGCAGGATCCATACGTTCGTCAAGATCTTGACGAACGTCTCTACACGATTATTGGGAGTTTCTCTCGACTTGGTTTTCGAGCTGACCGTTTTGACAAGATATCTGACTTCACCAAGACTGTGGCTATAGTTCCAACCAGCGCTAAGACAGGAGAAGGCGTACCAGAACTCTTAGCAGTCCTTGTAGGCTTAACCCAACAACATCTCCAAGTCCGTTTAAAAGTGACGAAAGGCACGGCAAAGGGAACAGTGCTAGAGGTTAAAGAGGAAACAGGCCTTGGAATAACTATTAACGCCATCATCTATGACGGAATACTTCAAAAAGGCGACCTCCTCGTTATCGGAGGGAAAGAGAAACCCATTGCAACTAGGGCACGAGCACTCCTTCTACCCAAACCACTGGATGAAATCAGAGATCCCCGAGACAAGTTCTCTTCGGTTGATATGATCTCTGCTGCAGCTGGAGTGAAAATTGCGGCTCCTGACTTAGAAGACGCCTTAGCGGGTGCGCCCTTATACGTGGTTCCTTTCGAAACTGATCTCGAGAAGTACGTTGAGACTGTTTCTGAAGAAGTGGAGAAGATTAGAGTTGCCACTGATTTGGAAGGTATTGTATTAAAAACTGATACGTTAGGCTCTCTTGAAGCAATTAGTGAATGCTTAAGGTCAAACAATATTCCCATACGATTAGCAGATGTTGGCGATGTTTCTAAACGAGACATAACAGAAGCCGCAGTGGTTAAGGAACGTGAACCACTTTACGGAGCTATTCTAGCCTTCAATGTAAAAATGCTACAAGATACAGAGAAGGAAGCAGAAAACAGAAAGATTCCAATCTTCCAACATAACATCATTTACCATCTCATTGACAACTACATAAAATGGATGAAAAGTGAACAGCAAGATCGTCTCCAGAAACAACTTGAGACCTTAGTTAGACCAGGCAAAATAAAAATTCTCTCTGGTTACGTTTTTAGGCGAGCAAAACCCGCCATTGTAGGAATCGAAGTTTCAGCAGGAACAATAAAACCAAAATATTCCCTTGTTAAAGAAGACGGCACAGATATTGGTGAGATCAAGCAAATTCAAGATAAGGGACAAACCATTTCTGAGGCGAAAACTGGAATGCAAGTAGCCATTTCGTTGGCTAAACCGATTGTAGGACGGCATATCTTTGAAGAAGATATGCTTTATGTGAAAGTACCAGAACCTCATGCCAAAATCCTATTAACAAGATTTCAAGATTACTTATTGACAGAAGAATTAAACACACTAAACGAATTTGTGGAGATGATGAGACGTAAGTCACCTTTTTGGGCGGCTTAAGATATATTCTAAACATTAATACCTAGGGCTTTTTGTAGCCTACACATTATGCTCTTATCGCATTCTAAACGCTATTCGGATGCTATCGCAGAAACTTTATCTTAGTATTCGACATTCATATAGTTTATTAAGTCTACTGATATAATATAACGTGTTTCAAGTACAAAACAGAATGGGGTTCATTCAAGGCATGTGATAGGGGTTAAGATGAAAGTTATAGAAAAGAAGCCTAAGTCTTTACAAGAAGAAAGGAAGCCTTCAATATTTCGTAAAGTTTACCCTATTCATGAACCCTATGTTTATGCTGCCGTTGTGAAGAATCCGACTACTCACAAGATACTATATGAAACAATTGAGCCAACTCTCCTAAAGGAAGAAAAAGAAAAACTTGACGAAATTAAAAGTCTTCTCATGGAAGAAGTGGATGTCAACCTAAAAGACCTTGAAACCAAAGAAAAAGCTGAGGATTTCCTCAAAAGCAAAATCCTAGAAACAATAAAGGACTATCGCATAAAGATTGCAAAAGAATCCATTGATAAACTCACATATTATATTTTGCGAGACTTCATCGGCTACGGAAAAATTGACCCACTTATGAAGGATCATCTAATCGAAGATATATCCGCCGATGGAGTTAACATTCCGATTTATATCTGGCATAGAGAATATGAGTCCATACCTACTGACATCCTCTATGGCAATGTAGACGAACTAAATTCCTTTATAATGAGACTAGCATATCTTGCTGGAAAGAACATTTCTATTGCAAAACCCATGCTTGACGCATCCCTCCCAGACGGAAGCCGTATTCAACTAACTTACGGAAGTGAAATCACTCGAAGAGGCTCAACCTTCACTGTCCGCCGATTTCGTATAGACCCACTAACGATTTCAGACCTTATCTCTTTCAGCACGTTATCCTCTGAGATGGCTGCTTACCTTTGGTATGCCATTGAGAATATGGCATCTATTCTTGTAGCAGGAGGTGTAGCTGCAGGTAAGACAACCATTCTGAACTGTCTGTCGATGTTTATAAAACCTGAACTAAAAATCGTAAGCGTCGAAGACACTGCGGAACTTAACTTACCCCATGAGAATTGGATTCCCTCGGTTGTGCGACCAGGATTTGGACTCCAGGGAAAAGGAAGTGGAGAAATTACGCTGTTTGATCTTTTGAAATCTGCGGTAAGACAAAGACCAGATTACATAATTGTGGGCGAAGTTCGCGGGGAAGAAGCATATACACTTTTCCAAGCGATGGCTACGGGCCACCTAGGCATGTGCACACTTCACGCCGAATCAGCGGAGACTGCCATTCGTCGACTAGAATCCGAACCCATGAACATTCCTAAGCCCCTTCTCACCATGATCGATGCTATAATGGTTCAGTTGCGAACTGAGATTCAAGGTAAACCATCCAGAAGAACTTTCACTGTAACAGAAATCACAGATCTGGACCCAAGAACCAAAGAACTCCTGACCAACGAAGTGTATCATTGGGATGCAAAACATGACACTTTTTCTTATTCCGGCTACAGCCACATTTTAGAGAGGAACATGAAGACACGCGGCCTAGAAGAAGAGGAAGTACAAGAAGAACTTCATAGAAGGAAAGTGGTATTAGAGTGGATGGTGAAAAGCAACATTCGAAGATACACGGATGTCGCCACAGTAATCCGAGAATACTATCTTGATCCAACTCGTGTTCATAAGAAGGCTCGATTGGGAGTGAAATGAAAACAAGTGTAATCAGGAAAAGCCTTAGAAAAATCCATCGACAAATCGTAAATGTGTTAAATCCATTTGTCTCGCCCATTCTCAATCGTTTTTATCATTGGATCGAAAGTATTCGATTCGGAATAACAAAACCTCAAGCGTTAGCTTATCGAACCATAGGGGAAAGAACAGCTCGATTCTTGCCTCTATTCAGAGACGTAGACGAGAACCTACGCAAATCAGGTATAATGACCAGTTTTAAGGCGTATGTTAGCTTATGTATTCTGACAACCTTGTTTGCTTCGGTTTTTACTTTAATACTTGTACCACTCATTTCAATTTCAATTCTCCACTTTTCCTTCTATTCTTCAATTCTCTTTGGCGTTGGGATAAGTTTACTTGTGGGAGCCTCCATCGTAATTGGTTTCTATGTTTATCCCCTTTATCGTGCAGACAACTTGAAAAGAACATTAGAGGACGGCCTTCCCTTTACGACTGGTTACATGGAAATATTGGCTAGGGCAGGTGTACCGCCTTACAGGATATTTCGTTCCTTAGCCCAAGTTGATGCTCCTTTAGCGGTTTCAAGGGAAGCCAGAGTAATAACAAGGGATGTAGAACTTTTTGGATTCGACGTTGTCTCTGCTTTGGAGGTCGCATCCAAACGATCACCTTCCGAGAAGTTCAAAGAATTACTTGAGGGGTTCATCGCAACTGCCCATTCTGGAGGAAATTTAGCGAATTATCTTAGAGCTCGCTCGCGTCAGTACATGAAGCTAAATAGAATTGCCTTGCGAAAATTTTCCGATAACCTTGGGGTTTTGTCTGAATTTTATGTCACCATGTTAGTTGCTGGTCCTCTCATTCTTGTTGTAATGCTTGGAGTGATGGCGATGCTAGGAGGAAACTGGTCTGGTTTATTTAATTCCCACCTCATGCTGTATCTTCTCACTTACCTTGGTATACCAGTTGGATCAATCATATTCCTGATAATTCTGGACGCTGTTTCACCGAGGCGATGAATATGCCTAGAATTGAAAAGTGGGAGAGAAGAATCGCGTGGATTATATCTGGTATCCTAGGCACCGCCATAATAATAACAGCAGTGATAACGCTCTTCGACAAGCCACTCTTTGATGATTATATGTTGCTTGCATTGGTTATCACCGTTTTTCCCTCGGCTGTGTTGGACTACATTAATTATCGCTGGAAAACATCCGTGGACGAACATCTCCCTGATCTATTTCGAAGTATTGTCCAAGCTCAAGAAACGGGTATGTCTCTTCCACAGGCTTTAGAGGAGGCTTCTAAACGAGATTATGGGCCTTTAACTAGGGAACTACGGAAGATGGTGGCTCAAATGTCTTGGGGTATGCCCTTTGAGGAAGCGTTTCAGGCTTTTGGTAAACGCGCTGACACTGAATTGGTGCGAAGAACGGTTCCACTTGTGGTTGAAGCCAGCAGATCGGGTGGACATATCGCGAGAGTGTTCGGTCCATTGGGGGGATTCATACAAATGAACATATTAGCGAACAAGGAACAACAGACTCAAACAAGACCTTACATCGCCATTGTTTACGTTGCATTTTTCATCTTTATCATCACTATAACCTTACTTTTTAAAACCTTCTTTGTCCAGATGATAGATCTACCCGTTATAGGATTCTCTTCTTTGAACCCTGAAATAACAAAAAGAATTTTCTTACATATGACCATAATTCAAGGTTTATTCGGTGGTCTTGTTGCTGGAAAAATGGGAGAAGGCACCATAAGCGCGGGCTTAAAACATAGTGTAATTCTCTTAACATGCGGATATTTTGCCTTCAAACTGATACTGTAAGGAGAAGAAAATGAAAAAGATATTTGGGAATAAAAAAGGGATAACCCCCGTCTTGAGCAACGTCTTACTTATGGTCATTGCAGTTGCTGGAATGTCCATTGTCATGACAGCAACGTATGTTGTTACTAGTAATCTTAGGGAGATTATGGGAGAACGCTTCATAGTTGAGGATGTCTGGTTTAAGGCTGGAGAAGTCAATCTTTACCTTCGTAACGTTGGCAAAGTGCCAATTAGAATAGGAGCTGTTTACATTAATCATACTGTAGAATCATTTGTGCCACTTGAACTAGATACTGGTGATCAGGATTGGTTGAATATTTCCTATAACTGGGACTCTAACTCTGCATATCACATTAACATAGTTACCGAAAGAGGGACACAAGTTGCAGATTATTATGAGTCCCCGACTTAGGAACATGGATCAGCAACATATTGGCTGTAGTGCTCAGTCTATCTTTTACAATCCCTCTGAAACTATGTAATCAAAGCCTCTAAAGACTCTAGCACTCCCTTTTGGTCTTTCGCTTCAATTACGTCAATTTTGTAGAGAGATGCGAGTTTTTTCCCATTTTCATTTATTTTCGGCACTGCAATGACGCACGCTTTATCTGGAGCAACATCATAAATCTTTGCAAACATGGCGATGATGGGTTGTTCGGTAACTGCGTCATCGTTTGAGGCTGTAAGGTCAAATACAATTACATTTTCAGGAGCTACTTCACGACAAGCTGTTATGTCAAACGCGTGACTGGCACCAGACGCGCCCTTCAGGTGTCCCGGACTTTCCACCTTGTATCCATGTGTTTGCAAAAACTCCTTTATCGGAGCAATTAGAACCCATCCCAAAGATGCTTCTTTTATTGCTTGATTGCTTAAAGTGTATGAATACACATCTTTACAAATCGCATCTTCAAACATGAAGTCTTTGTGACAATCACGGCAGAAATGTGAAGTGGTTGGAATGTCGAAACTTTTGTCACATTCATTGCAGGTACACCAGACTCCAGCCTTTCTATAATCTTTATCCACCTTTGTTAACTTTTTATTGCACTTTGGGCACACAAGTTCATCATCTGTTTGAAAGCGTTCTTCGGTATCAATATAGCCACATGGAATATGTTCAATCAATGAGCCCTTCTTAACATCGAAGGATTCACAATAAGGACATCGATAACGGACAGAAATGTTAGCTGAATTACAATTAGGACAATGAAGAACTTTGTCGTAAAGTTCTCTGTCTAAAATCCCCCCTTTGAAAAGTTGTTTCAAGAAAACATCGACATCAGAGGAGGAACCAACAATTGCCTCAACAACTGGATATCTATATCCATATTTATAATCAAAAACGGGATCGATTCTTTTAATCTCTCCAGTAATGAATTTGCTGAGGAGTAATTGGGCTCTGTGATCCTTATAAACTTCGACTCGTTGAATCCTTGAAGTCTGAGACATAGTCCTCAACCAAACAATACTTTCATGGTTTTATTCAAACCTAACTTATTAAGCCTCCCACTATACATCAAATTTTCTCTTTAATCTTAAACTCGCAATATTCAGCACCAGTAGCTAAACATTTGACTTCAACTGCCTCAACAGGATTCTCGAATACTATGCTCATACATCCGGCAAAATAGCCACGAGTCCAGTGGCATACCTTATAAGGTTTCTTTTGTCTCGCAAGTGCCTCAAAAGATTCTTTCATGATTATTGTTCCTGTGAAGCTTTTGAAATTAATATCGTGAAACTCTATGATCCCCCAGCCCAAGGCTCTAGCTACTTGAACTATCGCTGAAATTAAATCCTTGTTTTCTAAGTCATATGTGTCTTTCAACCCCGTTGCTGTATAAGTGCCAATGTTCTTTCCAACCTTGTAAAGGACAGCTTCTAATCCTGAAGGTGACAAGATTCCCTCAAAGCCTTCCCATAACGCGGCGAAAGTGTTTGTTCCCATAATTATCGCCCTTGAATCTCCATGTAACACTGGAAAATGTATTACTTCATAAGGTACTGGTCTAGGTTCTTCAAATCTGACATCTACAACCGCATCTAAGCTTTGTAATTTCTCTTTTAGATCCTGAAGGCTGAGTGTAGCCTTTGAGATGTCTACAAATGATGTCCAAGTTCCAATTTCTGGCTTGCTTGGAATGTAAAAAAGTGCTCCTGTTTTGATATTAACATTAGCATCAGCCAACACTTTTGCTGCTTTAGATATCGCTCCCCGAACATCATTAAGAATGATACATACTTCATACAACTTTTCGCCTGGTTTTACTTCTTCCATTGAAAAGGTTCGCTTTGGAAGTTCTGAAAACACTTTTTTCCACCTAGAATTTTCACTCTAGCTCTTGATGTTACACTTATTATCTCTAAAGTTTATGAAACCAAAATCTTAACGAAGAATCCAGACATAATGTTTTAATAAGATGATGAAAACTTTCTCTGAGACCAAGGATATGGAGAATTTAAACATGTCTCAAGAGAAAAAACGAATAGTTCATTGTCCTCAATGCCATTTCACCTTTGACATATCCTATGGTAGAACCTTTGCATGCTCAGGATGCCCATCTTCAGTTCAATGTAACATGGCGAAGTGCCCAAAATGTGGACACGAGTTTCCACTGCCAAGTTAATATGGGCATGCTTATTCCAATCATAGAAAGTATATGGGTCTTCTGAGTATTAGCACGATTAATGACAAAACACTTTTTCATATTTCATCTGAACCTTAACTTGCACTATTCTTTACTACCACATGTGGTTTCACAACAAAACACTGAGAGAAGAGAAAAACTACATTAAGTAGAAGTGATATTTCAAAGTCAATGTTGAAGAGGCATAATAATTTGGTGAGTCTTGGTGACCTCTGAAAAGCGTTGGAGACCTTTAGTCGTTAGGTGGACTGCACTGAAGGGTTTTACTGCAATTGTGCTATTTTTCGTATTAACCCTCTTCATTGAATATGTCGTCGTTACATTCTTCTTGTCCTCTGGTTTGACAGATCAATTCCTACTGACGCAAATTTTTCAAATTCCAGGAACTAGTTTATCCTTCACCGTAACTATCAGCCCACTTTATCACTTGATACCATTAGGTGTAATTTTCGTTCTTGTTTCAAGTTGGACATATCTCACAAAATATATAGCCGTAGTGCCGCATAAAGCAAAGCCTTCAAAGAAGCCGATTCCCTCAAGAAAAAAATATCAAAAACCGAAAAGGAGACGTTTCAAGACGTTCAGACGTTTTTCTGAATGGGTAAGTAAAAAGTTTCAGCGTGTTAGCTGGACTTTTAAAGCTTTGTTCAGACGAATAAGTAGTGCCCTCCTTCGAATTCGTGGTATTTCTTACGCAATGCAACGGCTGTTTTTTGCAAGAGCAGCTCTTAAAAGCGCCGTAACTGTTCTCGCAATTTTTCTGGTCTCAGCGCTTGGGTTATATCTTCTAGCATATCCAACACTTATGTATGAGGTGGTTGTTGGATTTCATAGAGGAAATCCATCGTTTCATGGATTTGTTTTGAAAACCATTGAGATGATTAACGGTTTGGGACAAGGTTTGTCTTCTATTGGTTTGGGTTCAAGTATAAGCAATGCGTTGACCGCTGCAGCACTTGGTTTTTCTACTACTTTCGAAGGATTTGGGACTTTGGTTACCCAACCTTTGATTAAACTTGATCTTGTGTGGAAGTATACTCTTTGTCAAAACTTCGCTGCCTGGATATCTGCTTTGATGACTTGGACTTATGGGCAGTATACATCTCGTCTGTATCGTCGCAGACCACGGTAGACAACTTCTACTGGAATAGTCTATCTATATTCAATCAGAAGATCTTGTGAGTGGCTGACCGTTCAAAATCTGATCCCGCCGGAGTTCCTCCAGCTTTTAGAACACTTACTTTCTTGCGATAAGTTTTTCTACATATCTTATCTTGCTGTTGATGGGAAGAAATTTGGTGCGACTCAAGGGATTCGACAAGCTCACAGATGTTGATGAAGCTTTCTCTATTTTTCTGAGCAGGATCAAATTAAAACGATTGAGAGCAGTCAAAATTCCTTTAAAACTGGCTTCAGAAAGAGTTACTGCTGAAGATGTTGTGGCGGATCACAATCTTCCTCCCTTCGATCGTTCAGCAGTAGATGGATACGCAATTAGAGCGCAAGACACTTTTGATGCAACCCAATCTAACTCAAAAATTCTTAAACTAATACAGAATGGGCGAATAGGCAAAAATGAGACTGGACTAATATGGACTGGAAACATGCTTCCTAGAGGCGCAGACGCTGTTATAATGTTGGAGTATACAAAACCACTTCAAGACAAAATTGAAGTACGGACTCCAGTTACTCCTGGTGAAAACGTTTCCAAAAAAGGAGAAGATGTTAGAAAAGGAGAAGTGGCAATAAAAGCTGGAACCAGGCTAAAGTCACATCACATTGGTTTGTTAGCTGCTCTTGGGGTGACCAATGTAAAGGTAGTAAAGAAGCCTAAAGTAGCTATTCTATCAACAGGAAACGAGCTTGTTGAAGTGGGTCATAAACCTAGATTGAATCAGGTGGTGGATGTTAACCGACTGATTCTTTCTTCTATGTGTTTGAATATTGGTGTGAAACCTTTGGACCTCGGTATAGCAGAGGACAACATTGAAAAGATCAAATCAAAAATCCGTATGGGAATAGAAAGGGCTGACGCAATTATTACGACTGGGGGAACCAGTGTTGGATATGCCGATCTCGTTCCAAAGGTGATAAACCAGATAGGACCCCCCGGAGTGGTTGTGCATGGAATAGCAATGCGCCCTGGAATGCCCACTGCACTTGCAGTCATTGGTGAGAAGCCAATTTTCATTTTGCCTGGAAATTCAGTGGCAGCTATGATAGGCTTTGAAGTTTTCGTTAGACCCACACTTCTTAAACTTTTGGGGGTTAGAAGTGAACCTCGACCTGTAGCAAAAGCAAAATTAACTAGAAGAGTTCCATCCGCGTTAGGGCGGCAAGTCTTCTTAAGAGTCTGTGCCTTTGAAAGAGGAAATGAATTCTTCGCTGAGCCTGTCAGCATAAAGGGTTCTGGGGTTCTTACAACAATGACAGAAGCGAACGGGTATGTAATAATCCCAAAGGATAGAGAGGGACTTGATAAAAACGAAAACGTCCTCGTGCATCTCTTCGACAACTTAAGAAGGGAAGAATGTGTTTAGAAAACTTGTCTCTTTAGACGAAGCAACGCAAATACTCGAACAACAGTTCCACGCCAAACCAGTCGGAGTGGAGCAGATCTCCCTTCCTCAAGCACACCAACGTGTGTTGGCAAAAAACGTCAAAGCTCCCTTGAATGTTCCTCCCTTCAACAGGGCGACTGTAGACGGTTACGCTGTTAAAGCCGAGAATACTTTTGGCGCTGATGAGGAGAACCCCATTACCCTAAAACTTCTCGGGCGTGTGACTGTAGGCGAAATGCCTGAGATAGTCGTTGAGGAGAAGACAACTGTGGGAATAGTCACTGGGGCACCTTTGCCTCCGGGAGCGGATGCTGTTGTTATGATTGAGTATACCATTCAAAAGAATAAAATTGTCTTCATCTATCGTCCAGTTTCGAAGGGAGAAAACGTAATGGAGACAGGTTCCGACATTCGCAAGGGCGAAACCATCATCAAACAGGATCAAACATTATCTTCCCGTGATATAGGGGTTCTTGCGGCACTTGGCTTTACAAAAGTCGATGTGTATAAACGACCAAGGGTTGCTGTAATCTCCACTGGAGCAGAAATTGTTGAATCCGGAAAGCCCCTTCCACCAGGAAAAATCTACGACATCAACGCATATACTATAAGCGCTGCAGTACAAGAATGCGGAGGACAGTCTCTTAACTTCGGAATAATTCCAGACAAAATAGATGAACTTAAAGCTGCACTTAAGAAGGCATTAAATTCAGCAGACATTGTTGTAACCTCAGGAGGAGTTTCTGTGGGACCTATGGACGTGGTTCCTAAGGTTTTGAACATGTTAGGCAAACCCGGGGTCATCATTTCTGGGATAGCCGTCAAACCTGGAAAACCGACAACTATCGCAATAGTTGATGGAAGGCCAATTTTTTCTTTGCCAGGTCATCCCACTTCTTCCCTGTTAATATTTCACATACTTGTTCGTTCAATAATTCTAAAGATGACTGGAAGACGCCAACAACCGCCTTTTACGCTTAAGGCAATTACTGCAGAAAAGATGTTTCAAGCAAAGGGGCGACGAACTTTTGTAATGGTAAATCTTATTCGCGACAGAGTGGGTAAACTTCTTGCTCGACCAGTTCTTTTGGGGTTGTCTGGTGCTATAACCACTTTGTCAAAGGCTGATGGCTTTGTGATCGTTCCAGAAAGACGACAGTTTATAAATGCTGGAGAAGAGGTTACAGTATATTTACTTGAACCTCTTCCTGAGTTTGCTCCCTTTGTGAAGTGATTCATGTGAAAGTAGGCGTAGTTGGGTGTGGAAGAATTGCAGCACTAGTTCATCTACCTTCACTTGCCCAAATTAATAAAATCGATGTAATGGCTGCTGTCGACACTAATAAAGAACGATTACGCGAGACTTTAGAAAAGTTTCACATAGAAGAAGGCTATGATGATTATCGCCCCATGTTGAAGAAGGCGGATGTAGACACCGTTTTTGTTTGCACTCCACCCCGATATCATTTCCAAATTGTCATGGATTCCATCAAACGTAATAAACATGTTTTTTGTGAAAAACCGATTACAACTACACTTGAAGAAGCATTGGTAATAAAGAAGGCGTTAGAAAAAAGGAGTAAAAAAAATCCTGACTCTTTAGTTTTGATGCCAGGGCACAATTTCATTTTCACTCCATGCTTCGTTGAAGCTCTTCAACATGTCAAGAATGGAGAGATTGGAAATTTACAAAAAATAGTAGGATGCACAACATCAAACCTGATGTTTTACGGAGCAAAAAGCGACTTTCGCATTCATGCAAAAGGTGGAGTAATCGAAGATCAGCTTCCTCATGTTATTTATTTGTGTCATGAGGCTGGAGGCCCCTTAAAGAGGATTTTATCAATTGACCCCCGTCGAAGAGGACATACTGTTGTAGATGATGTAAATGTTATAATGGAATTAAAAAATGGAATTCAGGCTAGTCTCTCGGCAAGATGGTCCGGTCTAGTTCCCGCACTAAAATTTGACTTGATTGGTGACGCTGGTCAAATAAAAATGGATTTACTGAGAACACCATACAACATCACGCTGAACAAGGATGGAGAAAGCAGAACCATACATATAGGAAGGAGGATTCAACAATATTTAGATGTTCTTCGAAATAAACATCCATCATACCACCTTGAACACATACACCTCCTTAAATGCATTGAAGAAGTGGATAAAGCGAGAGTTACCATTGACGATGGCATTAATCTGGTCAGAACTCTATCTGAGGTTATGGCACCTTTTGAGGAAAGCCCCTATTCCCATATTGGAAGGGAAAAAGTAGCAATAGTGAAAACAGAAGAAGACGTTGAAGAAGCTATTCAAAAATCAATTCACTTACTTGGTGGACTAAACATTAAAATGAACCAGCAAGTTGTAATAAAACCTAATGTTTGCTATCATAAGAATTTGGACAACATGATTATAACCGATCCTAGAGTGCTAGAAGCAGTTATTAACTTAGTGAAAAAAAGAACTGATAAAATTATAGTTGTGGAGTCTGACAATAACAGTGGCACAGCAGATGAGAGAGTAACTAAAAGTGGAGTGATGGATTTAATTAAAAAATGTGGCGTAGAGTTCCTCAATCTAAGCAATGATGAGACCGAAGAATATAATGTTGATGGGCTCACCCTTAAAATTCCAAAAACCGTGTTAGAAACAGATTTTTTCATCAATGTCCCTAAAGTCAAAACATGCAACATTGAACACACATTCATTACAGTTGCCATGAAAAATATGTTCGGAGTTTTAGCAAACAAAAAGAAGCCAAAACTTCACGAAAAGTTGATCGAAATTCTCTTGTTCTTGAACCGCACTATTAATCAAAATCTTATTATCGTGGATGGAATCGTTGGAATGCAAGGGCTTGGTCCTATACAAGGTAGCCCAGTGAATTTGGGACTGATAATTTCTGGGTTGAGTCCTGTGACAGTTGATACTGTCTGTTGCCATATCATGGGAATCAATCCTTATGCGGTAGAACCGCTTTGGAAGGCCTATAAGGCTGGAATAGGTGAGATCGATATAAATCGAACCCAGATTATCGGTGAAAAAATCAATGACGTTAGCAGAAAATTTGATTATCCAACATTCTCTTCCAAGAATATTTTTACAGCATTTAAAACGACTATGAAAGTTCACTTGAGAAAAGCATAATGTACTACCACGGAGATGAGTGCATATGACAATAACCTTTGACATCGGCATTTGCGCATACAACGAAGAGGCAAACATTGGAAAACTTTTGCAAATTCTCTTAACTCAGCAGTTAGACACAGACTTTAGATTAGACAAAATTATAGTGGTAGCAAGTGGATGCACAGATAAAACCGAAGAAATAGTTAAGGATTATTCCAAGATACATTCCGCAGTAAAATTGATCACAGAGACAGAAAAACGAGGCAAAACATCCGCTTTAAACAAAATGTTAGACGCGGTACGGACTGATGTTCTGGTATATTTAAACGCAGATGTCGTGCCAGCGCAGGGAAGCATCAACGCAATGCTTAGACACTTTTTAGACAACTCTGTAGGTACAGTTTCCGCTAAAGTAATTCCAGCGGATGACCGCAAAAAATTTGCAGGCTTTTACTCCCATTTCTTTTGGCTTTTTTCACACTTCATCTGTCTCAATTTGTTTGTTAAAGTTCAGGGTGAACTCTGTGCGATTCGATCTAAACTGGTTAGGAAAATTCCACGGGACGTTCCTTGGGAGGACCATTATTTTGAGGTGATCACTCGTCGTCAGGGATTTAGGGTGGTGTATGCACAGGATGCCATAGTTTTTACTAAGGGTCCTGGAAGCGTTGCTGACATTCTGAGGTGGAGAAGAAGAACTTTTACGGGTTACTTGTATCTAAGAAAGAAATACATTAACTGGACACCAACTCCAGACCTCTATAAGGTTTTTTGTTTCCTGAATAAGGTTGTTAACCTTAATGATCTTAGAGAGGTAGTTTGGACTTGGGTTATAGCTTTCTTAGAGGCCATCGTTTTTTTTATGGCTTTATTTGACTTGAAAAGAGGATATGTACCTGCGAAGTGGCAGCCTATTGCATCCATGAAGAGACCTTGAGAAGACTAGTGACTGTGGCTTATTGGAAATCTTGTCTTTTAGCTAAAACGTATAGAGATGCAACAAGGGTTGCGATCACATAAATAACCAGCATTAGGTGAACTAGTAGCCATTCTAAATTTGGGAAGAATGCTTGTTGTTGCATAATTGACACATATAAGGTTACTGTGGCAAAGGTTATTTCGGGAAAGAGGAGAATTACTACTAGCCAAACCGCCCATTTTCTCATCTTGATAAGCCCATATGCTGTTATTAGGCATGAAATTGCTAAGACTCCAATTGGCATAATTGGAGACATGGCTAGGATTACAAGTTGGGCTATACCTGCAATCAAATAAAAGATAGAGGCTACAGCAATCCCCGATTTTTCAACTTTAAGCATGGACTTCAATGCCATTTTTCTCAGCACCATTTTTATGTCTTAGACTATCGCTATGTTTCAGTTGGGTAATAAATTAGTTTCCTTAGTAGTATTTACAGATTTTTGTAAAGACCATGTTGGGAAGATGATTTTGGGTTTATGGAGAGCTAAGAAGAGTAGTTTATTTCTCGCAAGGATGATTTTTGGCTTAGGTAGTCCTTTATCAATAATATTCTCTGTGTGTGCGTGTGTGAGACTACCTCTATAGAGGGGGGAGGGCAAGTAATTTGCAAGACTAAATGCTATCATACAATCTGTGTATGCCATTCATAGGGAATAGAGTTTAAGCCCATTTTATTAGTAATAATTAATTTTGCAGGGGAGGATAAGCTTTAGTTATTAAATCTTCATACATCAATTCAAGGAAGTCTTGTGAACATGAGTTATCGTGAACTTTTCGTCTCTCCCTCCATTGTCTTCGGTGGTTTTCAAAGGTCACTTGATGAAGCTGATTATGTGATTTTGGGAGTACCCTTGGATGTGACCAGCACTTTTAGGGCGGGTTGCAGGTTTGCTCCCTCCGCTATACGACAGGCGTCACTTAACCTTGAAACCTATAGTTTCAGAGCAGGTATTGACGCTGAGGATTTGCTGGTTCATGATTTGGGCGATTTTCACGTCACTGGTAAAGTTGATGAAACTCTGAGTCAATTAGAGTTAGTTGTTAAGGAAGTATTAGAGGCTCAAAAATTGCCTGTCCTAATTGGAGGAGAACACACAATAACCTTAGGTGCGACTAGAGGCATCAGCGAAAACATTGCAGTAGTAAGTTTTGATGCTCACTTAGACATGCGTAATGAATACATGGGACTAACCACATCTCACACCACATTCATGCGCAGAATCTACGAGCAGGTTAAGCCCCAAAAAATTCTTGAAATCGGAACTAGGGCGGTCTGTAAAGAAGAACTCGACTTTGCAAAAAATCAAAGAATTCAATTTTTGCCTATTCGGCAAATGATGGCAGATGGCTTGAAAAAGACCACACAGAGAATAGGAAACAGTCTTTCTGAATTTGATAAAATCTATTTAACAATTGATATGGATGTACTTGATCCAGCTTTTGCACCAGCGGTTCAAAATCCTGAACCCGACGGCTTAGACATGTATACTTTTCTAAATCTTCTTTATGAAGTTTGTAAACGTTCAATAGTTGCCTTTGACCTGGTTGAGGTTGCACCCCACTATGACGCTGGAACAACCGCAATACAGGCGGCAAAAATAATTTTGGAAAACCTTTGCTACATAGAAAAAAGACGCAAAACCTAAAATGATTCTTAAGATTCTTTCAGAAGTTTTGCAACAAAGAATCCGTTACATTCATGAAGATGAGGATACAGCCTCTGACATTTGCTTTGTCCTCTTAAACCAGGTAGACCTATTTTTGGGGAAGTCTCTGCAAACGTGAATTCTGGATGCCATTTTAGAAAACGTTCAATTAGCATTTCGTTTTCCTCTAAGGTAGCGCTGCATGTGGAATACACTAAGAACCCTCCATCTTTGACGCATTCTGCACATTGGTTTAACATATCCCATTGCAACTTTGCCATCCTTAACGCTGATCTCTTTGTAAGTCTCCATTTTGCCGAAGGAATTTTACCAAAAGCTCCGGTACTGGTGCAAGGAGGGTCTAAAATAACCAGATCAGCCTGCACCTTTATGGGTAAAGGGTTACGTGCGTCAGCAATAACTGAAGTGGCAATTTTAACGCCCATTCGCTTTGTCTCCCTTCCCCAAACCTTCATTCTACGCCTTGAGTAATCTATGGAATAAATAGCACCTTTGTTTTCCATTAATTGCGCCAAGTAAGTTGTTTTTGCTCCTGGAGCAGCGCAGAAATCAAGCACAGTTGTACCTGACTTTGGATTTGCAACCTCTACGCTGAGACAACTGGCTTTGTCTTGGATAAAAAAGAAGCCATCTCGAAAACTTTGTGTTCTTGTAAGGGGACGCTGACTCTTCTCCACTTTGTATGTGTATCTAAGTTGCTGGATCTCTTCGACAACGATGTTGTCGCTTTCTATTTTTTTAAGCAATGCCTCCTCTGATAATTTTAATGTGTTTATTCTTATGTAGGTTAGAGGAATCTTCTTAGAACTTTCTAAGTATTCCAAGGCTTCTTTTCTTCCAAACATTTTGAAACAAACTTTCACAAACCATAAAGGATTGTACGTTGACAGCCCAATTTTCTCTTCATCGCTAATGCCTTTCAAAAGAACACTAAATTGTGTATTAAGTATTTTACCTAACGTTTCTTCAACTTCTGAAAACTCACGCCACCCCAATATGGAACGACCAATTCGTGCCATGTCCACAGCTTTCTCAAAATCGTGACCAGCTATCTCCGTTTCATACGTATATAAACGAAGAAAAGCCTGCAGACCAAGTTTAAAATCTTTGAGTGAACGAGGCGTTAACACCCAATTTAGGAGATAATCGATAAAATTCCTGGTGCGAATCGTTTCGCAAACCAGTTTATGCACCAATCCAAGAGTCTTCGAGTCTTCTATTTCCAATTGTCTGGCTGCTTTTTTTAACGCTAATCGTTCTCCCAACCTTTGTAACTCGATCCAACTCAACGTTTCAATAGCGAGTGCCCAAGCGTCTCTTAACAACCTAATTCTCCCATAACAGATATCTTATCACATAAGGAATTAGAAGATGACGGTTAACTATATTGATCACAGAGTTTTTTAGGACATTAAACAGATATTAAACGGGACAAAAAAGGAATGGCAAAGAAAAGTTTAGATGAATTCTTTAAAGCTGATAAAACTTTAGTTGAAAAAGAGAAAGGAGAGCCAAAGCCTACAGAAAAGAAGCCGTTAAAAGAAAAGACCCCACAAAGTATTAACTACAGTCCTCAAAATTTACCCCATTTCTATTTTGTGTCTGCCAGCTACGATGGGAAGAAAGGTTCTGCGTTCATAAAGCTGTATGAGCCAAAATCTGAAAAAATCTACTTCTGGTACGACAATACCAGACACAAACCCTACTGCCTAACAAATCTATCGCCCATTGAACTTGAAAAGATTGATCGCCTAAAATCCCATCGTGGATTTGATCATTTTGAATTAGTGCAAAAATATGATCCACTTCTGGATCGTCAGGTCACTTTGACAAAGGTTGTCGCTAGGGATCCCTTGGCAATCGGAGGACGCCCAGTGGGCTGTATAAGAGACATTATTCCAGAGGATTACCCAAAAGTAACCGGCATAGAGCAACCAGCCAAAGTATGGGAAGCAGCCATCAAATATTATCAATGTTACATTTATGACAGAGATTTAGCTCCAGGCATGATCTACAAAATAGATAATGGAAAACTTGTTCGGGTACAACATGAACCTTCCGAGGAAACCATCAAGAGAATTCAAGAGTTATTTGAGGACGAACCTAAAGAGTTTCTGCGATATATTGAAATGTGGGCAAGACTTCTCGAATATCCAGCACCGAAATTCCGTAGGGTGGCACTTGATATTGAAGTTTTGCCTCCAATAATAGAACGTGAAGGCGTCAAAACTGCGCGCGTTCCTGATCCTCGTGAAGCTGAGCATCCAGTGATCTGTGCATCACTTTATGGATCTGATGGGAAAAAAAGGATTCTGCTTTTGAAACGAGAGAACGTTAGACAGGGCACGGTGAAGATACCTTCGGATGTGAGTGTTGAATATTATAGTTCTGAAGAAAAGATGATTTTGAAGATTTTTGAGGCTCTTTTTGACTATCCTTTTGTTGTAACGTTTAACGGAGACGACTTTGATTTTCGTTATCTGTTTAATCGGGCGCAAAAATTTGGCTTTAAGAGAAGTCAGATTCCCATTGAAGTTGGGAGGAGAGTTTGTTTGCTCACTCGCAACATTCACATCGATTTGTATAAGTTCTTCTTCAACAGATCCATTCAAATTTATGCGTTTGGTCAGAAGTATCGTGACGTAACTTTAGATAATGTTGGCAAGGCTTTGATAAGTCTCTCCAAAGTTGCACTTACAAAACCTATGTCTGAATTAACGTATACGGAACTTGCCCACTATTGTTTTCGGGATGCTGAAATCACGCTTCGTTTGACAACCTTTGATGATGACTTGGTTATGAAACTCATTTTGGCTCTTGCAAGAATTAGTCGCATGCCTATGGAAGATGTGAGTCGACAAGGAGTTTCAAGGTGGATTCGAAACTTTCTACATCATGAACATCGCAGAAGAGGAATGTTGATTCCCAATGCTGGAGACATACTTGCGCTAAAGGGAACAACTGCTACAAAAGCGATCATAAAGGGCAAGAAGTACAAGGGAGCAATTGTGGTTGAGCCAGTACCCGGTGTACACTTTAACGTAGCAGTAATGGACTTTGCTAGTCTGTACCCATCGATAATTAAAGTTTACAACTTGGGTTACCAGACTATTCTTTGTCCCCATGAAAAATGTAAGGACAACAAGGTTCCTGAGACTCCTCACTGGGTGTGTAAGAGACATCAAGCTCTTGAAAGCCTACTAATAGGAGCTTTAAGAGACTTGAGAGTCAAGTGGTATAAACCAAAATCCAAAGACAAAGCATTGCCAGCTGAGTTGCGAAGTTGGTACAACGTTATACAGAGTGCGCTTAAGGTTATTCTTAATGCGAGTTATGGAGTTTTTGGCGCAGAATCTTTTGACCTGTATTGTCCTCCAGTTGCTGAAGCGACTGCTTCTATTGGGAGACATTTAATAACACGGTCAATTAAGAAGGCGAGAGAGTTAGGAATTGAAGTTATTTATGGAGACACAGACAGTATCTTCTTGAAAGGCCCATCCCAGAGTCAAATTGACTCTATTGCTAAATGGTCAGAAAAAGAATTAGGAATGGAATTAGATGTAGACAAGGTCTACCGTTATTCAGTTTTCAGTTCAAGAAAAAAGAACTATCTCGGAGTTTTTCCTGATGGAAGTGTCGATGTTAAGGGATTAACTGGAAAGAAGCGGCATATCCCCATGTTTATCAAGGAAGCCTTTGACCAGATGGAAGAACGTCTGGCGCAGGTAAAGTCACCTGTTGAGTTTGCGACAGCCAAAAAGGATATTCGAAAAATCGTTCAAGATCGCTATCTAAAACTGAAAAGACGTGACTGGGGAGAGACTCCAGATGAACTTGCCTTTCGAGTGGTTCTCGGAAAAATTCCTGAACAATATACAAAGACGACGCCTCAACATGTCAAAGCTGCCGCTCTCCTTCAGAAGAGGGGTTACGATTTGAAAGCAGGTGACTTGATTAGTTTTGTGAAGGTTATGAAAGGGCCTCATGTAAAGCCTGTTGAGTTGGCTTATAACAGTGAAATAGATGTGGACAAGTACGTTGCCTATTTACAGTCAACTTTCGACCAGGTTTTGGATGCGATGGGACTGAACTTTGATGAGATAATTGGGCTTACTAAACTTGAAAGATTCATGTAAGCTTACATCACGGATTTCACGATAGAACCTTCAGTCCACGAGACTTCAGTGGCTTAATGACGCTTGGTCTGCTTAAAATGGTGAGCAAACTGTAACCGATCAAAGCGATCGCTATGAGACTACTGATGGTGATGCTGACGATCATAGCCGCCCATACCGGAAGAAATCCGAGAACATCTGGTACTGAAAGAAACGGGAAAGTCCACAAGTATCCTCCAACGATGATGCCTACCGGAAAAGAACCAGCTATACATGCCAATAGCCGTCTTCTCCTAAGCAACAGAATAACACTTGCAGAGATTAGGTTTGCAACTGGACCAAATATCACATCCACTGGACCAAGAAAATAATATGCATTGGTCAGGAAGCAACCAACCGTTACTCCAGCTGCAACAGGCCAACCTAACAACGCCGACAAAGCGATAAGGCAGTCTGCGATACGAAGCTGAACTGGACCATAAACCGTGGGATTGCCAATCGAAATCATTTGAATAACATTTACAACCACGTACAAGCCAGTAAAAACTGCTGAAAGAGTCAAGTCTCTTGCATCAAATCGCATATCTTCACCTCCACATCCCGGGGTTTATTTGTGGCGGAACGGGTGGGAGGAGCCCACTCACCCGCCGATCAAACTTCATTCACTATCGCCTAATAAGGATTCTGCAACTATGCGCGCGCAGGGCGCATGTTCTCAAATTTGCAATGTTTAAGGTTTGAGGATGAATGTTACAGAAGAAGGGAGGTTGCTTCACTCGTTATCTTCTTAAGGCGCGTGCGCATCTGAGTCTATTTCATTACGTACTTGTGGGTTAGGATACTTCCAAAACCTACACTTAAATACACCAAAAAGTTCGCTAAAGGGGCGTTGAAGAATATTGGAGCCATACTGGGATTCCAGGTCCACCACCCCAGATGAAATGCTAAGAATTCAAGGGGTAAATCGATGATTATACCCATTGAAAGTCCAGCAATCCAACCGAGTTTCTTAAAAACCACCCATGATGCGTGACCTATGATCATCCAACCACCGATGATGATCAGAGGCACACCGAAGACATGGAAGGAAGTATTAGCATAAACATACATTTTCAGTGAGATTCCCGCTCGTTCTATGAGGATGGCGGTAATAGCGAAGATGATGTTTACTAATAGTAACCGTTTGGAAAGTTTTTCGCTGATCATTTTCGTCTCGCACTCTCTTTTTTTCAGAAATGCATGGTACTTGCGCGCCTGCATATTTATATTGGCATTCGCTAGTCCACACCCAATGAATGACTTACTCGGGATGACATGTGTTTCATATAGTTTCGCTTATGAACATACAATTATTTTCATCATCTCTCTTGGATGTCTTAGCATTCTGAGAGGACTTTGAAAGGCTCCTGCCAGACACCCGCAATTGGAACAGTCTGCATTGTCTGCGAAACACCTTCTTTTGTTCCATGAAACATCAAAATGTAATACTTCATCACCCCAGTAGCATGAACCCCTATGATCAGGGTGTTCATACCATTTTATCATCGCTTTGCTTAAGAGAAAATTGTTTGGGTATAATGTCTTCACTCGTTTCAGTTCTTTTATTATAGTTTTTCTCTCCTTTTTTCTTACAACCATGGGAATACTAATATCGGTTCCACCTGTGCAGATATTACACACAACACCCCCGAACCCATTCTTTTTTGCGATTTTTATTACATCCTCAAGCTCTTTGTAATTATCTCTTGTGATTGTCATGTTGATGACAACACGTTTGTCTCCCGAATAGTTTTTCATTACTCTTGAAAAAACACCACTCCCTCTGAGTGAATCGTTTGTTTTTCGAGATCCATCTATCGAGACATATAATCTATGATTGAATTCTTCCGGTATCTTTATTGTTCCGTTTGTAATAACGTAGACAAAAGGAAATATCCTGTGAGCGAGCATAAGAACATCGATTCTGAGTGCAGGCTCACCACCAACCAAAAGAATGTTCCTTATTCCTGACTTGTAGAGTTCATTGAACCTTTTTTCCCACACATGTATGAATAGCTCTTCTGTTTTAAAATCATCTTTGCCGTGAAAATGATAGCAATGTTTGCATCTAAGATTACAGTTGTCTGTCACGTCAACTTCTGCAAAAGACTTCACTCTAAATATAATTCTCATTAGTTCAAGCCAAAAAACATACAATAATACGTGCACATATTTTTTCAAGGTGGGATATTACTACAAAGAGAACACTAGTTAAATGTTTCACAGACTCCGCGCGCAAGTTATTCACAGGAACAAAACAACTTACATAAAGGGGGGCGCGGGTGATGTCTCCACCGTATGAGGAAAAAGCAAGATTCTACGATATTACTAAAGCTCGAATTCATCGCGCTTTAAACGGCGTTCTATACCCCTTTGCTACCAACTTCTCGTGAATCGCGCTCTTTAAGGCGCTTAATCCTTCTCCAGTCTTTGCACTTACTGGGAACACTTTACCCGCAACAGCTGAGATATGTCCGTTGCTGATCCTGTGCATGAACTCTTTTAGGTTAGCATCTATTTCCTTCTTGTCGGTCTTATCTATTTTGTTAGCCGCCACCAAGGGAAACTCACGTAGCGTCTTAGCTATAAACTGGATCATCTCAACATCTATTGAGATTATCCCCTTCTTTTCCAGACGCCATGATGTTTCTAGGAACGTGGATATGTCGAGAACGTGGATAGCTAAGACTATGTTTTGAGCGTTAGACTCTAAGAAATGGATGATCCGATTCTTCCTCATATTCTCTAAGCGCTTAGAGACACCCATGATCCTGCCAAAACCAGGCATATCTATAAGAACTAGGCCACTGTTTAAAGGATGTTTCGATATGTTTCGTGTTGTTCCCGGACGCTTTCCGGTTACTACATCTAAGCCTACAATTTCTCTGATAATGCTGCTCTTACCTGCATTAGGCCTTCCAGTGAAAACCAAATACTCCTCAAGCATACTAATTATTATAGGGGAGGAATCTGATTTGCTTATCCCATTCACACATGTATTTGCATGCAGAAACTTGGGGAAGCAACAATGAAGTCTACAAAGAGCCGGCTTTTAGAAGAAGCAAAAGAAATTAGGACCCCGCGTGCTCGACGAATGTTCATGACAATTAACAAGACTGATTTTTGGAAAGGCATGAAAAAACTTGTTGAATCTGAAGGGTTTAAACATTTGTCCGCAATAACTGGAGTAGATGTTGGATCTAAAATCGAAGTCATTTATCACTTAACCAGTGAAGGTTTAGTGCTTTCACTGAAAGTTGAGATATCTAAAAGGAACCCGGTTTTGCCAAGCATAGTGAAATTGATTTCCGGTGCAGTCTTGTATGAGAGGGAGGTTCACGACCTTTTCGGTGTTAGATTTGAAGGAAATCTAGATCTATCTCCTCTTCTCCTTCCAGATGGGTGGCCGAGTAACGTCCACCCTCTCAGAAAGGAATGGACTCTTCAAAAAATTCAAGAATCACTTGGGGAATCTTAACCTGGCGCGCGCGAATACGGATTCCCTTTGGCCCACAACATCCCCCCTTAAAGAGCCGCTGACACTAGCGGTGCATGTCAACAGTGGCCAGATCATTGAGGTCGTAACACGAAGAAGCAACCAGATAAATGAGGAATTAAGTCGGTAGTTCATATGACGCGTTTTCGCCATCAGTAAGGAAAACCTAAAACCCTGCCGAATAAGTTTAGTTCCCATGCAATGTTCTGATTGCGGTAGGTGTTGCGAAGGAACTGAAATGCTACTTTCAAAAGAAGACACTGAATGGTTAGAGAGAGCGGGCTTCAACCGAGGAGATTTCACCGTTATAGGTGAAGATGGACTGACCAAGTTAAGAAATGTTGGAGAATGGTGCTATTTTTATGATCCTGAAAGAAGGAAATGCCAGGTCTACGAGTATAGACCATTAGGATGCTACATATACCCTGTCATATATTTAAACGAAGAAGGTATAATAACCGATGAAATCTGCCCAATGAGACACACAATCTCAAAACGCGAATTAAAAACAAAAGGGCAGATCCTGCTCAAACACCTTAAGAAGATAACGAGTGAAGCAACCTCCATTCTTCTGTAACATTCATCCTCAAGCCTTAAACATTGCAAATTTGAGAACACGCCTTAGATGTTGCTGCTTTGAAGCCCAGACCAACGTATTTAAGTTATGAGGTTGTTATTGAAAAAGGACGTTAAAGGTGGTAGAGTGGGCAAAAAGAAGGTCAAAAGCGAAGATGCGTTTAAGGTTACGAAGTTGCCTGAGGCCAATGATGTCATTGGCATAGCTAAAAAAATGCTTGGTGGCGACCGACTTTTAGTGAGCTGTCAAGATGGGAAGGAGCGCCTTTGCAGAATCCGAGGAAAGATGAAGAGAAGAATGTGGATAAGGCTGGGAGACATCGTTCTGGTCTCTCCATGGGATTTCCAGTCCGACAAGCGGGGCGACATAATATGGCGATACAAACGAAATCAAGCCGAATGGCTAAGAAAAAACGGATACCTAAAGACCTAACAGAAGAAGATGTTACCGACGAAGAAGAAGATACCGAGTGCACAGAAAGAATCCAGGGCTACTTTACAAATTTGTGCGGATTCCTTTTGAATTTCTGCTTGCATTTCACACTACAGAAATAGTATGTTTCTCCGTCATAACTTCTCTTAAATTTGGATGTTTTTTCATTCAGAACCACGCCGCAAACAGGATCTCTAGACATTGTCTCGCTCCTCACTCAAGTACGCGTGTTGCGATGCTGTTTAGATCTGGGGTATGTTCCAGTTCTCTTGCGCGGACTCCCTCATTATTCTCGATAACTCTTAGTTTGCTGTGTCTCCCGATTCTCAGTTGAGTTTCACCTCTATAAGCAGTGACGCGTGCGTTTTCAACTTCAACTATGTCGTTGGTGGAAAGTGAGTTTATTCGACCGTTCCATAGAGTCAGTTTCACGGTGCCAGTTTCATCTGTCAAGGTTACATTGGTGAACATAACATAATCGTTGTATCTTGTTAAAGCTAACTGTGGCCTTGAAATCGCAAGAACACGAGCTTTCAAGTTAATTCGCTTCATTCTAACCTTTAAATCTTTAATTTTATAATATCTTACTCCACTGTCATTTGTTTTCTTCATTAGAGCATCTTTCTCACGTTCAATCATATATGCAAATTCTTTCAGTGGAGCTATTTCTTTAAGAAGGTGCTCTGGTATAGGAAATTGCGCAACTACATCGTAATCTGCGGTTATAAGAAAAATGGCACGGTCCCTCATTCTTTCACGACACTGAATCATCAATTGCCTGCACCTAGATCTTCCATTCTTCCAAGCATCCACAATCTTGCTGAAGAATTTGTTTGGATCAATTCTGTGTCTTACAGAAATTTTTACAAGACACTCGAGAAGCCTCGTGTCAACTGCTGAATGACCTCTACCTCGAGGTCGTCCTCGCATCATCCATCTTCTACTTCGCATCTAATCCATTCCTAGTTTCGATTTGATTGTTTATCTCGGTTCAGTTGTAAGACCTATTGTTAAATTCACGTTGTAAATGGGAATTCCTATTTTTTGTCTACCTCTATGAGGAATACCATTCCTTTCTTCGTCTTGGTTTCGATATTCTTACTAAACTTTGTTGGAGGGGCATTTATCTGACTGTGATATTCCGTGCATTTTAACGCCGCTATTTTCCCATCTTGCGAGACCCACACAATGCGACTTTCTCTTCCGCATTTTGGGCACCTAATGCGGTCACCTATTTCAGTTATTGTTCGTACACTCCAGAATTTGCTCTAGTTTCGCCTTACTTACGTGACAACGCTATCTCCATTGTTGAGACCATTCTTGGTCTGCCTTCTCCTTCTCTTGGCGGCATCTCTTCTGTTCCTATGGAGATTTTGCCTATTTTCAGTTCTTTAAGGAATCTGCGTCTGGTTATCTCAGCTGCATCAACAGCAGTCGTTATCGCTTGTCCACGTGCTTTCAAAGTTATCTCTTTGGCGTCAGATCCCGAGAAACTCGTGATGACTGCTAACACATAGCTCATTACGGGTTTCCTTCCGATATACACGGTGTTTGACTCTTTGGACATATGATACACCTCCTTCTTTCGAATTTTCTTGATACCTGAATTCCGAGCACTTCTTAGATCAGGTTTGCACTAGTTCTCCAATCGCAAACCGACTTCCAACCCTTGTTACTTTGAACTTAACGTGGTCTCCCTTCTTGGTTTCTGGCACAAATATTATGAAGCCTTCAATTTTCGCTATCCCGTCGCCTCTTCTGCTAATGTCCTCGATTTCAGCTTCGTATTCCTTGTCAACTTCAACTGGCTTCTTCATGTTGTACCTTGGTCTGCTACTTCCAAATCCGTATGACATCGTATCGCCTCAGTTGATTTGTCAGCTAGAATCGTCCTAAAAAAAGCAAAACCGTCTTAACCGTTCTACCTCTTTCAGAAAATACCTAACTGCGTGACCTGCTCTACATCAATCCTCCTTATTAACCTTTATATGCATGCATAGCGGGACTGAGGAGAACTAAGAGCCGGCAGAGAGAATATTTGAAGGAAGGAATAAAATTCTTATCATAGTGGAGATTCGGAACAAAGCCTGAAGATTTTTCTCTCCTTTCCCTCTATATACCAGCCCTTACACACGCACACATGCGGTTTGAAAATAGGTTTTCAATTTTTATCAATTCGGAGCAGCCAAACAGAAACCAAAACTACCTCCATTTCAAAATTAGACAATTAGAATTACAGTGTCTTTCGGCAATTGATGAAAAAACCAAAACTTTTTTTCTTTATCACTTAGAGAAGATACCACTCTAAATCAAACCTTCACCCCTCTCCCCCTCTATACTAGACCTAGAGACAGACACACCCACACACAAAATAATACGACTAAAAACTTATCCCTTAGAACAACAAATAACCAAAAACCAACGGAGGAATGAAACATCTTGAACAAACCTTGGAAAGTTGTAGTTATCGGAGCAGGAAAAATGGGAGAATCCATAATCTCAGGTCTTCTAAAATCAGGTGCATACACCCCAAAAGACATCAAAGCCTTCGAAATCATAGAGAGCCGCCGCAAGTACATTACCCAAACCTATACAGTGGAATGCGTTGATGATGTTAAAAAGGCAGTGAAATTCGGTGACATAATCATAATAGCTGTGAAACCAGCACACGTAGAAAACGTTCTAAAACAAATTGAACCTTCAATGAAAACTGGAAAAGTCTTGGTTTCCATTGCGGCGGGCGTTACACTGGAGTTTCTCAGAGAGCATCTGGCAAAGAATATTCCAGTTATTAGGGTGATGCCCAACATAGCGGTCTCCGTCCGAGAAGCCATGATCACAGTATGTCCCTCTGAAAACACCACAAAAGAAGAATTAAAGATGGTAACGGATATCCTCAGCCTACTGGGACGAGTTATACAACTCGATGAAAGATACTTGAACCTCGCCACAGGCTTAGTTGGTAGCGGCCCAGCCTACATCTACCTCATAATAGAAGCCTTAGCCGACGCCGGCGTAAGACTCGGTTTACCAAAAGACATAGCTATAACCCTCGCAGCCCAAACCACCTTAGGTGCAGCAAAAATGGTTGTCGAAACAGGAGAACACCCGGCAAAACTAAAGGATATGGTAGCCACGCCAGCAGGCACAACGGTTGAAGGCCTTCTGGAACTTGAAAAGGGCAAAGTGAGGGCAGTTATAATATCAGCTGTTACAGAGGCAGCGGAAAAGGCGAAACGATTGCAACCAAGCTAATACTAACTTAGTTTGATGACCCGAATCTTTATCTACTCCATAGAGGGACTTGAGATAATCAATAAAACAAACATTGTGAGCGTAGTGGGAATAAGATGAAAGTCACCCGAAACATAAAAGCAATCTCAGGACTATCTCTTATTTTATTATTGTTAATCGATTTCGTAATCGGCGCCTTCTTGTCATACCTATGGGCTATAGGACCCATCATTGAACTTGGCATAACAATCCCTGACAAACCCTCCGTAGCCATCGCAAATGTATCCTTCACGCCTCAAAACACAAATTTCTTTAACCTCACCCTTTTAAACCCATCATACTCTCCCTCAAAAGCCAAAATCACAAAAATCACCACTTCGACTGAAGAAGGAAAAATTCACACTATAACCACTGCTAATCCATCCCTTCCATACGAACTTTTAGACGGTAATTATCAAACTTTCCAGTGCTTTTGGAATTGGGCAAACTACACAGGCCAAAACATAGGAATCTCTGTTTTTATTGAGGATGGTTCTGGTCCGACATTAGAGACTTCAACGTATTTTGTGGGCCTCAGTATCACCGATGTACACTTTGACTCTTCAATAAGTCTCACCCATTTTAACATCACAATTCAAAGCCATGAAGACTCAGTTACCTATGTTAACATTACAGATATAACAGTACAAACAGAAACTTTGAAAACTGAAAACGTTGCCCCATCACTTCCATACACATTGAACCCAAACTCCTCTGTCACGTTTAAATGCTTATGGAACTGGGCTGATAATCAGAACTCAAGTATTACAATAGCAGTGCATACGTTGCAGGGTTATGTTGCATATGTTACTCATTTCACTTCAAAGCCAGTAATCCTCGAGGTCACAGACGCCCTCTTCAGCGAACCTGACATAAACCACTTTAACCTAACAATTCGAAACTCTGAGCTCTCCCCGAGCTACCTTAACATCTCCAAAATAACTCTCACCCTAGAAAACGAGACAATTGTTGAAATAAACATAACAGAAATTGAACCTTCGCTTCCGTACCCACTTAACCCCAACTCTTCTATAACCTTTCGATGCCCGTGGAAATGGGCCACTTATCGAAACAAAAATGTCACATTAGGTGTTCATACCTTACAGAATTACACAATATACTATACTGCAGTCACACCCGCCCCAATAGAAATAATAAATGCCATTCTTGACCCAGTAAACACAAATGCTTTCAATGTAACTGTTCAGAATTCAGAATTCTATACCACACATGTCAATTTAACAGAAATAACTCTAGTTTTGGAAAACGGAACTATCCAAAGCATAAATGGAACAGAAGCAACACCGCAACTTCCTTACAAATTAGAGTCAAATTCCACAGTAACCTTCATTTGCCATTGGAATTGGTTAAATTATCAAGGCAAGAAAGTCACGATTATAATACGTTCTACAGAGAACTATACAGCGCAGTTTACTAAAGTTACGCCAACACGTGTATTCTTTGCAATCATCAGTGTTGTTTTCGACCCCATCGACACAAAGAACTTCAATATCACTTTGAGGAACTCTGAGTTTTCGCTTGATGATGCCTTCATTAATAAAATAGCAGTAACCTTGGAGAATGGAACCATAGTAGAAATATCGGGTGTGCTCCCTGTTCTTCCATATACACTTAATTCAAACTCAACCACCACGTTTCAGTGCACATGGAATTGGACCAATTACAGAAATGAGAACACAGTAATCACCGTGTATACTGGAAAAGGGTATATAGCATCTACTCAGTATACAACTCCCCCCGTATTCCAGAACAATCAATGAATATTCAATTAAATGATACAAATCCCTTTATACAATCTCAATAAAACTTCCAATTTTTTTCGCCAAAGCTTTTTTGTAGGCAAGTTCTGCTGTAACAGCGTCCTGTACTGCTAGTCCGGTAGACGTGAAAACAGTTATTTCATCGGAGGAAGTTCTCCCTGATTTCAAACCAGCCACAATCTCGCCTATTTCACCCCAAACATCCTTTTTGGTT
>Ga0209636_10000489_pt1 | contig 38692 bp, 22 predicted proteins | sample DeeMarSWOR152_54_FD_187464 | JGI IMG/M metagenome (GOLD analysis project Ga0209636, IMG submission 187464) | Marine sediment microbial communities from White Oak River estuary, North Carolina - WOR-1-52-54 (SPAdes) (version 2) | ecosystem: Environmental > Aquatic > Marine > Intertidal zone >... | reverse complement strand
CGATCTCTCCCCTCAGTTTTGGAACCGGATCAGATGCGCTCTGGACGACCTTTGGATTTGAGTCGATCAGGGCGAAGACCCGTTCGGAGGCAGAAAGCCCGTCCTGGAACTGGCTCCAGAAAGATGCGATGCTGATCATGGGCCACCAGAAGAAGACCACAGCCTGCATGAACAGGTACCAGCCCCCAGGGGTGATATTCCCGGCTCGGATGGCTGCTCCTCCGGCATACACAAGCAGGGCCATGGCAAGTCCGGAGGCGGTGCTGAGGATGGGAAAAATGCTGTTCATTGTCAAACCCCGGGCGAGACCAACTCGGTAGGCTTTACGGTTATTCTCCAGAAATCGGTCAAATATGGCCTGTTCCTGGCGGAAGCTTTTGGCCACGACAATACCGCTGATCGACTCCTGGATCTCGGCGTTGATGGTGGCCGTAACCCGCTTGGCGTTGCGAGTCACTTTACGGGCAATTTTCCGGAACCTCAAGGCAATGATAAAGGCCACCGGGCTCATGGCTAGGATCAGCAAAGTCAACCGGACATTGATGGTAAACAACCAGATGGAAAGAAGAAGTACCAAAAGGATCTGGCTGATGACATCCAAGACTAGGGTCGCAACATCGGAGAAATCCTGGGTATCCGAGGTGACTCTGCTGACGATCTTTCCCGAGGGATGCTGGTCAAAGAAAGTAAGGTCATTGTTCACAACGGAATTGAACACGTCCTCACGCAGCCGCAGTACTACGTTTCCCACCACACGTGCGGCAAAGACTTGGCGGATGTAATTGAATCCCCAGGCGAAAACACCCAGCATCAGCACACCAAGGGAAAGAAAAAGCAGGACATGAAAAGAGGAATTTTTTTTGACCAGATCCAGGGCTTTGGAGATCAGGATCGGACCGGCCGTTCCGGCTGTAGAGTTCAGGGTTAGCATCAGGGAGGTGAGTAAAATCTGGTGGCGATAGGGACGGAAGTAGCCTGTTATCCGACGCAGCAGCTCGCGGTCTTTGTAGCTTCGATCATAGTCTTCGCTGTCCAGACCGTCCAGTATAAACGGCATCTATATCTCCTTTTTTGATCGTCTAATCATATCGGGTAAAAATCCGGCGGTAATCGGGCGAGCGGTCCATAAGCTCATCGTGATTCCCCTGATCCACGAGCTCTCCCTTGCGCAGCACCAGGATGCGGTCAGCCCAGCGTATCTGGCTCAGGCGATGGGTAATGATAAAAGTGGTTCTTTCTTTGGAGATTCTCCGCATAGCCCGCTGGATCTGGTCCTCTGTGGCGCTGTCGATGGCGCTTGTCGAGTCGTCGAGGATCAGGATCCGGGGATTGGTCAGGAAAGCACGGGCAATGGCGATCCGCTGCCGCTGTCCTCCTGAGAGGGTTACACCGCGTTCGCCGATCATGGTCTCGTACCCATCGGGGAAAGCGGAAATAAAATCATAGGCCTGGGCTTCCCGAGCGGCCTTCTCCACAGCCCCTTGGGTGGCTTCGGCATGACCGAAGGAGATGTTCTCTTTCAGGGTGCGAGAGAACAGGAAAATATCCTGCTCGATGGTCGAGATCTGGGAACGCAGGCTTTCCAGGCTCCAATCCCGCACATCGACCTTGTCGATCATCACCCTCCCTGAGCTGACATCGAAGATCCGATTGATCAACCGGGTCAGTGTGGTTTTTCCGGACCCGGTCAGACCCACAATGGCCACCGTTTCTCCCGGCAGCGCCCGGAAACTGATATCCTTGAGCACCGGGGTCCCATTGTAGTTGAAGCTCACCTTCTCGAAGGCGACTTCGCCTTGAATCGGTTTGTTGACTCCTTCCTGGTTTTGATCCAACTCGGTCTCGGTTTTGATCATGTTCAGGATTCGATTGGCGCTGGCGATTCCCAACTGGACCAGATTGAAAGTGAAGATCGAGATGAAAGTCGTAAAACGTAACGTCCCGAACAATCCCATGAAGGCGACCACATTTCCCAGGGTTACAGCGCCCTGCCGCCAGAGCATCAGGGCATGAAAAAATCCAGCGCCCCAGCACAGGCTGAACATGAGCATCGGCAGATAGCGGGCTTGGATGAGCCCCTGACGCACGAAGTAGTCGCGGAACAGCCGGGCGTTACCTGTGAACTTGTTCCACTCGTACCGCTCCCGCACGTTGGCTTTGACTACCTCGATTCCGGCCACAGCCTCAGTAAGCCCGGCGTTTAAAATGCCGAACTGCTCCCGCTGGGCAATACTGACCGGCTTGAGGCGGCGGTTGTAATCGATGAGCGTAATCGTCAACAGTCCGGTAAAAATCAACGGAACGAGGAGCAGACTGGGATGTATCAGGCCGATAATGATTACCGGTATCACGAGGGCCAGGATGGAGTCGATGATCAGCATCAATCCTGGACTGAACATCAGGTTGAGCGTGCGCACGTCATTGGTGGCTCGGGCCATGATGTCGCCGACACGCTGCCGCCCGTGGAATGTCTGGCTCTTTCCAAGAAGGTTCAGGTACAGTTCTTCTCGAGAATCCCTCTCGATCCGCTGGGCCAGAAATTCTCCAGAAAAGTTGCGGAGAATCCCTGCGAATCCTTCCCCGAGGGCCAAGGCGAGGATTACGATCACAGGAAACACGAGGTCGGCGAGCTGAAAACCGGCCGACGAGATCACATCAAAGGCTCTGCCGACAAAGACCTGTATGCCGCTGTAGGCAAAGTTGTTGACCACAGCAGTGAGAATCAAGAGCAGCGGAAGATGGGGATAGCGTATCAAGTGGGAGAGGATCCAGCGTACAGCTCCTTTTCGGCTGTACCTGTATTCATCCTCGACCTGGAACTCCCGATTAGCCACGAACACATCCTTTTGTTTGCAATAATCCCTCCCCTGCTCGTGTTCACTATGATCGCTGAAGTTCTGAAATGAACATAGCTATCAAGACACCGCAAGGCAAATGGATAGAAAAGGAGATGATACGACATTCACAGCTCAACAATCAATAGAAGAAAAGGCTGATCTGCCTACTAAACCTCGAAATACTCCCACTCATGCTTGACTCTTTCCATGAGCTTCTTGAACCTCTCTTCGCCACGGATGTTTTTAAGGAAGGGATCGTATTCGTTGAGAAAGGGATAATTTATTCCCCCTAGATTTATAGATGTCTCGAGCCAATCAAACGCTCTCTCTTTTTCGTTAACTAGGGAAAAGCATTGAGCAATAGTATATGAATAGCTTCCATCTTTTCTTGCCCAGCTCTCCAGATCTGTGCTTAGAGACTCTACTTTTAATTTTTCTTCTTGTAATGCATGCTTCAACAAAACGAATAATCTGGAATACTGACTATCCGGAATTACCTTCTCTATTTTATCAACAGCAGAAAAAGTTTCTTCTTTTCGAGATAAGTAAGCATTGATCATGATATAGAGCCATTGGTATCCCGCAAAATCCGGATTGGATTCATACAATTTCTGAATTGGTCCTAAAGCAATATCAAATCGTCCTTCGTATATTTTGAACCATTGAGGTAAAAAATGGATCATCACATTAAGGGGATCGATTTTAATCAGTCTTTCATAAAAAGGAATGGCTGATGTTGTTTTTCCAATGTACCCAAGCATTACACATGTCCAAGACAAAGCTTCAGAATGATTAGGATCACCACTCAGAACTCGTTGGTAATAATGAAGACATTTTCTAATATGTCCTCCGGCCATCTCTAATGTTCCCTTTAAGAAAAAACCATGGAGAGAATCAGTGTCTATTTCAGAGATTTTTTTTGCGTATTCAGCGGCTTTTCTCAGGCATATTTCATCTGTTCTATAGCCCAAATTCCAAAATTGATAATATATATACCCCAACTGAGAATACAAAAGAGCGTTTTCTCCAATAAGCTCCAGACCCTTCTGGAGGTATCGAATGGCCTCCTCAAATTCCGATTCTGTCCAAGAGCCCATTGCCTGCTTGGCCTTGAAATAGTATTCATATGCTTTTACGTTATCAATCGGCACCTCGTATATTCTTTTATCTTCCTCTGGGCTTAGCTTTATTTTCAGAGAATCAACAATGGATCGAGATACTCTCTCCTGAATATCAAAGATATCATCCAGTGTCCCAGCGAATTTTTCACTCCACAAATGGGTGTCATTCTGGGCATCAATCAACTGAGCTGTAATTCTCAGATTATTCCCAGCTATTCTTACACTCCCCTCCAGCACGTATTGGACATCCAGCTCTTGCCCTATAGTCTTTGTTGATTTCCTCGTCCCCTTGAATACCATCGCTGAATTTCTGGAAATAACCCGGAGCGAGTGAATCTTGGAAAGGTCAGATGTAATTTCCTCTGTTAAGCCATCGCTGAAATATTCATGATCCCTTTTTGGACTCAAGTCGTCAAAAGGCAATACAACAATTGATTTTTCAGGCTCATGAAAGATGCCGGAGATTGGTTGTTTCAAAACCTGTATCAGTTCAGGAATAGTCTGATATCTATCCTGCAATTTTTTTGCTAATGCTTTTTCAATAACCTGTTCTAGATGAGGCGGAATGCCTGGTTTTAATGAGGTGATGGACACTGTTTTTTCATTGAGAATCGCGTATATCAGTGCGTGTTCTTGACTTTTACGGAAAGGCCTCTCGCCGGTCAGCATCTCATAGAGCATTGCACCAAGAGACCAGATATCTGTGCGGTGATCAACTTCCTCTCCTTTTGCTTGTTCGGGAGACATGTAAGCTACTGTTCCCATGATTGTGGAGGGCTTTGTGAGGTCGACACCCCAGGAGAGTTTAGCTAGTCCAAAATCGGTGATCTTGGCTTGACCTTTTGCTGTCAACATGATGTTGGCTGGTTTGATGTCCCGGTGGATGATTCCCATCTCGTGGGCTTCCTTGAGACCTTCTGCGACTTGGATAACGATGTTTTTCGCTTCATCGATGTCCAGGGGACCTGATTCGAGCTTGTCTTTGAGGCTTTTGCCCTCGATGTATTCCATCGATATGAATGTTTGGTCAGCCGCTTCGTCGATTTCATAGATTGTGCATATATGAGGATGATTCAGAGCAGCGGCTGCTTTCGCTTCCTGGATGAACCGCTCCTTGGCTTCTTTATCACGTGTCAGTTCAGGCGGTAGGAATTTTAAAGCCACTGTGCGATCTAGCTTGGTATCCTTTGCTTTATAGACAATGCCCATCCCCCCTTCGCCCAGCTTCTCCTGGAGCCTATACTTGCCGGCTATGGTTTTGGACGGTTTCGGCGTTTTCAGAGTTTTGGTAATGGATATGTCCTTGGTTGACGCTAACAGGGCTCCACACTCACCACAGTATTTTTTGGTATCGGGATTATCAGCGTTGCATCTAGGGCATTTGACGGTCATTGTCCCCTAACCTTGCTGGGAAAGAATATCAAGGAAGGAGGGGAGGTGTCAACCATGCTGAGCTTCTTTAATCCGTGGTCAGGGAATCTAAATCCCAGATACATATCTTCTAACTTAATTTTTCCACAAGATCTTTTTTGCTGTCTCTAAAAACTCACCAGCCTTATCTATGACAGCCTTAGCTCCTGATTTTGAAAAATGAGTCCTGTAATCCGCGTTTTCTCTCAACAACATGGCATTTCTAAAAGCATCAGCGAGTTCTGCAGCCATTTGTCCTTCTTCTACAAACAGCGCATTGATGGCAACATACAGGCAATGATGGCTTCTCTCACGAAATCCTCGAGAATATAATAAAGCTCTACTAGCGTGGAACATCGAATAATAACCTTGGATTGTAGACCACTTATATCTTCCATGCGCAAATCCAAACTTTCCATCCTCGAGATCTTCTTGGGATGTTCTCAATTCTTTGGCAACCAGATCTTTACCCTTAGGAAAGACAGTGATCTTACCCCTCTCCAAACAGGCTTTAAATTCTGGATTCATCCGTTGGTTTCTCCCAAAGCACTATTCCTTCTTTTATTAAAGAAAGAAATTCTTTGTCTTTTTTCTCACTTTGGATGAGTTCCAACGGACTTTGGATTGAAGGCTGAATTTCAATTCCCTCAAATCCGTTTCCTAAATGATGATTTCCAATTATTTGAAGGGCTTTTCTTCTCTGGTCAGAAATTATGAAAAGATCTATGTCACTTTTTGAGGTATCTTTTCCTTCGGCACAGCTTCCGAATAGGACGATCTTTATAGAAATATCTTTAAGTTTTTCCGCAAGAGGTAGCAGCAAAATGATGTTGTTGAGAATTTTGAACTGTTTGAATACAGCATGGGTATTATCAATGCTATAAAAACACATATTTCCTTTTTTATGTCTTTTCACAAGACTGCTTGAATAAAGGTCTTTGAGTACCTCATTTGCAGAGCCTGTGCTTATATTGAGCTTTCTAGCAATTTCTCGTTCATAGAATTCTCCATCAGAAAATTTGACCAGAAAGCTTAATACTTTTTGATGGTTGGTTGAAATAATATAATTGTTTTTCATTACAAATGCTCATAAATATGAGCAATTATTCATTATAACGAGCGGCTGATCATATGTCAAATCTAGTTTTTAATAATTAGGATGATTGTATTGGGATAGCAAGTTCGAGCAATTTTTTCTTAATCTTTTTTGTAAACAGGGTAAATGTCTTTTGGAATGTTCTCGTAAGGGAGTGCAGTCAAATCAGCCGGTCCCCAGCCAGGAGCATCGACCTCGAAGATGGCTCCGGCCAGTCCTGTCTCGTGAAATCCTCTGCGGAAGTGTACTCGGGATTTCAGAATCACGATATCGAGTTTTTTCACATCGATTCCCAGAGGATCAAAAAAATCAGGTGTCGTTACCTGGGTCAATTGGGGCGTGAGGATGACGCGGTTGTTCTCACCGAAGAGGAGCACGGCCATCGTTCCCCTTCTTCCATATTCACCAAGGTATTCCACTTTCCCTTCGATCCGGACTGGATTCCCTGCATATTTGTCTGTCCAGCCCCCGACATCGATGGTCAACTTATCTCCCGCTTTGGCCTTTTTTTGGATTTCATCGATCGCTCTCTCATCACGGAGCGTGGCTATACAAAAATTCTTTGCCCCTTGACGGATGAGCTCCTCGAGGATATATGTGGAGCCGCCAGTTCGGTCGCTATGGTCAGCTATAACGACAGGAGTTTGACCAGCCTCTGCAGCCGCTATAGCCAAGGCTACGCCCTCCGCGGTCTTGGGAAGTTTCTTTCCCGCAAAGGCTTCTCTCATCCTCCAGATGTAATCCGACATATCATCGGCGATCCCATCGGCGAGCTCTTGGTCATCGTTGGTGACCACCATGACTGTGGCCCCGACATCCGGGACATCTGCGTAGGCAAAACCAAAGGCAACAGAAACAAAGACGCCAGGATTTTGGCATTCCCACCTTCGGGCCCGTTCCATGATATCCATTGCGGGCGAAACACCAGTGCCTTGAAAAACACTGGGCGTGATCACCCCGGGTTTTCTCGTGGCCATAACAGGCCTGTATTTTCCTCGGATTGTTTGGATCGCCACGCGAGCCGCGTTCTCACCTTGTAAAAAAGTGTCATAATGAGGATATCTTTTTGTGATGAATACAGCATCCGCTGCGTCAGAAAGCTCATGATCCTCGTTGGCATGAAGGTCAAGCGTGACAACGATGGGGATATCACCGACAACGTTTCGTACTCTTCGGACGAGCTCCGCTTCAGGCTTCGGGACTCCTGTGACAGCCATAGCTCCATGAAGGGACAGGAAGACTCCATCATAAGGACCAAGTTCCACAATGTCGTTTACGATACCGTTTGAATATTTTTCGAAGGCTTCCTCTGTTATCCAACTTCCTGAGGAGCCTCCCCGAGCACCCCGGGGTGAAAGGATGCCCACGAGCTCGACACCACCATACTCCTCACACATCGCCTTGAAGCCACCTATGTATCCTCGGTCAGTTGCAATAATTTCCCGTGTAGGCGGACCGTAGTATTCCCAATCCTCGATCGTTGTCGGATCCGGACAAAATGTGCAGGTCTCATGGGAAAAGCTCGCGACTGCAATCTTTATGGATTTTTCCTTTTGTGGAGTCTGTCGGCATCCTGATGTGAAAACAATCAATAACAGGGATAAGACGAAAGACACTCTTTTGTAAAGGTTGTTTTTCATTTCTCACCTCACACGCCAAAATATATGTCCGTCTTTCCTGACAATCAATTGATGGACACGGTTGTCCCCTTGATCTGGTCGAAGAAAGAATATCAAGGAAGAAAGTCAGAGTCAAACTGAATTTGAAACCTGTAATGCTTTCAGTTTGACGAGAAGCCTTTTGGCCGATATGGGATGGGCGGTCTTGATCTCGGGAGCGAAAAGAGACACCTTGAACTCCTCCACCATCCAGCGGAACTCCTCCACCGCAGTCTTCTGCTCCAATGATGAGTCGGCTGGAAGTCTGTCCCTGAGGATTTTGAGAGATTGGATAAAAGGGGACACCTGTTCTGCTTTGGACCTGTCCTTTGCAGGATTATACGCGCCTCTCTCTATTCTTAATCTTAAGGCCTCAAGGTATCGTGGAATGTGTTTGAGCCTCTCCAGGGAATATCTTGTCAGGAAATCCCTTGGCATCAGATCGTCTAACTCCTGTCGGGCTTCATCGATAAGGCTTTTTACTGCCTGACTGCTGGCTTGGCTCTTAATGATATTTCTCAGAGTCATCCGCACCTTGTTGTAACCTGATAGAATCTCCTGCACTGCTTCCCCAAGGGAATGGCTCAATGCGAACAGGCCCTGGGTCAAGCTCTCGGCGTAGGCTTGGAATTCTTCCTCCTTGCGAATGTCCTTTTCGAAAGCCTCTATCTGGAGCGTCTCCATCATGGCTTTTTCCACCGCCTCTTTTCCCCCGAAATACAGCGCAAATGTTTGGAACTCCTCCGATAAGGCCACATACTGTTTCAAGAATTCCAGGTCCTTTTTGAATTGGAGAAAAAGGAGTGAACGGACTCCTTTACGGTGCGACTCCTGGGCATGCTCCTTTGAAGGGAACAGTTTGATGCTGGCTCCTCCCACTGCAGGCTCCAGGGCAGGATAAGCGGTAACAAAAGGCCCCACGGAAATGTTTTCAGGCAGGAAACCGAAACTCCATGAAGTGATCCCCTCCTTTTCCCATTCCTCCCTGGCTCTTATCCATCGGTCGGATGATGGAGGCACTTCTGTCGGCCATTTCTTCTTTTTCAGAGACATCAGGTCACGGCTGGCTTCTAGTTCCTTGCCTTCTGGTCCTATCACGGCGATCCGCATCCGCAGATGGGGAGAGATCTCTGCTTCGGCCCAGGCTGGGGCTGGTATGTCCACCTGGAAACGGCGCTGCACAAAATCGGAGAGAGTCCTGTACAGCGATTCCTCCCGGGGCTTGATCTCATCGAAGATGATATTCACTTTCTCTGCTATTGGAACCAGAAGTTTTCGGTAGCGCTTGGGAAGACCTTTAACCAAAGAAGCGATCCTGTCTTTGAGTTGTCCGTGAACACCCCATTCCAGAGCCTCTTGGGAAACATCCCCGATCATGGAGAGGGGAACTCTCAAAGTCAATCCATCGTCTGTTTCTCCAGGAGAAAACCTGTAGGTGATAGGAAGCCGGAGGTCCCCGACCTCGAGATGGTCAGGAAAAGCGGATAGCTTTTTTTCGTCGGGCGGGTTCTGGAGAAGGTCGTCTTTGCTCATCTTCAAGAAATCGTCGCCCCCCTTGTCGTCGATGTGTTTCTGTAGGCTCCGCTCGTCGAAGATTCCAGGCAGGCGCTGGGAGTAGAATTCGGCCAGTGCCTCGTCCGGGACTAGAAATCCTCGCTGCCTCAATTTGTCCTCTATACGGGTGAGTCGCTTCACAAGCTCCAGATTGTGTTTGAGAAAGGCTGGAGGATATTTGAGCTTTCCCTCAACAAGCGCCGATTGGATGAAAATCTGGTGAGCCTCTTCTGGATGAATCCTGCCGTAGGAGACACGACGCCCGGCTATGATCTCAAGGCCGTAAAGCGTAACCCGCTCCAGAGCAACCACTTCCCTCTTGTCTTTGTCCCAATGGGCATCTGAGTAGGAATAGTGGCAGAGATCGCGACCCAGATGTTCGAGCCATGCAGGATCTATACGAGCCGCTGTGCGGGCATAAAGCCGTGCTGTCCTCACCATTTCTGCTGCCACGATCCAGGAGCGGGATTTGCCGAAAAGAGTGGAACCAGGGAAGACCATGACTTCCCGGCCTTTGGCCGCAGTGTAGATATTTCTCTCTTTGATCACAGCGATGTTGGAAAGATAACCGCTGAGGATGGACCTGTGGATCTTGTCATACAGGGTTGTGGAGACCTCTGCGCGCTCCTGGCGTTTGAGCGGAATTTTCTGCTCCTCAAGGATAGCAAGGATCTGGTCGTGGACTTGCACCCATTCCCGCATCCGGAAAAAAGACAGGAAGTGATCTTGGCAGAACAGGCGCTGCTTGCTCCGTGAGGTCAGATTCTCCAGCGTATCTTGGTAGCGATCCCAGATGTTGAGCAAGGTCAGGAAATCCGAGTCCGGGTGTCTGAAGGTCGCCTGGGCGTTATCTGCCTGGCCGGCTTTGTCAGGGGGCCGTTCCCTAGGATCACGGATGCTCAGGGCCGCGGCGATGATGGCGATCTCCCGGAGGCATCCCTCCTCCGCAGCAGCGAGAAGCATACACGAAATCTTGGGGTCCAGAGGCATGCGGGCCATGGTTCGGCCTTTTTCTGTTAGTGTGTAATCTCTGTCCTTCCGTTGGATAGCTCCCAGCTCGATGAGGGTGTCATACCCATCCTTGATGTGCTTGGGCTTTGGTTGGTCCACGAAAGGGAAGGCTGCCGGGTGTCCCAGTCTCAGATCAATCATGCGCAGGATGACTTCAGCCAGGTTGGAACGCATGATCTCGGGAGGAGTGAAGGCCAAGCGGGTCTGGTAGTCTTTTTCGGAGTAGAGGCGGATGCAAATTCCATGCTCTACACGGCCGCACCGGCCCTTTCTCTGGTCTGCGCTGCTTTGGGAGATGGGACTTATGGGCAAGCTGTTGATACGAGTTCCTGGCTGGTACTGGGAGATCCGGGCCAAGCCCGTATCGACCACGTAACGAATCCCAGGAATGGTCAGTGATGTTTCCGCCACGTTTGTGGCAACCACGATTTTGGCGCCTTTGACATGATACACCCTGCCTTGTTGGGTGCCGGGAAGGCGGGCATAAAGAGGGAGGATGGTCGTTCCAGGATACTTTTTCCCCTCCAGTTGTTCACAGGTTTCGAGGATATCCTGCTCTGTGGGCATGAAAACCAGGATATCACCTCTGCTTTTTTTCTGTTTGATCTGATGGACGGCCTTGACAGCCAGATCCACATAATCCAGGTCACCGGTCTTCTTGCCAAAGGATTCGGCAGGGCGGTATTCCACCTCCACAGGATACTGGCGGCCGCTCACTTCGATCACCCTGGCATAGGGGAATGCCTGGACGAACTTTTCTGTATCCAGAGTGGCTGAGGTGATGATGAGTTTGAGCTCGGGACGTTTGTCCAGAAGAGTGCGGGCAATACCCAGGAGAAAATCGATGTTCAGGCTGCGTTCGTGCGCCTCGTCGATGATCAGAGTGTCGTAGGAAGAAAACCATGAATCAGACTGAGTCTCGGCCAAGAGCATCCCATCGGTTAGAATCTTGATGTAGGCCTCCGGCGAAGTCCTGTCCCGGAAACGGATCTTGTAGCCCACAGAGCGGCCGAGATTCTCGTTGAGTTCGGAGGCAATCCGGTGCGCAATGGTGATAGCAGCGATCCGGCGGGGCTGGGTGCAGGCGATCATTCCCCCTACGCCGCGTCCTCCCCTGAGGCACATTTTGGGAATCTGGGTGCTCTTTCCGCATCCGGTATCCCCAGATATGATGACCACAGGATTATCCTGGATGGCCTTTATGATCGTTTGGGATCGTGAGCTGATGGGCAGCTCTTCGGGAAATGAAACTCGGGGAACATGCTTATCACGGATCTTTCTTTCTTCGGCCGAAGCGGATAGCTTCTTTTCAAGACGAACGAGCTCAGAGAAAACCGCATTCTCTTCCGTACGACGTCTGCTTTTCTGAAGCCGGCTCAGCCTGCGGCGGACATAGGACTGGTCCCTCAGCATGGCATCCGGGAGTAGAAAGCGGATTCGGCCTATGATGGCTCTCGCCGAAGCTTCCGAATGGTGCCTCTCCATAGTGATTCTTTATCATATCCCAATCCAACCCGGAATCAAAGATATGCCTTACAGGAGAGTCATATTGAAATTTAATTCGATTAAAATCACTGATGCTTGTAAAATAAAAGATGTCTCTCAATGAAATTGAAAAGAGTAATCTGCGTTATCCTCATCTTGCTTTCCATCTGGACATTTTTAAATGCCCTCCCTGAGAACAATGAGTTCGAAATCGTTCATTTTGATTTGGACATCGAGATAGAGCCTGAAAGACATCGCCTCATTGGCGAAGCAAAGTTAAGACTTCGCTCTGGAATCGATGGATTAAAATCTCTTCATTTCCATATTCGTCCAACCCTTCACGTCAAGTCAGTCAGAGATGAAAGCGGCGATAATCTTGCTTTTTCCCAGGTTAGAGTTCAAAGAATCTTTCCTAATTCTGACACGAGCCTTGTTCGTGTCGGCTTTGGTCGGGAGCTGTCTAAAGGAGAAACAATTCAGATTTTGGTCTCCTACGGAGGCATCTTTTACATGTCCTCTGATTACAACCCTAAAGAGAGGCGGTACAACAGAGCCTTTTCCTCGATAACCAAGGAAGCCGCATGGCTCCGTCCTGTCCAGCTCTGGTATCCCTACATCGCTCAAAAGTTTATGCCTTCAACCATAAAGGTAGAAGTCCCATCAGAATGGACGGTTATCTCCAATGGAGAATTGATGGGCTCTGCACAGGAGAAAGAAAAAAGGATCTTTCTCTTTCAAGAAGAAGAAACCTCGAGCTTGGATATCACGCTTTTTGCAGCTCCGTATGTTTCAAAGGGCAAAAAAATCAACGATTTCAACATAACGGCATATTTTTTTCCCCATCACAGAGATTTTCTTGATTCTTATCTTGAAAAAACCGGGGAAATCCTCAGTTTTTACACCCAAAAGTTCGGCAGACCAAGAGCTGAAAAATTCAGCATCATGGAAATCGGCACAGGCTACGGCACTGGCACGAGTGCTCCTTTTGGCTATGGCATTTCTTCCCATTTGATTAATCCCGATTTTCCTTTAATTCCCCATGAGATTGCCCATCTCTGGTGGGGGGAAACTGTGGCGTTCAATCTTGGCGAGGACTCATGGCTCCATGAAGGACTTGCGACGTTTTCTGATTATTATTACAGAGCAGAAAAAGCTTCTGATACGAGTGCAAAAAGGAGAATGTTCTTCGACCTGCTCAACAAAGCCATTCCTATCGGGAATCCTAACACGTTGTCTATCCTCGAGGGAGGAGCGAAGCACGCTCCTGAAGGATTTCTGATTTATGAGAGAGCGGCCTTCATGATTCAGTCTTTAAAACATATCCTTGGAGAGGAGGTCTTCCTTAAAGTTCTGAGACGTTATATCGAGACTTTCAGGAATAAAAAAGCTGATACGGCCGGCTTTATTCGCGTGGTCAATTCAGTTTCTCAGAGAGACTTGAACTGGTTTTTTGATTTTTACCTAAGAGGAAAGAGACCCCCTCGCTACCAGGTGAAATTCAGAAGTCTTGGCGGTCAGGTCTCGGGCACCATCTCCCAACATCATGTGCCTGACCATTTCAGGATGCCGCTCACTGTTGAGTTCTTGACGAATCAGAGGTCCTTCAGGAGAGAGCTCGAAGTCAAAGGGAGGAAAAGAAAGTTTCTCTACAGCCTTGAGGAGGGAGAGGTTGTTTCAAGAGTCATAATCGATCCCGAGTTCGAGGTTCTTGGCGTCCGGGAAGCATTGGAAGACAGATGGACAGCAAGATCTTTACGATTAGAGGCAGCCAGGAAGAGAAATTTTCAGCGCGTCAAACCGCTTCTTTTTTCTCTCCGGGACAAATATCCCGACAATGTCCATATCTTACACGAGATGGCGCAGTTCTATTTTGCTCAGAAAGATTGGGACAAAGGAATTGACCTTTACCAAGAAATCCTGAGTTTTAAACCTTATAATTTTGACTTTATAGCCTTGGCCAATATTGCCGGAGCCTACGAAACTATGGGTGATCCGCAGATGCAAAAACTTTATCTAGAAAAAGCTATAGCAAAAGGCTCAAGCATGTACTCCATCATGCGGAGTTTGATGGATAAACTGGATAAGCTTAAAGAAGGCTCTCAGGAAGGCAGGCTGAACTCTTTTTGACGACGCACGTATGGACAAAGCGTGGAGGATAGGACGAGATGCGGAATAGATGGATTGTCTTATTTGTCTTCATATGTCTAACACCAATCCTGGCTTCCTCCCTTCCAGCAAGAAAGGTAACGATTAAAATTGCCGTTGATGAAGAGACGAGAATGGCCCAAGGTAGATGGCGACAGATAATAAATAGAGTCGTAAACGGCGCAACTCGAGTGTGGGAAGAAGAGTTTGGAATATATTTTGAAATAGAAAAAATTGAAATGTGGAAGTCAGATAACACAAAAAATTCGATGTATTTATTACTCAACGATTTGAAAAAGCAAGTCCCAAAAGATGATTGCGATATTGTGCTAGGCTTTACCTCCCAGAGGACACTGCAGGAGAGATCGTTAGGAGTAGCGTATTATTCGTCCGCTTATACTCTCATAAGGAGACCAAGAACTGGCTCTCTGGCATATTCTCTCTTAGGACATTTTATAAACCATGAACTGTGTCACATCTTCGGAGGAGTTGATATCAAAGAGGCAGGATCAATCATGGACAGAACAAGCTGGGGAGACAAATTTGATGATTTCACTTCAGATATCATTCATTTAAACAAGGAGAGAAGCTTTGATCCTTATCTTTTTCCCTTGCCAAAAGGTATGATAGATCAGGCGATTTCAGCCTACGAGCGTCGAAGATCTCTTGGACAGCAAGAACTTGGATTGAACATTGTTTTGGGGCAACTCTATATAGAGAAGGGTGATTACGAGGCTTCGATTAAGGTGCTCCTTGAGGCTTTAGATAATGATCCTGATTCTCATGAGATCCTTAATCTATTAGGGATTGCTTACCGGAGGAACGGTCACATCGATAAGGCTATAAGTACGATTAAGGAAGCTCTTCGTTTCAATTCTGGTTCTTATGAAATTTATAATAATTTAGGGGCGGCTTATTTAGAAAAGGGAATGATTGATAAAGCGATTGAAATGTTCCAAACTTCTCTAGCTCTTTATCCTAATCACGCTAAAGCCCACAGCTATATAGGATTAACGTACATAAAAAGAGATTTGGTGGACGATGCCATTCAGGCGTTTCTACAGGCCTTGAAAATTTATCCTAATTGTACAGAGGCATATTCTTCCTTGGGAGTAGCATACATCCTCAAAGGAGACTTTCATCAAGCTGAACGGTTCACTCGGGAAGCATTGGATATTAATCCTGACCTTCCAACGGCTCATAATAGTATGGGGAGTATTTATCTAAACAAAGGATTGATGGATTTAGCTAAACAGGAATATTTGAAAGCTTTACAGATTGACCCTGATTACTATGAAGCTCACTATAATTTGGGTCGAGTTTATCTCATGAAAGGTCAATTCGATCGTGCAATCGAGGAGTTCGAGAGAGCTATCAGATTGAAGCCTGATTTTTATCAAGCTTACTGCAATTTGGCGAGTGCTTTTTTAAAAATGGGACTCGTTACGAAAGCGATAAAGAATTGTGAAAAAGCGGTGGAGCTCAACTCCGAATATGGTTTGGCTTATGTGAACCTGGCTAATGCCTACTTTGAACAAGGGCTATCAGATAAGGCTGTCAAATCCGTTGAAAAGGCGATATCGCTCGATCACGATCTTCCTGAGGCTCACAATATCTTGGGGATTTTGAGGCGAAAAGAAGGAAAGAACAAGGAAGCCATAAAGGAATTTTCCCTTGCCATAACTCTCAAACCCGATTTTTTCGAGGCCTATTTCAACTTGGCACAAACGTATTACCGAGAAAAGAATTTCGATAAAGCTCTTCTCTATTATGAAAAAACTCTTGATATCAATCCTGAGTTGGCCAAGGTTTACACCAATATAGCAGCCGTCCATTACTATAAGAAAGATTATCTTTCGGCATGGAAATATCTGAAGAAGGCAGAAGATTCAGGAGTCGTGGTCAGCGAAAATTTCAAGAAAATGTTGATGGTCAAGCTGAAAAAAAATCCTTTTGATTAGATGTGTCGTTTTTGATATAAATAGAACACAAAAGAGAGTCGTAGACTCAAATATTAAATTGGAGGGATGGATGAAATTCAGAATCTTTCTTTTAGTCATTATTTTATCTATGGGCTTTTCACTGATTTCCTGCCAGGGAACACAAGAAGAGACAATACAGGAAGAAGTCATGGATATGACTCAAGTCCGGCAAGCGATCGAGGAAGCCAATGTCAAGTTTGGTGATGCTATCCGCATGGCTGATGCGGCGGCTTTAGCCGGCCTCTATACGGATGATGCCAGGCTCCTGCCTCCCAACAGCGAGATGATTGCGGGGAAGGAAGGCGTAGAGGCCTTCTGGGGAGGAGGCCTTCAGATGGGAATTAAGGATGCCGTTCTAACAACTGTGGATGTTTTAGGAATGGGAGACGTGGTTTGTGAAATTGGAAAGTACAATCTGACTATTCAGCCAGAAGGACAGGATGCCTTCGAAGATAGCGGCAAGTATTTAGTCATATGGAAGAAAGCCGCTGATGGCACATGGAAGCTCCATGTGGACATCTGGAACACGAGCCTGCCTGCCCAATGAGGTTATCCCGAACTGCTGCATTTCCTTTATTTGTATAATGATTGACTAATCGTTGATAAAATCTGCACGAAAGTCGAGATAAGATAATAATCTGCTGCTGAGTCTAGTTCCTGGAGCCCCCCTGCGTGGGATCCCGGCGGACGGTGACCTTGCCCGTGTAGGTCTTGCCGTTAACCGTGAGCTTAACGGCATAAGCCCCCGGTTCGGCGACAGGTGCTCTCGTTCTTGGTCCGAATCTACCCATGAAGGACATGGCGCCGCCGAAACCGATCGACTCAAAGGCTTCTCTTTGGATCGCCGTCGTTTCCCTGTAAGTGAGACCGGGCTGTTTGAGCTTTTCGAGCGCCTCTTGCACTATTTTTTTCTGTTCCTCTTCCACTTCCGGCCTCTGAAGAATTCTCTCCACCATTTGCTGCATCTGTGTGAGGCTCTGTTTTAACTGTTCTGGCGAAGGATCAAACTGCATGTCCCACATCAGACGGTTCAATCCCGCATCAGCATTTTTAACGGGATAGATCGTTTTGAGGGTCCCTGTCGCGTCCGTGATCTCGATTTCCACAGGGCCGGACGGTTTGTCCTTGAGATAAAAGTTAATCGTGGCACCTGGGGCAGGATTTTCGCCAGCAAAGTAGAGGTTGCCGCGTCCGTAGCCTCCCCTTCTCAGGCTCAGCCAATGGGTGCCAGGCCGTTCGTTTTCAAACAGATAAGCCTCCGAAGACAGGACCTTATCCGTAGCCTGCTGGAGAGGCGAGATGTCGTCGAGAATCCATATGCCTCGCCCGTGAGTCCCCGAAATCAGGTCATTATCCCGGGGATGGATCATCAGGTCATGAAATGCCACGGTTGGCATGTTGAGGCTGAGGTTGGTCCAAGTTTTGCCCCCATCCTTGGAGAAAAACACATTAAATTCCGTACCGGCGAAGAGAAGATTTTTGTTCTTCAGGTCTTCACGGATGACATAGACTGGTCCCCCTTCAGGCAGGTTCCCGTTAATGTTCGTCCAAGTCTTGCCGTAATCCGTGGTTTTAAACACAAAAGGCTTGAAAATATCGCTCCGGTGCCCGTCGAAGGTCAGGTAGCACGTGCCCTCATTGAAACGGGAAGCCTCGACGCGGCTCACCCAAATCCTCTCAGGAACATCCGGGACATTGCTCCGCACATTCGTCCACAATCCGCCGTCGTTTCGTGTCAACTGGACGTTGCCATCGTCAGTGCCGACCCAGATGAGGCCAGGGGTGATAGGGGATTCGGAAATGGTGATGATGGTGCAGTGCGTCTCCGCTCCTGTCTGGTCGAGGGTGATACCGCCTGTGGGCTTGCCGTGTTTCTCCGGGTCGTTGGTCGTCAGGTCAGGACTGATGATCTGCCAGTGATCGCCCCGGTCGACCGATTTGAAGAGATGGTCCCCTCCAAAGTAGACAGTACGGGGATTGTGCGAGGATATGAGGATTGGCGAGCTCCAGTTGAAGCGGAAGGGAGATCTCGGGCGGCCGAACATTCTTGGCTGCTCCTCCTGGGCTTCGGCTTCTCTCTTTAGGGACGGAGGCACGTGTTCTTTCCAGTTATAGGTATTCTGCTGCGACGGCCTGATCCGCGTGCTCTCTCGTGTCTCCATATCCACCCGGCTGATATTCCCTCCCTGGCTCTCACAGTAGACGGTTCGCCAGTCGGTGGGATCATTCTGGGTGTAGAATCCATCTCCGCTACCGATATTGAACCAGAAATCTGTGAGAATGGTCCCTTCGCGGCTCATGCTGGGACCGCCCCATGTGCCGTTGTCCTGTAGACCCCCGTAGACATAATAAGGGTCGCGCATATCAGCGCTGATTGCGTAAAATTGTGTTACACAGAGGTTGTCGAAGAGAATCCAGGTCTTGCCGTGGTCATGGGTAAGGGCGGCGCCCCCGTCCTGCCCGACATAGAAACGGTTCTTGTTGGTCGGGTCGAGCCACATGGCATGGAAATCGGGATGGAGTCCTCGGATGGTCTTTAAGGTTTTTCCCCCATCCTCAGAGTATTGCATGTTGGTCGCTAAATAATACACCAGCTTGTCGTCAAACGGATTGACGTAGATATGGCTGTAGTAGAAGGGGCGGACATTCGTCCGATTCATGTACATCCAATTGTCCCCGCCGTCTTCGGATCGGTAGATGCCGGTGCCGAGTTTCGTCATGTCATTATAATCGGGATTGGGTTTCTGCTCTTGACCCTCCCGGATCGTTCTCCTGGGCTGGAATCCGTGCTCGACTACAGCCATCAGGACTTTGGGATTGTTGCGGGAGATGGCCAGTCCGATTCTGCCGAGATCGCCGGTCGGAAGTCCCTGGGTCAATTTATGCCAGGTGTTTCCCCCGTCTGTGGTTTTAAAAATGCCACCGTTTGGCCCGCCGGAATCGAAACGCCAAGGCTGACGCAGACGCTGCCAGAAGCTGACATAGAGGATATTCGGATTAGTTGAGTCCATGACGAGATCGATAGCGCCGGTTTTTCCATCGTCCGGCAACCCATCGATGAGTTTCAACCAGGTCTTGCCGCCGTCCTCTGTCTTGAACAGACCGCGGTCACCCGAATAGCCCCAGGTGTGACCTGTGGCAGCAGCATAAACAATATCGGGATTGCTCGGATGGGTGATGACCCGGCCGATCGTATGCGTGGTCTCCAGGCCCATCCGGATGAATGTTTTACCGCTATCAATGGATTTGTAGATGCCGTCCCCCCAGGCGATGCTATTCCGAGAGCATTCTTCGCCGGTGCCTACCCAAATGATATTCGGGTCCTTCTGAAAGAAAGCCACATCGCCTATGGAAGAAGAACCGTACTTATCGAAAATCGGCTCCCATGTCGTCCCTGCATTCACAGATTTCCAGACTCCTCCGGAAGCGCTGGCAACGAGCACTTGGGTGAAGTCGTTATCCAAGGCTTCGAAATCCGAGATGCGGCCGATCATGTTGGATGGTCCGATGTTGCGCCATTTAAGGTTTTTGATCAGACTCATCTCAGGACTCTGAGAAAAGGAGTAATGAGATAAAACGAGAATAAGACAAAGAATGAGCGGTACATGAAAGACTTTCTTAAAATGTTGAGCCATTCCTAACCTCCTGGATGAAATAAAAAATGCTATGAAATATTGGATATGATGGGAGTTTGTCTAAACGAATGATGAGATTCTGTTTAAACATGTGATGCATCATTATATAGAAAGAAAATGATTCTTGACAATAATTTAATTTGGACAGGATACTCAATCACTTAACTAACATGGATTATTTATGAACATGAGCATTTAGGCAGAGAAATACTGTTGTGGGCATGGAAATCAGAGTTTCGTGTCCCCGAATTCTATAAGCTGATGAGGTTATTTCTTGATCTTCTTCAGCTGTTCTTCAGCGTTTTCGATGGCTTTTTTGATCTCCTCATTTTTAGTATCAAACTCCAATATGCCCTTCCATAAGGAAATAGCCTCCTTCAGTTTCCCCTCACGGTAATGTTCGAGTCCCTTCCTGGTCAGCAGAGTTCGGCAGTGTTTTATCCCTTCCTCCAAAGTGTTTTTGGAAAAAGGAAGAGGCGCATCCATATTTTTAAGCCAATGATGTTCTTTTAAGAGAAGAGTATACCTTTTACCAGTCTGGACGTAATCTTCACGCTCCAAAGCTTTTTCTCCTTCTCCATGGATCTCTTTGACCGTCTCGATTAGGTTCTCTTTAAGGGAGGGATCTTCGGGAAAAGCCTGAAGAGTCAGCTTGTAGATTTCGAGGGCTTTCGTATAGTCGCCTGATTTGATAGCATTATGGGCTTGGATTTTGCTTCGAGCAAACAGACATTCTTTTATCCGGCGGCTAAGGTATTTAGATGTGAAGGATAGCGAGTTTTTGAATGTTTTAAAACGGGAGAAATTATTCAGTAAGATGGAATAGCGCTGTTCAGCCGAAACATAGTTTTTTGCTTTATAGGCAATATCGGCAGAAGTTTTTATCTCTTCAAGTATTTGGATGAAGTCTTTTATGACGAATGTCTCATCGGGATATTTCTGGAGTTCTGCGGTGTAGCCGTCGATGGCTTTCTGGAGATAGCCTTGTGAAAATTGTTGCCGAGGCGCTTCGAGGCTCTGTTGGATCACACCTTTTTTTTGGGAGACGCAAGAAGAGAATAATATTAAGAAAAAAAGAGGCAAAACCAGAAACAGCTTGCTGAGAAAATTATTCATATCTTCTAAGAGCCTTGCGTATACTTTAGTCGAATCTTTCTAAACAAATCGATGAATTTTTCAACAAGATCAGGAGAAAACTGCTTTCCGGATAAATTCTGTATCTTTTTTAAGGTTTCCTCCTCGGATAAGGCCTCTCTGTAAGGCCGGTCGGAAGTCATGGCATCGAAAGCATCCACCAGACAAGTGATGGCTGCTGAGAGAGGAATTTCATCTCCTCTCAGTCCGTCCGGATATCCGGTGCCATCATACCATTCATGGTGATGCCTGACTACTGGAATATATCTGAGAAGGGAGGAAGCTTTACTGAGGATTTCAGCGCCATATTCGGGATGACGCATCATCTCAGTGATTTCAAGCGGTTCAAGTTTTCCCTCTTTCAACAGTATGGAATCTGGAATCTTTATTTTGCCCACATCATGGAACAGACATGCGATCCTGAGATCCTCAAGTTCAGCTTTTGATAGGCCGACTTCCTCTCCCAGCGCGACAGATAATTTTGAAATCCGCGTCGAATGACCTAGAGTATAATGATCTTTCGCATCAATGGCTGCAGCAAGGACTTTGACAGTTTCCACATAGGATTCTTCAAGATCCTGGGCATATTTACTCAGTTTTTCCTTCTGACTCGTAATCAGAGCCGACATCTCGTTGAAACTCTCTGTCAACCTCCCCAGTTCGTCTCGAGAATAGACTCTTAGTTGCCTTGATCTTTTGCCCTCTTTGAGTTCTTCAACTCCTGTAGAAAGCTCTTGAATCGGGCGTGTTAGAAAGGAGGTGAGAAAAATGCTGCTTGCTGTTCCTACCAAAAGGATGATTGCGAACACCCAGGCGATTCTGTTACGCATTTTAATTTGAGCACTGTAAAGGACAGATTTGTTTATACTCAGCACAACCGAGCCCAAGTTCTTATCCATAAAAACAATAGGGCTTATGACCTCAAGATAATCTCCCTGTGAATATGAGATGTCTTTTATGATGGTGCCATCTCTATAAGTCTTGAAAACCGTTCCCTCGGAGGGATGATAGGCTTCTCTGGTTTTGTTCACATTGCTGTGCACGAGGATTTCTTTGTTCGTATCAACGATGGCGATATCTTCGACATCCGGATTCGAATCTTTAACCTTGAAAACAAGGGTGTCAAGGCCGAGAATATCCTGTGAGATAGAGCTGTATCCAGCTGCAGATGCGATGCTTCTGCATAAGGATTCGGCTCGTTTGACGACCTCGCTCAATATTCTATCGCGCATCATCCGCACTGTGATGACATAGGAAACTCCAATCGTAATGATGAGCAAGATAAGCACAAAAAGAGAGGTTTTTATGCGGATATTTCTGAATGGATTGAGAAAAATCTTCTTCATATCACTGTAGAAAAATCCATTGAAAACATCCTTAGCGTAACAGAGTTAATTCGAGTTGACAAGACAATCAGTTCGTGGGGCTTATTTCGGGGACAGGATATTCAATCACCTCATTTGATAAGTTAAGTGAATGAGTATCCTGTCACTAAGTTCATGAAGGGATTGATTGACAGATCAGCCTGCCGCCTTCAAGAGCAACCCTAAGGATTTCTGCACATTGGCGATCTTTGGTGTGGTAGCCGGATTTTTTTGTTGTATATTGCCGGATCACCAGTACTTCTGCCCGGCTGTCTTCCTGGTATTCACAGATGATTTTTCTAGAAAGTCTGATTTCCTGTTTATACCTGGACATTCCGAATCCAGGCTTTGATGCCAACACGCAGTAAAAATAGGGATAGCTTGTCCCTTGAACCACATTGAGATTGATCTGTGCTTGCAGCCCATAGAACTCCTCGAGGTAATCGGGGAACGCGACCGAGAAACGGGCATCAACCGGAATCGTTTTGTCATTCTTATCCCTGGACAACATTATGGCGGGCCGAAACTCTTCCCCTTTCTGTTTTATACTCTCAAAAGCCTCAGAAAGCCGTAAAATGATTTTGACTTTAACGATCAGATTCGGCTGCTTAAGGATGAATCTCATTCCAGAAAACCAGAGCGGAACCATAATGACTGCAATGTCGACTGCCAAGATAATCGTAACCCTCATATCTTTTGCAAGCTCTCCAAGAATCACAGAAGCTAAAAGAGCCAGACCCCCAAAAAGGAAGAAACTAAACAGGCCGAGAGGATTGGAAACATCCAAGGCATCGCTGTCCCACTTTTTGTTACGCTTCCGAAGCTGTTCGATTTCCTGAATCTTCTCGATGGAAACAGTCTTCCAATTGGGGTCCAGGTTGAAACCTTTCATCCGGACTCGACTATCATATCCCTTTACAAGTACCAACCCGATGCCAGTCAGGAGGAAGGGGATTCCGTAAATGGGGTTCACGAAATAAAGCTGCAGGATAAATCCAACAACCAGCAAAAACAGTGTCAAATGAATCCTCACATTGTAAGGAAGGTTTTTCGCAAAATGAAACCTCACACTATCCCGCCGTTCCGGAGGTGGAAAACCGAATACTCGCAGAATCGATGTCATTGTATACTCCTCTGATTTGGACTCATGTTCGATTTGAGTTGTGCCAGCGGTTCTTCCAGTTCGCCGTACCCATGAACCTTGAAGTACAAAGGACATGCACCGTGGCACACTGCAAAGTGTTCACAATCTCTGCAGCCAGGGTGTGCAGCGCGCTTTTCCCGTAGAAACCTTGCACGGTCTCCAAACCATAAGGCTTGGAATCCTTCCTGCAGCAAATTCCCAACGGGCTCTTTCCAACTGGAACATGGGAGAAGCCTGCCAAAAGGGTCAACCGACAGTAATCCTTCACAGGCGCTGCAGCCCTTGTTCCCCATCTGATGGGAAACCGGATTGAACAAACACATCGGTGTTGGTGAATACCACATGAAACGGACGCCTTTGGCTTCTGATGCCGCTTTTATTTTCAACACGATATTTTTAATTTCACTGTATTTTAGAGTTAAATCTTGTGCTGTGCCGCGTCCTGCTGGGATGATCATGTTCAAGGAGAACCGGTCGATCCCCAAAGAGTTCGTAAATTGAGCCATTTCTTCAAGGCTTTGCATATTTAGGCGGCATAGGGTGGCATGGGGATGAACCAAAACACCTGCATTTTTCAATGCATGCAATCCATTCAGGGAGGCTCTGAATGCGTTTTTAAAACCGACAATATTGTCGTGGACATCAGGGTTCGGTGATTCAATACTGACCTGGGCTGAATCCAAGCCAGCCGCTCTCAGTTCCTTTGCGGTCCTCTGAGAGATGAGTGTTCCGTTTGTGATGAGATTCACGCGCATTTTCAAGGAACCGGAAGTATAGGCGATCAGCTCGGTGATATCATTCCTGAGCATCGGTTCTCCTCCAGTAAAGGATACGCTGGGGACCTCCGCATCACGGCGAATCATATCCAGCACGCGTTTGACATCACCTGTAGACAACTCATCGCTGTCGGATTGATCATCCGGCTCTGAGATACACGTGCATGAAGCATAGCAGAACTGGCATTTGATGTTACAGCGCCATGTCAGAGCTACTTCGGACAGGACAGGAAGTTCGATATATCCCAAGTCAAACGGCACTCTCTGGAGCGAAGGAGAATTGTAGGCATCGCAGACCAAAGAGCTCAGCATCCGGGATAAATCGGTGAAGAAAGAATAAAGTTGTGCCGGAAGGTCCTGATCGAAAGATCTTGCTTTGAGGATGTCTTCGATCGAGCCGCCATGGATAATGTGGTGGAGTACCTGAGCACCCGTGTCGTTCAGTTTAAAGGCGTGGTTTGGGAGGCGGACCAGGACATGGTCGGTCAGGCGTACGTGAACATAAGGACGAATTCTGCCCACGAAGGCATCGACCCAATCCAAACGGATAGAGGTGGCCTGCATCAGTGACCTCCCCCGCTGACACAAGCAGAATGGCAGGCAGAGTGGCATGCACTGTGGCAGGCAGAGTGGCAGGCAGAATGGCATGCACTGTGGCAGGCATCGTGACATGCAGCATGGCAAGCTTCGATGGCGTCTGCTGAGGGACCGAGAAACTCCTGAAAATCCACAACATCTGGATTGACTGGGAGGGAGGCTTCGTACTCATGATCGTACCTCTGTGGGTCATAATGGCGGTGCATACCATAACGGTAGTGATACCAGTACCACCAGCTTGACACCGGATCATCTTGGCGGCGCTCGCGGTCTTCTTTACTAAGGGGCTCCTCTGATGCCTTGCCGAAGGCTTTCGCGATCTCGTCGTGATAGTAATTTTTTGTCGCCTCTATATCGCAGTCCCATGCTTTTTGCTGTATGTTGTAAACGACCGCCTTTAAGAGTTCATTCAGCTCCTGTTCGCTGAATTGGCCGTCATCTTTGGCCGCTCGATACATCTTCTGCTCATAGGGTCCTAAGTCGCTATAGGGAATGGGCATCGGCTTAACAACTTCTACTCGAAGGGGATCCCGGTTGATAACTTCGATACAGTTTCTTTTTACCAATTGGGAGAGAATGGTTGAAAAAATCTGTTTGTAGGGGACGCCGATAAAAACCCCGGCCTCGATAGGATCTAAATCCTTGGCGATTTTCCCGGGTTTACGGAAGGATGCCAGCTCGATTTTTGGTGGCTCCCAATCTTCCCTGACCCATTTGACCTCATCCAACTCCGATTGGGCACGAACCATGGACCGGTGTTTTCTGGATACACCAAAAATGCCTGACAATAACATGATGACAAAGCCGATGAGCAGGGTCCAACGAGACGAGGGGATTCGACTTTTTTTTGAAGCGGGTTGTTCTGAGGGCAAAGTCCTTTGAGCTAGGGGAACAGGCTCCCTAGGAGACACTTGGGCAGTATCGATTCCAGTGAAAACATCTGCATCAATATATTGCTGGATGCGGAAATGATAATGGGTGCGGGCGTTGTCTTTATGCAGCAATACTTCGATATGCTGTTTCCCCCCGACCTTTCGGAGGCGGTAATCAATTTTGTATTCCTGGTTCATGAACCTTTCAGTGGCAAATCCTCGGGCAAGAAGTTTGGCTTCAACGGCACTTCGGTCGGTTTGTGGGGAGATGTACTCTATGGGATAGACCACTTTGACCGTGTAGTGCTCCAGCGGTTGGTCCCAATCTGTCGGTGCCCAGTTGAAGACGACGAGTTTCCGATCTTCCGCTGCGGTTGTAGGAGCCAGATATCCGGCCTGGAACATATCGGCGGCGAAGCGAAACCTGTAGGTGACGTAGCCCGAAGAGACACCTGTCCCATTTGCCAGGACGATATCATAGAGCGTTGCGTTTACTTCTTTGATATCCAATCCATAGGTGTTGCCTCGGCTGTCGATGGCAGATGCATTTGTACGGTCGAAGTGGGGAGTCAGACGGTCAAATCCCCCGAAATAAAATCCATGGAATTCGCCGGAAATCACCGAGTAGCGGACCACATATTCCACGGAAGCCTTTCCATCTGGGAATAATATGACTTCTGTTTCGACAAATTGCAGCTTGCCCTCTCCGGCGAAGGTAGAGGATGCCAAGAGGAGGATTAAAACAATACCGATAAACAAAAAATTTTTTCTGACCATGGAAGTTCTCTCCTTGTCGATAGTCCTAGGAGACCATATCCCTTTAATCGCCTTTTTAACCTTCTTTTGAGGAGAGGTGGAGCGAATAGAGGAATCCACCGATACAGACGCCAAAAATCAAAATCATCATGAGTATGGCTTCAAACGTCATTTCTATCCTCGATGTCGTTTTTATTTAGAGAAAGTCTCTTGGTGATGAGTTTGTTAAAAGCAATGAACACGGCCAAAGCGATTCCCCACTGGAAGAGCACGGTCCCGACAGAGGCCCGAGCAAAAATATCGAGCCAGTTGTCAGGGTCAGTCTTATAGCTGTCCCAAAACCACCAGACCAGCATGGCGATGACCTGAAGAGGGAGGAAGAAAGTTACAAGATAATCGAAAGCTTTTCCCAGCTTGAACTTGTGTTCAGAGTTGGTGATGATTTCCTCACGGAACTTTCTGGGACCGACCTTGAGAACGAGGAATATGAAAAAAGAACCGCTGACTATCAGTCCAAGCCCCCAAACATGATCTTGGTTGTTGAAAAAGCCGATACTGATAGCCGAAGGAAATCCAAGAGCAAAGCAAGCTATCCCTACGATTGTCACAGCTTTTTTCCTGTTCAGCCCTGAGTCCATGAAAATACGCGAAATGAGTTCCAGTTGAGAGATCAATGAAGAGAATGCCGCGAAACATAGGGCCAGAAAAAAGAGTGCGAGGAAAAAAGAACCAGATGGGATTTGCGAAAATAAGGTAGGTATCCATTTGAAGGTCAATCCTTCATTTCCCTGTTTCATGATATCGATCACTTTTTCCTGGGCTAAGTTTTGGCCTGCAAAGAAGGAGAAAACCGTAGGAATGACCGCTATGCCTGCCAGGAGAGATGCGGTGTTGTTTCCGAATCCCAGTGTGGCTGTTGTCAAAAAGGAATTCTCCTTTTTCCGAGAATAAACTCCATAAGTCAGCATCAGACCCCACCCAGCTCCAGTCGACCAGGCTGCCTGGCTCAAGGCATTGAGCCACACCTCGATGTTCCCCAGCTGGGAAAGATTCGGAGAGAAGAGGAAGTTCAGCCCTTGTGCAGCGCCAGGAAGGGTCACGGATCGGGCTACGGCGATGAGAAGGATAATAAAGAGCGAGGGGATAAGAATCTTATTGGCTCTTTCGATTCCCTTAGCAACTCCGAAATAAATGATCGCGCATCCGATGAAAATAGCAACAAAGTGAAAGCCCACAGGTTCCCAGGAGGATGTGAAATTTTCCCAGTATTGTATTGGCTTTTTATGGATCAGTCCTCGAAAACAGGTGACCAGAAAATATTTGATGCACCAACCAGTGACGACAGTGTAGTAAAAGGTAATAGCTGCTGTCACGAAGGCTACGAAGGTACCCATCCAGGCGAAATTCTTCCCTATCATCTGTCCGAATGAACCGATAACACCCTGTCGTGTCCTTTTCCCGATAGCAAGCTCTATGGTGAGAAGAGGTATGGCCCAGATAAAAAGAAAAAAAATCCATGCGATCAGGAAGGCCCCACCGCCATATTGGGAAGCAATGCGCGGGAAGCGCCAGAGGTTTCCCGTGCCGACAGCCATGCCTAGTCCGGCGAAAATAATGCCCCAACGCGAGAAGGATTCTTTCCTTTCCATATCTAGACACATACTTTACTTATCGATACTTCGTGTGTCAATAAATAGATGCTTCAGATGCGAAAGCTCGCCCTCTTTCGTGATGGTTTCTTCATCATGGGTTAAGAAATGAATGAATGGGATACGCAAATCCGCAGGATTTAAAGTCTTGCAATGACATCGTTAAGGTCTGCTTTGCAATCTGGGATTGGCTCCCTTATCACTTTCAAGCGCATATCATTATGAGAGTCAGCAATGATGTGCCATTTGATGAGCGCGATTGTCATGTCCCTTATTTCAAGACAGGTCACACACCGAGGGTGTATCCCGCATCCGCTGTTGAAGTAGTACGGTTCTTCTGGCTCTCCAACCAGGCGCTGCTGCTTACTCAAGGAGAGAAACATAGGACGGTGGGTGTGTCCGGCGATGGCGACCATATGGTTGTCTCGTGCCCATTCTATAATACCTTTTTCCACCTTATTCCGTTTTCTGACTTGTTGAGCCGGGCTTGTTGGGTCTCTAAACCCGAATAGATTCTGGAGCGGCCGCCAGATGTGACGTACCCAAAACCTGCCGAATGGAACAAAGGAGTCGTTGATGAAATCTCCCTGGTGACCGTGGAAGAGAAAAATCTTATCGCCTAATAGAGCCGTCTCAAAAATCTCTATGCCAGCAAAGAGGTCCGGGATGAGGATTTGGCCTTCTTCGAGCGCCTTGTCCAGCCACCTCTTGTCCCCCATCTGCAGGTTGTGATTCCCCACGATGTAGCACAGCCGGTCGTCCTTGCGAAATTGATCCATATGCCGGAAGATATTTCCATGGGCACTCACGATGTCTGCCAACTTCCGATTTTCATACAGCTCGTCACCATCGCCCAGTTCGATGTATGTGAAGTCGTTCCAGTAATAATGATCCAGTGCGCTCGAGAAGATGAGAGAGTTGTGCATGAAATCATCGGCCCAGTCGCCGACTCCTCTGTGGAGATCGCTGAAGATCACGATTTTCGTTTCCGATGTCAGTTCAAATTTTTTCTTGTTGTTCTCGAGGGCTTTATCAAGAGCTGGCTTGATTCTTAGAATACACATGACTCATTCCTTACTCTTTTGAAAGCAATGAATAGTGTTACATTATCAAATAAATGCTTTTATATTAGTATTTTATCATAGAAAAGAGAGTTGCAGCGTTGGTAAAAATAACCTCGTCAAAACCCATCCCTTTTATAAGGGCGTAATTCTTGTCCAGGGGATTTTTCATTTTTGCGACCTTGAGGATGAATCTCAGCCAGGAGAGGAAATTTATACTCTTGTTGTAGCTGAGCTCGAAGAGAGGGATGGGATAGTCGCTTCCGAAGAGAATCCTCTCTGCCGGAACATGATTTTGAATGTCGTCGATGTAGGGAGCCCGCATGGGTGTGCAGATGGCCGAAAGGTCTGCATAAAGCATCCATCCCTTCTTTTCGGCCTGTTTAAACAGCTTGAGGAACTCCTCGAAGTCGTCATGGTAATCCACATCGAGAATCCCGAAGTAAGGAAGTGAGCAGTGAGCGATGATAACGGTTACTCCCTCATCCAAGGCTGTCCGCAGATATTTTGGGTTGTTGTATTCGTTGTAGACATGGAGCGATGTGGGAATCGTGTATTCTGGTCCGCAGTGACAGAGCAGCGGTAAATGGTGATCAGCCAATTTTCTGTAAAAGGGGACACATTGGGAACGGGAGGGATTGATCAACTGGGAGGAGGGGATCCACTTGCACAGCACTGCCTTGTTCTCCAGACAGAAATCCAGTTCATCGTTCCAGTCATTCCTGTAGGGGTGGACAGATGCGCCAAAAAGCACACGGTCTTCAACTTTGGACATCTGGGCAATATATTGATTGGGGACATACAGATGCGTCATTTCTGGAAGAGAAGTTCCGTCGCTCTCATCATAAACCTGGTCCATGGCCAAAAGGACACTTTTGGTCACATGTTCTGACCCGTTGATAGTGCTGAGGAGATGTTTTCGTACTCTCTCGATATTGATCTTCTTGAAAAGGGATTTTGTCAGCAGGAGCATGGCATAATAGGCGGCTGTCCGTGTGAATTCTTCAGACCAGAAACAGCCGCTTTCCTCGTCCTTTGGCGCACCAAAGTGGATATGCATATCGATGATTTCGTTACTCACAGTCCCTAAAGTCCAGTCATTTAAGGGAAGATGAAATATCACTCACTTTTAGAGATACAATACCATATTTGCATCCTCAGGAAAAACTATTACTCCTTACCCACCTCCTCTTTTCGACTGAATCATTGGCAGATTGTAAGGGAAAATGATATCCTAATATATGCTGGATTGAAATCTGAGATAGGAACTCGGTGATGAAGATTCTCTTGGTTTATCCAAAGTATCCTGACACTTTCTGGAGTTTTAAATATGCTCTCAAATTCATCTCCAAAAAGGCATCTTTTCCACCCTTAGGCCTTTTGACTGTGGCGGCGATGCTTCCTAAGGAATGGAAAAAAAAGCTCGTTGATATGAATGTGTCTGATCTATCAGATGATGACCTCGAATGGGCCGACTATGTTTTTCTCAGTGCCATGGCTGTTCAGAAGGAGTCTGTAAAAGAAGTCATAAAAAGATGTAAAAAACAGAGAGTTCCCATCGTTGCAGGTGGCCCTCTTTTCACAACCGGTCATGAAGATTTTCCACAGATAGACCATTTTGTTCTTAACGAGGCTGAGTGCACGCTTGCACCTTTTCTTAAGGATTTAAAAGAAGGATATCCCCGTCGCATGTACATTTCCAGAGAGTGGCCGGATTTGAGAAAAACTCCTTCTCCTCAATGGCACCTTATCGATATGAAGAAATATGCCAGCATGAACATTCAATATTCGAGGGGATGTCCTTATAACTGCGAATTCTGTGACATTGTGGTTTTGAACGGACATAAACCACGTACGAAGAGCAAGGAACAGATTATTGAGGAGCTACAGGCTTTGTACACACAAAGATGGAGAGGCGGAGTGTTCTTTGTGGACGATAACTTCATCGGGAATAAGAGGAAGTTGAAAACAGATCTCCTCCCCTTATTAATCGAATGGATGAGAGAGAAAAAATATCCTTTCTATTTTTTGACCGAAGCCTCCATAAATCTTTCTGATGATGATGAATTGATGAAGTTAATGGTCAAAGCAGGTTTTCGTCGGGTTTTTGTCGGTATTGAAACGCCTGACGAGAAAAGCCTCGCAGAATGCAATAAATATTTGAACAAAAAGCGCGATTTGCTTGTCTGTATAAAGAAGATTCAGAGTTTCGGATTAGAAGTTCAAGGAGGATTCATCGTCGGTTTTGACAGCGACTCCCCTTCGATTTTTGAAAGACAAATCAGATTTATTCAAAACAGCGGAATTGTCACAGCCATGGTCGGTTTGTTGAACGCTCCCCGGGGGACAAGACTTTATCAGCGCCTGAAAAAAGAAGGCAGATTGCTCGCTAATACTTCTGGGGATAACACAGATTGTTCGTTGAACTTCATCCCCAAAATGAATTATGAGACTCTCATAAGCGGCTATAAGAAAATTCTTGAGAATATTTATTTGCCCAAACACTATTACAAAAGAGTAAAAACCTTCCTCAAACAGTATAAGCCGAGACAGCTAAGGCAAAAAATCTATTTTAAATTCAGTTACTTTGAAGCCTTCCTTAAATCAATCTGGCATTTAGGGATCAGGGGAAAAGAAAGGTTCCATTACTGGAACCTGATTCTCTGGACGCTATTAAGGCGGCCAAATCTTATTGGTGTATCCATTGCATTCGCTATCTACGGATTTCATTTTCGAAAGATAGCTATAAAATGGGAACCTGCAAGGCGAGGACACAGCACATAATTTCCTCTTATTATCTTTCGAAGACAATCTTGCCTTATCCGCATTGTCTTGATTTCGAATGACATCATTGACAGGCCTCGAATCCCACTCAGATTTTTTAGTGAATAAACATTTTATGATTTTTATTGTCATTGGAACAGAAGCTTTGTAACATAGGAACAGAATTTTCTGCATAAATGATTTTATGAACTACGGTTGGCTGTCTCTCATCCCTCCTCTTTTGGCAATCATACTGGCCTTCATCACACGTGAGCCTGTTATCAGTCTGGCCCTTGCTTGTGTAGTGGGCGTCCTCATCATGGGACAGGGGCTGATCGGATTTCCCGAACTTCTGGTCAAGACATTGGGCAGTAAAGATTTCATGTGGGTCTGCCTTATAGAAATATGTATCGGAATTCTCGTTGCCTTTTACCAACGGTGTGGAGCGGTAGATATATTTGGCCGGAGAGTTAGCTACTTGACAAGATCAAGATCACAGACACAGTTTCTCGCTTGGGGTTTGGGCCTATTCATTTTTTTCAGCGATTATTTCAGCCCTTTGTTTACAGGGCCTGTTATGCGGAATCTGACCGACAAGGCAAGGATTTCGAGGGAGAAATTGGCCTATATTTGCGATTCAACCTCGGCTCCTGTGAGCGTCTTGGCTCCGATAACAGGTTGGGCTGTTTATATAAGTGCGCTTCTCGTCGGAATTGGCCCTGTCATTGACAAAAAAGAGGCTATGTCGCTGTTCATTAAGTCTATTCCCTTTAATTTTTACGCGATTCTTTCTGTTCTGATGGTGGCCTTGATTTCTTGGAGGATTATTCCTGAATTTGGTCCTATGCGGAAAGCTGAGTACAGGGCCATTCAAAAAGGACAGGTGCTCCGTCCTGGCTCTGTGCCGATGATGAGCTCGGAGCTGACCGATCTTGCTGTTTCAGATAAAGGAAGGCCGAACATTTGGCTGAATTTTTTCATGCCCGTTTTGATCGTGATCGCTGTGAACATCGGCACTTTTATTGCCACGGGCCAGGCCAAGGTTTTGGAGAGTTTTATGTTGGCCACGGTTGTTCTGGGTGTTGTCATGTTCCTACAAAGAGTCGACAGCTTGCATGGATTGATGCGATCCGTTTCGGCGGGAATCAAAGGAGTCATGCCGGCTGTGTTGATTCTGGGTTTTGCCTATGCCATAAACATGGTGAGCCGGGAGATGGGAACGGCACCATATGTTATCGAAGTGAGCAAAGGTTGGCTTAATCCCAACATTTTGCCGCTTCTTGTCTTTATTATCAGCGCCTTTGTCAGCTTTGCCACAGGCACATCATGGGGCACTTTTGCCATCATCATACCCGTTTCTGTGCCGTTGGCTTTCGAATTCAGCGGAGGACAGGTATCGTCACTGGTTTTAGCAACCGTGGCTGCTTCGGCTGGAGGGGGTGTGTTCGGAGACCACTGCTCGCCCCTCTCAGATACCACTGTTCTTTCGTCATTGGGGAGCGCCTGCGACCATATGGACCATGTGAGAACCCAACTGCCCTATGCCCTGGCCGTAGCCGCAGCCTCCTCGCTGATCTATTTGGCTTTGGGGTTGTTTTAGTTTGCAGCTGTTTTACATGTTCACAAAGGAGATAAACTTGAGAAGATAATCTGGAACGGGACGGTCAAACGTATTCTGGCTGATATATTTGAATCTCAAAATTCCCTTTTTGTCGATGATATAAATCGTCGGCATGTTTTGATCAACCTTACTTCCTCCCCATTCTGTCGTAAAAACGCCCAATCCCTTGGAGACTTCTTTATCGGCATCGATCAGAATGGGAAACGGAAGAGGTGCTTTCCCTTTTTCGAATGTGTAGCTCTTGGGAAAATACCTCTTGGCCATTTCCAACCGTCTTCGTCCTCTCTCATTGAGTTTTTCAGGATCTGACGGGTTTTTCCAGTTTTCTATGTCAGTCATCTGATCTGCGAATTTATCCGCCCAATCCTGGACCATCTCCTTCGAATAAGGAAGGACGAACAAAATCTCCAGGTCATTTTCTTCACGAATATTCTTGCTTGTCTCTAAATCCGCCAGTTCGGCATACTGGTAATTGCACACGTGGCACCAGTGATCCTCTCCAGCCAGGCCTCTTGGAAAAATGAGCAGGACATTTTTGCCTTTGAGCTGTGAAAGAGTGATTTCTCCTCCCTGATAGACCGGCAGAGTGAAATCAGGCATAGGCTGTTGGACAGAAACAGGCCGGATTTGAGTAAATGCAAGCATATGGATTGTGATGACAGCGATAAAAACTGTGAGAGATGTTTTGTTCAGAGCTTTCATGCTCACCTCCTGGTTAAAATACAGGATTTTACCAAATTATTTCCTGTTTTTACAGAAATCAGTGACTTTTTTATTGATTCAGTTAACCTGAGTCATTCTAAAGGGAGATAAAAGGGCAATTGTGGAATTATCCAATGTGGGTCAATCGTCGTCCTCATCCTGCACAAGTGTCACTGCCCAGGCGGGATAAGGAGCCGCACTCCCTTTAATCGCGTGCCATAGTATGCGGTTTAAGGTGTCTTCTGGGCAGGCGTCAACTTTTCGGAAGTTCAACCGTGCTGAAAAGAGGGCGTTGCGACGCAAGAGCGAATCGGAGATCTCCTTAGGATCCGGGTTTATCTCGTCAAGCGGCACACGGTTGGGTACGGATTCAAAAGGCTTGAAGTCCGGCGTCGACGTGAAACAATCGAACATCGGAGTTGCGGTGGCATCGAACTGATTCATCGGGGGCAGACCGAGGATCTGCTCGATTGTGCGGAGGATGCTGGTCGTATTGTATTGAGTGCTCACAACAGCTCCCCGCTTCGTATAGGGACTGATGCAATAGGCTGTGGTGCGGTAGCCGCTCACATGGTCGAATCCGTTTTGTGGGTCGTCTTCGATACCGAAGATGACTGTTTCTTTCCAAAATCGACTGTGGCTGAAGGCTTCGACGATACGGCCAAAGGCTAGGTCGTTATCTGCTACACAGGCGGATGGCGTTGGAGAGCCGGCCCGAGTTCCGCTCGTGTGGTCGATAGGTAAACAAATCAGGATGAGTTGTGGCATCTGGCCTTCATGCTCCCAGTCAGCGATCTGGGCTGTGATATAGCGCGCCCTCCAGACATCTGGGACCTCCATGATCCAGCCCACCGTATCGGTGGGCGTGAAGGGGCGGATGGTCTCGATTGTAGGTTCGCTCCCGATGACCACCTCGCCATGACTATGGAGATACTCTTCCCAGTAATCTTTCCACGAAGGTTTGCCTTTGCGTGTCGGATCCTTCCACCGGCATTCAGGCTGGGCAAATTCTCCGAAGTTCAAGATAGATATTCCGTGCCGGAGCGCGTTGTCCCAAATAAATCCGCTGGGAGCGTAGGCAAGTGCATCGGCATCATCTGGTCCCATTCCATCGGGATAGCTGCGGGGCCATCCTGCAAACGACTTCTCGAGATAATCGGTCCCGAAGGCAGTTGTCGACCACTGGTGACCGTCTGCGCTCAAGATTCCGCTGCAGTAGGTGTTATCGAGGAGCACAAACTCTCTGGCTATCTTGTGCTGGTTTGGAGTCACATGCTCTCCGAAAAGACAGAGAGAGGAATCGCCGTTTCCTTCGGGGAGGTCACCCAGCACCTGGTCGTAGGTCCGATTTTCTTTGATGATGTAGACGACATGCTTGAAAACGCTGGGTTCTCCGATGCGTTCGGGAATTGGACGAGGTGGTTGCCCTGACCGTGATTTTTCGAACGCCCGGGCTATTCGTTCGCGGTGGTAATTATCATAGACTGCTTCCGTGAATCGCTGAAGATAGTTATTGTTCGGAACCGGGACGAGGGATACAGACCCGTGGTAATGATGGGTGTTGAATCCTTTTCCTCCTGTTGCCTTATCAAGCTTTGGTTCGACAGCATGGCCTTTGATGTTGGCCACACATAAAGTTTGGCGTTTGGCGTCGAAAGAGACAGCCCCTGGAAACCATCCGACAGGAATAAGCCCAAGAAGCTCTGATTCACGATCCTTTGGGTTGAAGTGAACCACGGCGACTGCGTTCTGTGTTCCGTTGGCGACATAAAGGAGCTTTCCGTCAGGTGAAAAGCAGATGGCATTTGGCGATGCGCCGAAAAGGTCTGCAGGATTGGCCTTGACCCAGATCGTCTCGACAACCGTATCCGATCGGGTATCGATCACACTGAGATTGTCGCTTGCAGCGTTGGCGCAGACGATGTATCGATAGTCCGGTGAGAGGGCGAGCGCAGAGGCATGGAGATGTACCAGGATTTCTTGTGTCAAATCGCCCGATTTAATGTCGATGACGCTCACTGAGCCTTCGTTTGCGATATGTGTCACAGGGTCAACCTTGACAACCGTACCGCGACCGGCCGGACCTGTAAGATCTCCAAGTCTTGGCCGCCGTCCGCCCCAGTTGCTGACATAAGCCTTGTTATCGACGATCGCGACATCATAGGGTGCGACTCCTACATCGAATATGCGGGTAACTTTGTTGGTGTTGGTATCGATCTCCAAGAGATGGTTTGAAAGATTACCACAGACATAGAGTCTTTGGCCGTCCTCAGAAAAAGCCAATCCAGCAGGTATTTGATTTTTTCGACGAGGGGCATTGGCAGAAGGCAGTGGAATCGTATGGGATGGCCTGACTAGGCCATCTGGTTCGACAGAGAACACCTTGATACTTCCGTTGACATTGCTGAGGTAGATGTGGTGTCCCTCTGGAGAGAAGACAAGTCCCGTGTAACTCACCTGGCCCTTGCGGTCTGGCTCGAGAAAGTTGGGTGAGGAAACCTCTGGCAGAGGTTCATTTTGATCTTCTGAAGGAAGGGAAACCTGTTGAACAATCGTACCCGATGCGGGATCAATGATGACGAGCTCGCTTGTCTTTCCCGAGACCGCAAGAAGTCGGCCGTCTGGAGAGAGTACAAGGGCTTGGGGTCGAAGACCAGGAAGTGAAATCTGTGAGCCGGTAGGTATGAGAATTTGGTTAACAGGCAGAACAGTCCTGTTTGGACCAACCACGCCCACCTGCTCTGTATTGGACTTTTCTCTGTGGCAGGAGATCATTCCGAGGAGCAGCACCATGGTCAGCAGAACGATCCGCTCAGCCATGATGCTCCTGAGGGCTGAATGTGAATGCTGTTCGATTTTTCTTCCTCTTGTTTAGACCTACATTAATTCATGATCAGGAAGGATGTCAATGGAAAGAATTAGCGTTATTTCTTTTTCTCGCCGGACATCTCCATTTCGCGATTCAGCTCTTCGATATCGACATCCTGGGAATAATCACCGATCAAGTGCTTGCAGAAGTAGTCGGCCCTCAACCAGAAGAAATATTCATCCATGTCTCCGAAACCATGGCGCTGCCCCGGGAAGAGGAAGAAGTCGAAGCGTTTGTTGGCCTTGATAAGGGCATGGGCCAATCGGATGGTGTTGGCTGGATGGACGTTGTTATCGATATCTCCTGTCACAATCAGCAGACGCCCCTTCAGATTTTTTGCGACTTCTGAATTTTTGTCGATATCATACTCGAAGGTGATATTCCCTTCTTCATCCACTACCTCTCTGACGCCGTGATGTTTTTCACTCCACCAGCGGTTGTAGATGTTGTTCTCGTGATTTCCGGCCGAAGACACAGCAACCTTGAAGAAGTCGGGATACACCAGCAAGGCTGCAGTGGACATGAAGCCGCCGCCGGAATGACCGAAGATGCCGACTTTTTCAAGATCGATATACGGATGTCGAGCGGCCAGTTGTTCGATGGTGGCTTTCTTGTCTGCCAGGCCGTAGTCCCTTAGGTTTCCGTAACCGTAATTGTGGTACCACTTGGAACGGCTGGGATGTCCGCCACGGTTGCCCACGGTGACGACGATAAAACCAAACTGAGCCAGCCGCCAGGTTCTATCGCCTCTTGTTGAGAAAGATTTGTCCACTGATTCTGTCTGCGGTCCAGGATACACGTAAGCGATGATTGGATATTTTTTGTTCTCATCGAAATCATAAGGCTTGTATATCACGCCGTAGAGATCCGTGATGCCATCATCAGCCTTGACCTTGAAGGTCTCCGGAAATTGAAAGCCGGCCTCTTGCAAAGCCGAAAGATCTGTTGTTCCTAATTCCATAAGTGGATTGCCGCGGCTATCGCGGAGAATGGCTTGAGGAGCGGTGTCAACGCGAGAGAAAGTATCGACAAAGTAAAGATTGGAATCGTTCATAGACACCCTGTGATTGAAGTTGTCTCTGTTCAACAATTGAAGACCGGTTCCATCCAGGTTGACGCGATAGAGATGCAGATAATAAGGGTCTTCACCCTCCTCGCGGCCATTGGCTAAGAAATAGAGAACCTGTGCGTTTTCATCGATTCCTACGATGTTCTCGCAGTGAAAGGACCCGGAAGTCAGTTGTTTTTTTAGGTTGCCCTCTCCATCATACAGATAGAAATGCGCCCATCCGTCGCGTTCCGACCAGTGGACTAGCTCCTTCCCGTTGGCGATGAAACCTAAACGGCGGGTTTCGACATACGTGTTCAGGCGTTCTTCGATCAGGGTTGTTACATCACCTGTGGCAGTATCGGCATAGCAGACGTCGACGCGCTTCAGGTCGCGGCTTGT
>Ga0209636_10000488_pt1 | contig 38760 bp, 28 predicted proteins | sample DeeMarSWOR152_54_FD_187464 | JGI IMG/M metagenome (GOLD analysis project Ga0209636, IMG submission 187464) | Marine sediment microbial communities from White Oak River estuary, North Carolina - WOR-1-52-54 (SPAdes) (version 2) | ecosystem: Environmental > Aquatic > Marine > Intertidal zone >... | reverse complement strand
AACACAGTAACGGCAATTTGATACCTGTTGGAGGACCAGCTATCAATCCAGTAGCAAATGAATACAATGGATACTTCAGGATTTTCTACAGTTACATACCACACGAGATTTTCACCATTTCCTGTCTGAATGAAAACAAAGCTATCTCAATGGACCCAGATAACTATCCCTCAGAAGATATCTGCATCGTCTATCTCGGACAGCACAACAACCAGAATATTCTCTTGATCTGGGGCTATGGCTGACAGGGCACCTACGCTGGTTCTCTTATCATGAGCAGCCCTAGTATCTGGTCATATTACGGGTACAACCACTTACTTTTGATCCGATGGCTTGACTTCAACAGTGATGGATATGTACAGATGACTGAAATATCTGTAGAAACGTATGTCTAACTCCCAGCTTTAGATCCCTTCAGTACCTATTTCTGTTACACATGTAACAAAAGTGGCAACCCTTGTATACATTGAAAAAATGACAGTTCTGCCAAGGTGTCCAGATCCCACTGATGAGAGAAAACTGTATTTGAAAAATGCAGAATAAGGCCTGAAAAGGGTAGAACTATAGGGGTTTACGAAGCTTCATATTTTTAGGATATATTTCCAGAGGATGGGCTTGAAGAGTACTTGAAAAAACTTGAAAAAATATGAAACAAAAATGAGAAATGTAGTACAGAAGTTGATAATACTGGAGATGATCCCAGTGATCACATTCGGGTTTACACAAGAGAAGTCCCATATCTTTTAGGGGATAATAGAAATGTGGAAAGAGAAACAAAGGGCAAAAATCAGATGAAAAAAGAAACCCTCATAAACCCCTATAATTTGAAGGGAAAAAAGGTCAATAGTGAAGTATTGGTAAATGGATTGATAGACCACCACTGACAGTAGTGCCAGTACCAGGTCACATATCCTGGACATCTTTGTTACACGTGTAACATATCACGTGTAACATATCATTATCCTGTTCTGGAATTATGCTGGATAGATTTTCTTCGTGGAAAAATGAATAATTATTCTGAATTTCTTACAGCCTTTTCCATCACTTTCTCAAACCCTGGTACCTTCACCATGTTGCTTAACAGTTCCTCCATCTTAACCATTTTTTCTCTTAGATTTTCAAGCTCCTTTTGGGCTGTCTGATCTGCATGGAACCGCTTAACTGTATCTGCCATTAACGACTCCTTGAGGGCATGCGAACACCACACGCAGAAGTTCTTATCTTTGGGGTTTTCCTTTCCACACTGTGGGCATATTAGAACATCTCTTTTCTGTTTGGATTTAGAATTGATCAGTGTCTCCAAATAATCCTGTGGCCTCAATTTGTTGTAGACTGTGGTAGGCATCCTGCTCCCCGGTTTCCACCCGAAGCCAGCACATAACTTCTCTCTATCAACTCCTTTAAATCTGTTGAAGGCAGTCCTTCTCAGCATGTAGGTACTCACATTCTTTTTTAGTCCAGCCTCTTTCCCTAATCTCTTGAAGACCCTGCTCAGTGAGTACTTATCCAGGTGTTTCCTCCCTTTCTTTTCATCATACCACAGAGGATAATCAGAATCATCAGGGTATCCAGGATGTACATTCAAGTACTGCATCAAAGACGTGTATGCATTCAAAGCAGAATCTAAAAAGGTAGCATCTTTTATGACACTCTCGTTTGCCAGTGGAATTGGAACAGGTCTGTATATTGTCTTTGTCTGAGGAATATTTACCACAATGTACTCATCATTTATTTCCACGTCCTTTACTTTTAATTTGGAACTTTCAGAAGGTCGTGGTCCCCACAACAGATGAAAATCAACCATGGCCAAGTCTCTTGGATCGTCCTTGGCAGCTTCTCTCAATTTCACGATCTCTTCATCAGTTAATAGATCATGAATTGTTATGGGTGACACATACCCACCAGATCGTATCTTTTCGACCCGTGGATCATTTTTGTTACCAGATTCCCAAATGAAAAGGAGGTAAAAAAATGGCAGGAGAATCAGGTGCAGAATCTGTTGAGAAATACCATGGTAGAGCAGCCGATCTTATTGGTCTTATACACATATCAGCCGAGGCATTCTTAAATACAGTGAACTGTTCTAAAAAGTTCCATTATAAGGACGATTTGGCATGGGATCAAGACTTTGAAGCGCCAGGAGTTGGAACTCCGTCAACAGGAACTGACCATTCGTATGTGGATAATGTTGACATCGTGTTCTTTGCCGGACATGGTACCCCGAATGGACCTTATTTCGGACGCAGTGATCGTGATGATGGTCAAGCAAAGCCTGATGAAGTGAGGTGGGGAGACAAGGATTTAAGATGGATAGCATTTCATGCGTGTCAGACACTCCATCATTCAGCTTCAAACAATGTATACAATAGATGGAGAAATGCATTCCAGGGACTTCATTATATACTGGGATTTAGCACTATTGCGTGGACATGTGGAGATACTCTAGGCAAACGCTTTGCTCAGCTTTTGAATGCTGGTGTGAAAGTAAGAGATGCTTGGATTAGAGCATGCAAAGAGTCACAACCATCCAGTACTCATACAGCGTATCTTAGAGCCGACATATATAAAGGTGACAAGAACATAACAGATACGTACAATGACCATCTGTGGGGACATGGCTACGTGAGTCCAGATCCCCATCCAAGCAAAGGCACACTTAAACTTTTCTACTATTCGACTCCCTGCTAAAAAACAGAAATGACTAACAAAACTAAGTTCAAGATGGAAGTACCGTCATTACCAGAAATTCCAGGCAAAATAGGGTTATACAGAACTACCAAACCTACAGAAGAAAAACAGAAAAAGCAACTTGGATCGTTGACGAGCTCTCTTGGCCTGAAAAAAGGGCTAAAGAGTTTATCTGAGACCTCAGAGGGACTTTCTATTGAAGAAGGCGCTCATGTTCTGGAGACGTATGAAGAGAGTGATTCTATATGGTACAGCGACATGTCCAAGCTAGGAGAAGAAACAGCAGAAGAACCAATAGATATCAAGAAGGCACTTAGAGTCGAAAGTGATGATGAGATTGAAAAGGCTGCAAGGAACAGAGCAGAGGATTTCCTGAAAGAGAATGATTTGCTTCCTGACGAAGCGTATTCCATTGGTTCAGAGGAAGCATACTTTGCAGCAGTAGAACTAGGAGAAGAAGTAGAAGAACCTGGTGAAACTGTGGTAACAGGAGTGCAGACAAACTTTGGGTTCAAATTAGATGATATTGAAGTTGTTGGTCCAGGTGCAAAGATAGCTGTTAACCTTGGAAGCGATGGTGAAGTAGTTGGGTTATTCAAAGCATGGAGAGAAGTAGAAAAGGACAGAGATATTTCCACGATTCCACCAAAAGAAGCACTTGAGAAATTCCAGAAAAGCGAAATATTCGCAGAGCTGAAAGAAGATAGCAAGGTCAGTGTTAAGGAATTTTACCTTGCATACTATGCATTACCAGCGTTTGAATCACAGGAGTATTTATTGCCAGTGTGTGTATTCGAAGGAGAAGTGAAAACACCAGATTTTGAGCACACGTTTGTTCATTTTGTACTGGCCATATCTATTGAAGAGCTAAAAAATGCAGGTATATTGATGAACCTAGGAGCTTTTCCTTTATTGCCTGATGTATCATGAAAAACAGTGATTAACAGTGAATAAACTTTCCCTGTCTCTGTATATCCTCTCTCTCTTTTATTTTTATCTTTTGATGCCAAGTATTTTACCACATAAACAGAGCTGCTTAGTGAAAAGAATATCTAGAGTGACACGGAGTGACCTGGAATGGATTTCACCCATTTATATCTGGAATTAAACATCTGCATGTAACCTTAATTGTACACACTGTTGCATAGGGAATAACCCGTTAACGGAACTCCCGAACGTTGAAGCGTTGTTACAAACCTTTTCTAAAAAGGAGGACAGCACATCACTTTATCGGGAGGAGAACCTCTTTTGAGAAGAGACTGGGCAGACATTGCAGCATACAGTAACCAGTTAGGGTTTACCACCACGTTAATTACCAATGGCACCTTAATTGAAGAACATTTTTCTTCTGTTTTGGATTTGGGGCTGAAGGTAGCAGTATCTCTTGATGGCATAGATGAACACGTGAACAGAATGCTTCGAGGGAACTCCTATAGAAAGGTCATGGAAGCTATCCATTTGCTGGTGGAAGCAGGAAAAGAGAAAGAGATCGCTTTGTTTAGCAGCAGTACTTGAAGAGAAGGGATACACGGTAGATTTACGGGATTACCAGCTCTACAAGGGGGAAGATCCTTGGGAATGGTCCAGTTTTCTGGAATTCTTGAAAGGAAGTAGTAACACTGCGGGAGTCAGTACCTACAGTTTGTTACACGTGTAACATTCCGCCATCTCCAACCTATACCACATGAGGGGGGTTTCACTTTTTTCTGGGGTTGCATGAAAATCCTTATAATAGCTGAATAAGCTGTTCTTTCATGAATGCAGGAACACTTAAAAAAACGTTAGATGAGTACGGCTTTGAGACTGAAAAAGTTTTGGACTGTCTCTTAGATATTTTTATCAAACAAAATGTTTCTGATAAAGGTGTTCTTGCAGAAGAGGTCCCACAGATGACAGGGATACTCCTGGGATACCGCTTAATAAAAAAGGATTCATGGAATAAACGAATATTCTTTAGATGTACTCCAAAAGGGGAGAGAATAGCTCGAGAGTTGTTTGTAGAAAAAGTACCGCCCGTCTTTGAAGAGTTTAAAAACCTGAACCTGGAAGGGTCTTATTTAGTTGTGAAGTATCTAACATACTTGGTGAACCAGGGGAAGAATGCACCTTTAAAGCGTCCTGAATTGAAGTTATTGTCACCCCTTCCTGTGATACACAGGTTACAATCTTCAATGATGTCTGTATTGCTGGAGCATGGGCTGGCTAGAGAGATACGTGCGTCGACAAGGAGTGAAAAGGTGGTCGTAACTGTGCCTGACCTTTACACGTATTTTGAACCGTACTACACAAAAGAGGAGAGAATTCTATCCTTTGAACAGCTCTTGAAGGTTATATCACGGAAACTTAACTTGTTTCGGGTGTTATACTTTTATGAGCCGAAAGCGGAAAGGATGAATTTACGGAGGTTAAAGGAGTACAACTTCTCTTTAGAGGATATAATTGATATTTTGGATGTAATGAAACAAAAAGGTATAATTAATTATTCTTATGACCCTATTTTGTTTAGAATAGAGGATAAAATTGGCTACAAAAGATTTTTAAAGGAAAATGTACTATCAGAGATCCTGGATGAATTTTCACGTAAGCTACAGCAACCTATTCACACAAACCCTGAAGCGTATGCTGCGCTGGCTGAATTTGAGGAAGAATTCAGAACTTTTTTAGAAAAAACCTTAAAGGGTGCACAAAAAAAGTGGGAAGAACGTATTCCTGAAGATGTCCTGGAACGGTTAAAAGAACGGCAGAACGATGCACAAATTAGAAAGAAAACTGTGTATCCACTGCTGCATTACATTGACTTTCCTAATTATCTTTCCATTATATTACACAGAACCAATAAATTTAATAACTGGGAGGTATTTGAGCCTTATTTCATAAGTATCGGGTGGATCAAGGGCCGTCTTATCGAAATGAATGAGATCAGAAATGATCTGGCGCACCCGAAACCGCTAGAATCGTTACAGTACAGGAAACTGCAGTTGTACATTGATGAGATCAGAGAGCGTATCAGACGGTAAGAGAAGGGTTCACTGGTCTTCTCTGTTCTCCATAAAGAAGTCGACAATTTCCATAGAAAACTCGAGAGAGAATCCATTCTGTGATAAAACCTGCACCATTTTCTGCTTGAGGGTTTCAGAATTGTCTGATTCCATTCTCTGCACCGTAGTGAAAAGGATATGGAAGGCTCGGATCACCATAGGTGCCATGATCATGTCATCCCCTTCCAGCACCACTGAAGGTCCTTCTAAATCCCTGACTGTAGGTTTAATCAACTCCAAGTCATCATTCTTGTCTTTGAGGACTCGCATAAAGGTATCCCACGCAATGGGGAAATACGGAGCTTCATCCGGGTATTCTTTCTCCATGAATTTTTCTGCGTAATGTTTGATCTGATCCATGATGTCTGTATCTGCATTCATGAGGTACCTCCTTATAGAGGGTTGGAGACCATCTATTTTAAATTTCACCACTCCCTTATAAGCTTTTTCAATGTCTTCTGTGATCCCTGTTTCCAAGATTCCTGTAGTTCTCTTCCAGAAATTCTCTTTTTTGTGTTCTGTCAGTTTTTCTGGGGTTGTGCCTTCCTTTGATCTCTCTTTTCTCCTGTAATTTTTAAAGGTGAAGACTTCTTAGTTAGAGCTCTTTGTCTTGCGAAATCTTCCTTCCGAGCATAAATTTAATTGGTAATCCTGAACTGTTGTGGTAGTGGTCCCGACTTGAACTGTCTGTGGGATTTTCACGTCTTCGAGGGATGAGGAACTTCAACTTTTGTGGCTATCGTCTTTTCGGATAATGTGATAAAAGACAGCAAATTGTTACACGTGTAACAAAAGAGACGATCACCCGACAGTTTTGAACCCCATTCAAGCCAAAAGTATAAGAATAAAGAATGGTGTAAAATAGAACAAACTCATGTGTTCATGTGTTCATCTTCAATAGACCTCGTGATGAAAAGATGACTATGATGGCAAGAATTGGAGGTGTAACATGATTCAACATCCCAAAATCCTCTATTTATTATCTGCACCTCTGGTGGCTCCAGATGGCAGCCCCTTGGATGCGCTGGATATGAAAGCAGAAAAAGATGCTATCGTACGTGAGCTTTCTGCGTGTAAGAGAGCAGGGTCACTTCGTATTGGCGTTGCCACCATAGATGAATTAGCCAGAAGTGTTGAAGAGGAGTTTAACATTTTACATGTGAGCAGCCACGGCTATGAGGAATTCCTTTTATTTGAGGATGGGAAAGGTGGAAGTCAGCCTGTAACAGGTGATTACCTTAAGAAACTGATTCGCATGGGATGTTTTGAACTTGCCATTGTCAGTGCCTGCCACTCTGAAAAGATAGGTGCACTGTTAGTTGAAGCAGGTATTCTGCATGTTGTTGCTATTAAATGCGATGTTCCTGTATTGGATCATGCAGCCATTGTTTTTGTAGGTCAATTTTTTCGCAGCCTTTTTCGGGGCGATTCTGTCCAGAAAGCATTTGAGATGGCTCAATTATTGGTGGAAGGGAATCCAGAGTTGATGAAGATGAAACGTCACCTGGAATTTACAGCTTACAGAAAAAAGAAGCCATTTGTACCCGAAGAAAAGAAATTTGTGCTGCTCCCTGAAGAGAGTACTCATTTAGATCCTTTACTCTCTCAAAAAGGTCCCCAAGGCACCTTGGCAATTGAGGAACCCACACCATCTGAATCAAACCTTCCTGTAAAACCACAAACATTTACTGGCCGATCAGCAGAGATGCATGCCATTATCAGCAACCTCGTGACAAACCGGTTTGTCACCATAACAGGAGTGGGGGGAATTGGAAAGACGATTTTGGCCATAGAGGTGGCACGGTGGCTTTGTTCACGAAGTTTTTTCCCTGATGGGATCTTTTATATAGATTTGCGGCAGACTGATTCTGCAGATGGAATCATTGATCTGCTTGGCGCAGCCTTTGTGGTGCAATTTTCTGATCTAAAGAATGTTATCGCCTATTTACGGGAACGTCACTGCTTGTTACTACTGGATAATGCAGAAGACATTCTCTGGCAGGACGAGGATGCAATGCAGGATATTATTGATTCGATTCTCAAATTTACTCTGAATACAACTCTTTTGATAACAAGCCAGAGACCTGTTGGGGGGAACCTTTATGAACCAGAACGTGTCTATCGACTGTACCCTTTAAAACAAAATGATGCTGCAACCCTCTTTTATGCGACAACAAAGAGAAGAATGTCACAGAGAGAATACGAATCACACACGTTTCACACTCTGCTCGAACAATTAGGAGGACATCCTTTATCACTTGTACTCACAGCACGTCAGCTTGCACCAGGTGTCCACCTTGAAGACCTACTGGAAAGAATCAAAGTATACAAGGCCAAAGCAATCCAAATAAAGAATATAACAGATAGAGATTTAGAACACGGGGAGAGCCTTGTGGCATCGTTAGCATCTGCCCACCATGTTCTATCTGATAAAGCGCAAACCCTTTTTGAAATACTTTCCATGCTGCCTGCAGGTGCCCAACAGGATAAGCTCACAAAAATTTATGGGAGTACAGCCTGGGAGTATGTACAAGAGTTGAATGATGCTTCTCTGGCAGAGATCAGAGACAGACGTGCTACCCTGTTACCACCTGTCAGGTTATTTGCCTTGAATATCTGTACAGATGAGATTAAGAGGTATTACGGCCCCAAAATTGTGGAGGTGATGGGGGCATACGCAAAGGAATTATATGGACACCACAATGAAAAGGATGCAAAAGAATACCGGTTCTACTTTACAGCAGATGAACCGAACCTTCGTTCTGCTGTTGACCTACCCTGTGTACCCTCTCAGACAGACAAAGAGCCTTCAGCCCTGCGTTTATTAGGGCCTAATCTCATTTTATTGTATACTTTCCACAATAGGTGGAAAGAAGCAAAAGAAGTTGGTAACAGCATTATAACTAATCTCAGAAAACTCAGAGACCACTTAGGTGAAGCAGATACCCTCACAACTCTGGGCATCCTTTCCATGAGAAGAGGCGATCTTGAGGGAGCCCAAAAAAGGTTTGAGAAAGCTTTAACAATTTATCAAGATACTGACGAAAAAATGTGGGAGGCAAATACCCTCTGGGCACTGGGCGACCTCGCCTTGAAGACAGGTGATTATGAAGGAGCCCAAAAAAGGTACAAAAGAGCTTTGAAAATCTACCAGTGCATTAATAAAAAACTGGGTGAAGCAAATGCCTTCATGCGCTTAGGTATTCTCGCCTTTCGGACAGGTGATCATGAAGGAGCCCAAAAAAGGTACAAAAGAGCTTTGAAAATCTACCAGCACATAAATGCAAAAATAGGTGAAGCAAATACCTTCAGGGCACTGGGCGACCTTGCCATGTGGACAGGTGAGCTTGAGGGAGCCCAAAGAAGGTACAAAAGAGCTTTGAAAATCTACCAGATTACAGATGCAAAAGATGGTGTAGCACGTACCTTCATTCGCTTGGCGCAACAGGCTGCATTAACAGATGAGCTAGATCATGCTGAAACTAGTCTCAACAATGCACTTACAATAAACAGAGAAATAGAAGATCTTGAAGGACAAGCAGATGCTCATCTAGTAAAGGCTTTTGTATTTCTGAAACACCACAACGCTGTCAAAGCAAAACGCCAGCTCGACTGCTGTTCATCTATACAGGACAAGATCTATGCACACTGTGAAGCAGCACAATGGTTGATCCTTTATGCACTCCATTTCAACCTACATAATTGTAAAGAAGGTACAAAGCTGTGCTTGAAATATGCAGAATTATTTGCTTCCAAAGCAAAAAACCAGCATCTTTTAGATCATGTCAAGCAACTTAGTGGCGCTGTGTAAAAAAGAAGATAGGTGGTTCCTCAACACTCCTGCTGGGTGAGGTTATCACATTTTTGAGTTCAACCCGTCATGTCTCTCATTGTCTCTTTTTATTAAATCAAAAAGATTCATAATCCCTGTTACACGTGTAACATGGTAGAGAGAATGCCCAACACAGGCGATTTCACTGTTCATCTGGGCTTTCTCCTTTAACAGCATCTTAATCCTGTGGGTTGGTGATAGCGACTGATGGCTTTGGTGGTAACTTTTCTATGTACTTCGAAGCTTCCTGTACCAATTTTGAAGCTTCTTCAAGCTTTTCAAGAGCCTTTCCTAAGTATTTGACAGCCTGTCCTGGTTGCGGGGTCTGATTTTGAATTTCATCTATAAGGTGACTTACAGTTTGACGGTATTCATCTGCTTTTTCCTGAAATTTAGTTCTGAAGTCTTTTGCAACTGCTGTACGTGGACGTTTAGAGTCATAAGCCCGCAGCACATTGTAGGTATGGCCTATCATGCCGTCAGGGTGGCTGTTTTCAGGCAATCCCTCCCACACATTTTTCGTTATTGCATATTTACCCATGGTACAAGCGCCTATTGCCAGCTCGCAGCAATTTTCTATCATAGGGTTACTCTCAGATTTTTTGTAGCCCGAGAGCATTGCTAACTTATTTGAGGTCATTGCAGACTGCGAAGTCCCAACAGAAAGAAACTTCCAGTGTCTACCCATTCGAATGAGGCTCGTAGGGATTACATCAGGTTCTAATTCTTCAACTTTATAAGCAGTTTTCACGAATTTACAGAGGATTCCCACTAATTCAACAATATTTTTCACTAATTTCTCTTCTTTTTTCATCAGTGCAGAAGCATTAATCACCATGTCATTCTTTGCATGATCAATTCTTGAAGCGTTAACATCGTTATGAACTAATTCCACGTTAAAAAGTAAAGCATCGCCAATCTTCTGCAGTGCATCGTCTAAATTCTTGAATGCTTGGTTCGCATATCGCTCAACCCTATCCTTTACACCTTCAATTGCTCTTATGTCAAAGATTGCGGTTTCTTTGTCTTTTTCATACATAGTGTCACCTCCATTTCAGTGCAGTTTCTATTATTACACTGTTGTGGCACCCATATATGTGAGGAAATTATTCTTTAAAAGTATTTCGGCACATCCTGAACCATGTTTTTCTCTTCTTTTCTGAATGAAATTCATCAAAGATACATTTCGAAGCCAATATAATGCTGCTTGGTAAAAATCATGTATGGCCAAGAAGGTTGAAATTCTCAACTTGATAAATTATGAGAAAATCAAAAGATAGAAGGAGAATAAAAGGGTGGGGAACCACGGGGGTCTTTTGCATGTTTCTTTAAATATTAAAAATCACTGAGAAATGATTAAAAAACGATTTGGTGTTACACGTGTAACGAGATGAGACAAACACCAAACAATTCAACAATTCAGAGAAAAGAATAAAAACCAAAAGGAAAAAGATACAGCGATTTGGGAATCACTGCATCTCATTATCTGCCTCTCCTGCAGCCCTTCCCCAGAGTAGAATCCTCCAGTAGCAGCTCCATATCATAGGGATAGCCACAAGTAATACGAGGATTACTGGAAAAGCGATGATTTCTGAGATTCCGCTCTCCATTCTATCACCTCATTCAGTAGTTCTTAAGGGGAAATAAATCACTTCTTTCCCGAAATTGGTTAGATTCTTGAGTTCCACTGCTTGGGCCAGTGTCAGAATGCCAGCGATGGCAGGAAGGTCCTTTTCAACAATTTTTGAGCTGGTTTTGCTCCCGTTGCTGCCCCTAGAAACCCGAGTAAAAGGACAGCCTGAGTGCTTGAAATCCTTATAGGGAACAATCCTGGCGCTACTATGTTGCTGACTGCAACCAGAACCACAACGACCTCAAGCATCCTAACCCATTTTTTTGCTGACCTTTTTGAAAATATTTTTTTTGATTTTGTCATTTCTATCACCTCTATATCAGTTTTTCTTTTTCTTTCCTACTCCAAGTACATTCTTTTATGTCTGCTTATTTCTCGAAGTCAATATAGTATTTCAAATTTATCGTGGCCATTCTCAAAAAAATGGATAATTTGCAGAAAAAAAATTTATCAACAACGATTGAAAAGGAGTTTTTAAGGGTGATTTGGATAATAAATCGAAAATAAATAAGAAAAATATGTAAGAAATTAAATAAATTGAATTTTTTATAATTAATCAGCAATAGAATGAAAAAAGAAAGTTTTTCCAGAGAAATTATACATTTCAATTGGACTAAAGAACCAGACCCAAAAGAGGAGTCTAATACCTCCATGAAATATAAGAATGAACCCTCTATAAAACCCTCTATAATCTTTTGATGTCTCATGGGAAAAGAATAAAAGCCAACAGTTAGAAAAAGATACAATGGTTACTGAATCTGAAAAGAAACTCCTCACGTTAATTGGAAAGAATCCCTCACTTCCCAAATCACAACTGCAGCACGAGCTCAACTATAAACGAGCGAGTACATTGAGCAGCAAAATGAGTGATTTAAGGAAACTAGGATACATTAGAGGACCATACTATCACATCAATTTAAATGCTGTGGGTAAGAACCCTATATACAATACCTTTGCTGAATTCCGGTTCAACCCTGAACAGTACGATGTAGTCTTCCAGTTGATCACGTGCATTGAGTGCTGGGAGTGGATTTTTCCCACCATACAGGGAGATACCCTATTTGCCTTTTTCAGGTCTAACTCTTACGTGTATCTTACCAGGCTCTTAAATATACTGAAGAATGCGGGACTGGTGGAGTACCGGCCATATTCTTCTCAGAATAGATGGTTCGTCCACAATCCAGATTTTTTTGGGAGTATTACCCCACAGGTTTCTCACCTCTTTGAAGAGGTAGATATAGAGTTAGAGTACCCAGAAAGGACACACAACATCCAGTGGGAGTACATTGACTTGAAGGTGATGCAGTATTTACAGGTGAAGACCTGCAGTATAGCTGAAATCCAAAAAATAGAAAAAAGGTTACACGGAAGATTCTGGAGGCGCAGCAAGATCAAATACAGCATTAAAAAGATTATGAATGCAGGAATTACTGAGAGAGAACATTACAATATCTCTCCGTACCCTCGAGGGGAATGCTATGCATTTTTATTGGTAGTTGAAGGTGGCAGCCAGGATGTTTTGCAATTCATTGTGAATTTTGGCAAAGGATGCAGGATGTACAAGACGTATACCCTGTGTAAAGATACAGGATTTGTGTGGTGCTGGACAAGTCCGCAGTTAGGACCTGCATTAATGAAGAGCCTTGATACGCTTCGTCCGCGAATTCATGCTCGCTGCCTCCAATTGAGGTCTGCAGGTTACGGTGATGCGACAAAGAAATCATTCAATGAAGAACATTTTGACTTTGAAACGCAGCAGTGGGCTTTTCCCTTCAAAAAATATGAAGAAGAAATTGAAAAAATATTGGAAAAAAGAAAAAGATAGGTTAAGACATCCTGGCTAACAGGGTGTGTCTGGATCATCGCCTTCAACTCCTCCACAGGGAACTATTCCCCCAAGAAGATCTGGAAGGCCTAATTCTACTATTGCTTTGTACATTTTGTCACCTAATAGAAGAATTAAGCTGATTATTGAAAAATAATTCCCATTTTATTAAATATTTTAAGTTCTTAAAGAATTTAATATTATATTGTTATTAATTATTTGGAATTGTCTTAAATTTTTAGATTCATTCAGAGGTATTAACAATAGATTATAGAAGGTTCCTGCATTGTCTGTACAATAGTTTATCCCGTATTTTCTGGTAAGAATCTTCCTGTATACCAAATTTAGGTTTTTTGCTTTTTACAGTTATTTGAACGTAATAAGGAAATGTGTTTCTGCATTCTCATTTTATCCATTCATCAGCTAACTCCTGTGGATTTGATGAGACCATCTATTTTGAATTCAGCCAGCTCTTCGTACGCTTTTTTAATGTCTTCTGAGGTCCCTGTCTGCAGCATTCTTTTGTAGTTTTCTTCCAGATATTCTCTTTTTTGTTTTCTGTCAACCTTTCTGAGGTTGCTCTTTACCTTTTTGATCTCTGTGGTTTCTTGCAGCTCCTCGTATAGGTGAAGACTCTTCTCCCAGAGTTGTTTAGCCTTGGTTAAATCTTCCTTTCGGGCAAAGCATAACCCTGTGTTGGATAATGTGCTTGCCACCCTGAATGTATCACTTTCTGCCAGATCCAAGGCTTTCTCAAACATGTGTAATGCTTCATCTATGTCATCATTCATGTAGAAACAGGAAGCCACATTGTTCAGTACATCAGACAACAACAAAGTATCCTGCAAAATTTCTGCTATTCTCCAGCACCTCTTGTAGTACTGTTCAGCTACCGCGTATTTGCTCTTCTTGAAAGACACATTTCCCAATCCCTTTAATGCGTACGCTCTTCCTCGGGTGTCTTCGAGCTCCTCACAGATTCCTTCCATACGTAAGTATGTCTCCTCTGCCTTGTCCAGGTTGCCCTTCAATTCGTAGACGCTCCCCCTGGTGTATAGAACCCAGATGATCTGGATTTTGTCTACACTCTCTGGTACTACCGTATCCAGCGTATCAAAGAGTGCTTTCTCATCCTCTTTTTGTTCTTTGGTGATCTTATTGAAGATCTGCTTGAGGGCATTGTCCCATTCTTCAGACGTACGCAATTTCCGAGTTGCATCAGCTTTTGTCATGTAAAAGACCTCCTCCCCCTTTTTGGATAGTCTGTACTGACTCTGATCAGTGTAAGTCTTTTTCTCACATTGAATGTATCCTTTCATTCTCAAGTGTTTTATATTTCGATAGATACTCGCTCTGGATATCCCCTTTATGTCAGGAAAATAATGATGGAAATACGCTTCAATATCTCCTGTAGTGACAGGCCGGGTTTTTCCAATCACGTGGACGATGTGGAACATTACTTCCCAGGGTTTTATTTCTATGTCAGTCACTGCTTTGTTGAGTTTTTCAATGATGTGGATTCTTAATTCCTTCGGAACTTGTTGAGATTTCCTCATTTCTCCAAAAAGATTCAGTCCCTTGGAAGTGAGCGTGTAGAAAACGGGAAAATCTTCTTTCTCAACTTTTGAGAGATATTCCCCTATGAGAAGTTTTTGTAAGGTTGGCTGGGCTTTTTCGCCTCCAACAATTCTTATCTGGGGTTCTGTGATTTTTCTTCCGCAACGACGTGCAGAGTCCAAGATTTCAAACATGAGTTCAGCTTCTCTTTCTGCACCGTGGTCGGTTGTCATGGTATTCTTTGAGGGGGTTATTTAATATGTGTTTTGCAGGTTTGCAAAATTTAGGACTCTGTTTACTAATGGAATCGTTAAAGGGGACAAGACACTCTATGCTGATGTCTGAGAATACCATTTGAATGCTTTAATATGGGGTTTTCACATATCTAGTGTCAGTTGTTACACGTGTAACAAATGAGAACTACCTCAAGGGTTGGCAGCTATTGAAAGAAAAAATATAAATATCATGAGTTACTCAGAGGGTTATGACCTCAAAGATTCTGGATGAGCTTGCACAAAAGGAAGATCCCTCTGAGGAGGTTGCTGAAATTGTAATAAGAGAGCCTGATTTGATTCCAGATTTACTGGAAGGTATAACTTCAGAAAACAAACGCGTGAAAAACAGGTCTATCAAGATTTTGAGAACAATATCCAGTAAAAAGCCTGAACTTCTGTATTACCACTGGAGTACATTTCTGTCACTCATGAGGGGCGATGATACAATCTGCAAGTGGAATGCTATAGACATTATTGCAAATCTTACACCTGTGGACAGCCAGAGGAATTTCGACAAGATTTTTGATGAATACTACGATATGATTGATGATAAGACTATGATTACAGCAGCACACATTGTTGACAATTCAGGAAAGATAGCTCTAGCAAAGCCTGAATTCAGAAACAAAATTACTGAACTCTTGCTTGATGTGGAAAATGATCCCAGGGAAAGCACAGAATGCACTGATATATTACTTGGAAAAACTATTGTTGCTTTGGATCAGTATTATGACTACATTGAAGATGAGAACAAAGTCATTGAATTTGTTAAAAGAAGATTGAAGAACAGAAGACCTGCAACACGAAAAAAAGCAGAAAAATTCCTGAAAAAATGGGAAAAATAAGAATTTTCTGATGGGTTAGTATTGTCAAGCAAGAACTACATTCGAAAATTAAAAAAACTTGTTACACGTGTAACAAATGTGAGAGAACCAGACAATTTGAAAGTGTCGTATTTGGAGGGTTATGAAAATTGGAAGAATTTGGCCATCTGAATCATAACAGCTTTAGTGTGGGATCTCCATACATCACTAAAGAGGCCCATACTAAATCTTTGGTTATGTGGTATTCCCTGGCTCTCCTCAAAGCTTCCCCGATCTGGTACTGTAGACAGAAATCGTAAAAATCCGCTGCAATTTCTGCTGCTGATGTATCATGTATGGGATGGATCGTACCCACGTAGGCCACGGCCCCTCCCAAGAGGAATGCACGTGCTAATTCTTCTGATTTACATCCATTGACAAAAACTACAGGTCTACCCACGATGAATTCTTTTACCTCTTCTGGGGTCATAACGCCATCAGCCAATGAAAGACCACCGTTAACGTGACCTGCAAAATGGATGATATCGAATCCTTGGCCAAACTGGTTCGCTACTCTTTGTAGATTTGCATCACATCCCTCAATAAGTACGACCTCCATTTTCTGTTTGAGCCTTTTGTACACAATTTCACATTCTTTTTTGGCTTTTAGTAAATTCTCTCTAGGATCAGAGATGATAAGTGCTTTTTTCCCATGTTTTCTAGGAAAGTGGCGGATTTCCACCTTATCAGTAGTGACAATTCTCCTAGAGATTGCATATTTTAAGGCAAAGAAATTGTCAGCATACATGAGCTCCCATGGAATTTCCGTATCTTCTACCTCTAAAAGGAGGAATTTTGCTTTTAGAATATCAGAGAAATCTGCAGGAATAAAATTTTCATAGATTATTGCTCCAGTTTCCCGTAAAATTCTTACTGTAGAGCTAGGTGTATGATTTTCAGAAGAAATCAGCTTCAAAACCTCCAACATGTATTCTATATTCTTGATAAGGTTCTCCTTTGCTTCTTTTGAAAATACAACTTTCCTGGACTCCTTTACTGGGTTGAACCTCTCTTCAATACTTTCCACAGCCACTTTGTACGATCCATCTGCTTTTGCGATAGAGAGTACCAACATATCCTTGTGGCCAGAAAAGATGGCAGCAATCGATCTCGCAAATCCGAGAATGTTCTGCCGCAGTATAATTGTTACAGAACCAAAAAAAGAAGGAACAGTATAGGTGACAAATATTTGGAGATACTCCTTCTGAGCAGAGTAAACCTCAAATAATCCCAGGAGAACTGGTAAACTCAACAAGAGAACTCCTTCAGCCAGACGGGACCATTTTTTTATGAACCAGGAATACAAAAGGAATACACATAGCCCTACATCACAGAAAGCCAGAAGAATCATTCCTATTCTTACATCCAATTTAAAAATTGTTTCAGACAGCTCTGCTATCATTTTTTCGTCCTCAAGGTTTTTGTATATATCCAGTGCATTCGTATAATAAAACCTTGAAGTTATATATTTTCCAGCCTCAAAAGCAGATTTTGCCTTTTCCAAATTAGTATTGGACTCTTCCAAAAGAGTTCGTTCTGTAATCTCCCAGAGAGGACATGGTAATTCTGTATAAGCATCATACTGGCATGAATATATGTTTATTTTGTCACTCGAGATTATGAGATCATTTTTACACCCATATAGATTCGTAATAAACACATGAATCAGATCAACGGATTCTGGCAATGATTCAGTCCATTCTACTTCCAATTCATTACTCAAAATATATACTCTCTTATCATTGGAATACACGATGATTTCCTTATCGCCGTCAGCATCAATATCGTTAATGATGGCACGAGTGAATTTGCCCATATTGATTTCAATCTTTTTTTTCTGCTTCAAATTCAGTAGATAATCAAAAATCATGACATACCCTTCAGATGAAAAGGTGAGAATCTCCATCTTCTCATCGCCATCAAAATCTGCAATACCTCTCAAAAAGAGTGAATGCTCGAATACATTGTCTTCTCCACGCAGATATTCTCCATCTTTGTCAAGGATAAAGAGTTGTCCCCAATCATCAGCAAAAGACCAACCTCCACAAACAATTTCATTAGTTCCATTGCCGTCAACATCAGCGACGTCAATCCATACCCTTTTATAGCCTGCTCCAACCTCCTTGATCCACAATTCCTTTCCCTGTGAATCAATGGCTGCCACATATGCATGGCAGTCATCAGTATCTCCTACTGTTCTCCCATTACACGGGGCATTTGAGCCGAGAAGGATTTCCAAATCTCCATCTTTGTCAAGGTCAACTATTACCTGTGGTTGGGGGATGGGAGCATATGCGTAATACCATTCTTCTGCAAAAGTAGGATATTCGAAGACATAAATGCCACGAGGTTCCAGTAGATACCCTGCCGATACCAAGCAAATAACTTCAATGTTTTTATCTTTATCAATGTCAGCAGCCATAAGAGGAGAAATTACGACTGCATTCTCTGGCTGCGATCTCCACCGCGTATAAAATTCATGATTTGCAAGAAGGGTGCCGTTTCCATCATAAAACTCCAATGTCATCCGACCATCAGTGTGTCCAACTATGATTTCAGGTATCAAATCCCCTGTGACATCCAAGAGCCCCAGTAACGTAGGTTCAGCTGAAAATTCAATTTCTAACAATTTCTCTCCAGATACACCAGCAACAATGATATCATTACCTGAAGCAATGACCAACTCGTTTTTTCCATCGCCATTAACATCTGCTATTTGCATACTTTGGAGGCTATGAACTGTAGTGTCCAACTTACTTTCCTTTTTTACGAGGGCATCATGGAGTGGAATGGCCTTTTCTGAAGGGTATTTGTATTCATTAGTAAAGTTTAACGTGTTATCATAGAGTTCAAAGAACATTACATTATTGGCTGAAGCACAAAAGAGGTATTGTCCATTGTGTGAGAGAAAAACGTTTTGAGGTGGTTCTGAAAAGGTAATCTTTTGAAGTATTCTCCCCGAACCGTCAAGGAGACAAAGGTTCTCACCAACAGCTGCAATAAGGTTACCATTGTCTGACATGGAAAGGGATGTGACAAAACTCATAGGGTTGCTTGTCCATGAACATCTTCCATTTATCCCTATGAGAGCAATTGATCCATTATCTGTTCCATATATAATAGAGGTTCCGTCCTCAGTTATTTCAAGATCAGTTATGTTATCCTCAGCTTCGTAAATAACTATTTCATTGAGCTGGGAATCAAAAACAAAGATTCTTCCTTCTTCAGTTCCGCATACAATAATTTGACCATCATGGGAAATAACTAGTGAAGAAATTTTTCCATCAATTTCTCTCAATCGCCAACCATCTATTATCCCATCATATAGGAATATGGTGTCCAAGGTGGCAGCAACTGCAAAATCACCAGAAGATGAGACATCAGTGTATCTAACTTGATCCTTTTGCATGCATGTCTCCCTTGAATCACACATACGCATTTCTTTAACTAATTTGAAGTAAATAAATTCATAGATCTGCATTTCTGTTCCTGCTATGGCAAAATCCCCATTGTCTGAAATTGAAACTGAAAGAAAGGAGACATCTCTACTAACATCCTTTTGAGGGTTACCTGCTATTTTTGAGAAGTAGTAACCCATTTTTGTTCCAATGAAGAATGTTCCATCTTCTGATATATCAACAGCTGTTATTTCACCTCCCGCATTATCACTCCTTATGGTTTTCCCCACACTATCAAAAATATAAAAATATCTTTGCTGGGTCCCAACGATTGTGTAGTTCCCATTTTTTGACATTGCTGAAGCGGTAACCTCCCCGATGTGATAGCTCCATGCAGGAGTAGTTGCTTCTGATAATGGTATAAAGCTCATCCACATGAATACTCCGAGGGATACGGCTGAAATGTACTTTATTTTCATTAGTCTGTTTATCTGCCAAAGCATTCAGATTCTTTTAATTCCCCACTATTTAAGTCTTTCGTTAAAATCTGAGATTGATATCTTCAAATAAGATGAAATTCAAATTTTTTGCAGAAATAATTCCATTTTTACGTTTTTAGGATAGAAAAAATCACCTTTATGGAGTTCAATTGCATAATGAGTTCCAAAACAGAGCAATATCCTAAGAATAATTGAAGAGTAGAAGCTCGATATGACATAAGAAGATGAGACATCTAGCACCAGAATTTTACCAGCAAGCAGTCAGAAACATATATAGGTCAACAAGTGATTGAGTCTACAACAGCTTTAATGTAGGATCTCCATACATCACGAGAGAGGCCCACACTAAATCTTTGGTTATATGAGCGTCTCGTGCTCTCCTCAAAGCTTCCCCAATCTGATATTGTAAACTGAAATCGTAAAAATCTGCTGCAATTTCAGCTGCTGATCTATCATGTATGGGATGGACCGTACCCACGTAAGCCATGGCCCCTCCCAAAAGGAATGCACGTGCTAACTCTTCTGATTTACATCCATTGACAAAAACAACGGGAGTACCTGTAATGAACTCTTTTACCTCTTCTGGGGTCATGACACCATCAGCCAACGAAAGACCACCGTTAACGTGTCCTGCAAAATGGATGATATCAAATCCTTGACCAAACTGATTAGCTATTCTTTGTAGATTTGCATCACATCCCTCAACAAGGACAACCTCCATCTTCTGCTTGAGTCTCTTATACACAATTTCACATTCAGTTTGAGCATCAGGTAAATTTTCCAAAGGATCAGAGATGATCAATGCTCTTCTCCCACCCTTCCTGGTATAAGGACGAACATTCACAGCTTCAGTAGAAACAATCCTCCTGGAAATACCATATGTTACTGCAAAGAAATTGTCAGCATACATGAGTTCCCAGGGAATTTCTGTGTCTTCTACCTCCAAAAGTAGAAATTTCGCTTTTAATATGTCGGAAAAATCCTCTGGAATAAAATGTTCGTAGATTACTGTTCCTGTCTCCTTTAAGGCTTTTTCCGCATAGCTGGAAGATGTATGTCCAGAAAAAAACTCATTCAAAACCCCCATCTTCAATTTAACCGTTCTTATAATATTTTTTCTCCTTTCTAAGGATAACACAATTTCTCTGGACTCTTTTACTGGGTTAAACTTCTCTTCAATACTTTCCACAGAAACTCTGTATAACCCATCTGATCTCACAATGGAAAGTACCAGCATATCCTTGTGGCCAGATAGTATGGATGCCATAGTTCTTAGAGACCCGTAAACCTTCTGTCTCAAAACGATTATTAGAGAAATAACTAAGGAAGGAGCAGCATATCTCATAAACACGGACTGGTACTCCCCGCTGGCGTAGTAAACTTGAGATAACCCTAGAAGAAATGGCAAACTGAGCAAGAAAACACCTTCTGCCAACCGATACCATCTTTTCTTGGAAATCCAGTAATACAAAATAACCACACATAATCCTCCATCAAATACTGTCAAAAAAATAGTTCCCATTTTTACATCGCGCTTGAAAATGATTGCAGATACTTCTGCTATCCTTTCTGATACAGTATCTATCATTTCTTGATCCTCAAGGTTTAAGAAAATGTCTAATGCACGCTCAAAATACATTCTTGAGGTTCTGTACTCTCCACCAGTAAAGGAAGACTCTGCCGTCTTCTTATACTCTGTGCCCTCTTCTGTAAGAGTACGTTCTGTAACCTCCCACAAAGGACATGGTCCTTCAGTATCTTTATAAGAGAATGCATACAAGTTATCTGAGAGAACAAGTAATGTATTCTTGCAGCCAGAAAAATAAGTCAGTGCAACCTCAATGTCATCTTCAAACTCCTTTTCCCATATAACTGCAAGATCTTTGTCAAGAATGAACAATCCTTTTTCCACAACAAGCAAAATCTCACAGGTTCCATCTCCATTGATATCGTTCACGTACACCTGTGAATTCTGGGTTATACTCTCCCCTATTAACTTCTTTGATTTTTCCTTGAGATCAGGCGCAAACACAGAAATATATCCTCGTGAATCAAGTGCTACAATCTCCTTAGTGCCATCACCATCAATATCACCTACAGCACCAGGAAATATAGAATAATCGACCTCAAAATCATATAAATACTCACCATGGCAACTTAAAATAAATAGTTTACCCCAATTCCACGATGCTTCATAGCCAAACCCAATAATTTCTTCACCTTCATCTTCACAAATATCATCAGCACACACTTGTGCTCTTTTGAATCCGTACCCCATGGAGACTTTCCACAACTCTTCTCCCGTTCCTGAGAGAGCGGTAACAGAGGCTTCACAATCAGGGTATTCTTCATCATCTTCACAGTTGCATGGTGCAACACTTCCCACAACAATTTCTACAGCACCATCACCATCTATATCGTCTATCACACTAGGCCATATACCCGGTCCCATGTGGTAGAACCACTCTATAGCCCCCGATACATAATCAAGAGCTATGACACCTCTCACGTCGCAGACGTAGCTTCTCCAGACCGTGGCCACTATTTCCGGTTCACCATCATTATCACTATCCAGTGCAGTAAAAGGTATTACTGATCCCTGGGATGTTATATTTTTGAATGAATCAAAATAATAGTCTTTCATGGATTCATCTCTCCAATCGTACACTGAAAAATCAAAATGAGGAGGGTTGTAACCTATGCAAATCTCAGGGATATTATTTCCATCTGTATCAATTGGAAAAAGCCGGGAAAATGGTATTTCAAGATCTCTTTTTGTTTTCAGGGCTCCATGTTCATCAAGGAGAGTAATTGTAGTTCCCTCTTTGAGTACAATTTCTGTTAATCCATCGCCATCCATATCTGCAGTGAAGAATCTTGCATCATGCTCCACAGGAAGAGACCACACTTCTTCAAAGGGCGATGTTAACGGTAATGATCTTCTGGAAGGGATACTGTAAAAGTGGGTATCGGTTCGTGTCTTCTGAAAGAACTGCACCACAGAGATACTTGTATCTGTACACACAGTGAGGTAATCTTGAGATATTTCGAGAGCCACAGGGCTGCTTTCAAAATCATACGCAGCTATAAGTGTGCCATCAGGTGTTATAACCTGGAGGGTGCCATCTTCTTTTCCCACAGCTGCTAGAGACCCATCTTCAGAAAGGGAAAGACAGCAAATACTATCAATTGGTAATTCGCTTAGAATAGATCCATTCTTAAACCATATCAGTTGATTAGCTGTAGATAAAAGAGTTGTACATCCATCAGGGCTGGTTGTCATGGTTTTTATGAATAATCCTAGATCTTTTGAAGATATATTTCCTGTTTCTGTATCTATGTATCCCACGTCCTTGTTGGTAGCGAATGTCACTTTTTTTCCGTCTTTAGAAACAAAAAGGTGTTCCACTTCTTTTTCAATAGTATATGATTTATGAAGTGCACCATTTCTGAAACAGTACACAGACTCCTCTGCTTTTGCACACGCGAGAGTGCCATCAGAACTTACAGCGCCAAATGGAAGTCCATCAGACACTTCAAGCTGATACACCATGGAAGTTCCCTGGTTGATGTAAAGATTTCTTTGTGAACACGCTAAAGATGATGTCCCATCTGATGACATGGAAACAGTTCTCACAGGATAAGAAAGATAACTTGAAATAAGGTCACCTTCTTTTGTGTAGAACGTGTACCCTGCTGAAGAGCCCACAAGTAACTCTCCCGTATCAGCGATATCAAGAGAAACTACTGCAGCAGGAACATTCCCGCTTCCTAAAAGGTTACCCCAGGTATCAAAGATGTAGTAAAATCCGTTTTGGCATCCCACGGCAATATAATCTCCAGATTCAGATACTGATAAAGCAGTTATACCAGTAATGGAGTAGCTCCAGATAACGGAGCTCCCGCCAGAAACTGGCAGTAATGTGTACAGTAATAGGACAATGATGAGCCTCTTGGCCCATGTTACCTGACATTTCATTATACTTTTCATGTTCTCAGAACGTCTTTTAACCCTGCCTTTTATAACTTTTGTGGTAGTAAAAGCTGTTAAATTGCTCTTAATTGTTTAATATCTGCTATATTTAGACTTTTTGGAATTTAGAGACTATTACAAACGGATTCAAGCTTCCTATATATTTATTTCTTATGGCTCATTTTTGTGTTATTTACAGAAAATGACTTCTGCTTAATTCTTATGGGCAGTGTATATGATGAATCTCATTTACACCTCTTGTTCGTCATTACTGCCACCAGCGAAGTGCTTTAGAGATTGTCAGATTTAGGTGATTATCTCATCCTTGTTACACGTGTAACATCTATTAACCAAATTATAACCTTGTGATATCCCGACATAGAAGGAGAAGAGTTATTAACCACCTCACCAATGTGAGAAAGGTGAACCAATGATCGATGCGTTATTGACAGAACCCCAGAGAAAATTACGAGACGAAGTGAGAGAATTCGTGAAATGGGTTCCCCGACAGTTACTCCTTGACATGGATGCAGACAAAGTTACCTACCCTAAAGAGTACGTCACAGAAGCTGCTAAACGAAATTTGTTAGGGTTGAGATTCTCTCAAGAATATGGTGGAAGAGGACTACACTGGAAAGACGAAATTGTAGCTTTAGAAGAAGTTGGTGTCTTAGGTGCCTCGTTAGCGTGTCTGTACTCGTTGGTGTCCATTGTTGGTGAAGCTCTTCACGTATTCGGGACAGAAGAACAAAAACAAAAGTATTTAGCCCCTTTAATAACTGGCAACCTTTTCTGTGCTGAAGCATTAACAGAACCCCGCGGCGGGTCCGACTTTTTTGGGACTACCACAACTGCAGTAAAAGAAGGTAACGCCTACATCTTAAATGGACAAAAACGATTCGTAGTAGGGGCCGAGGGCGCTGATATCTTCTTGGTATATGCCAAAACTGGCAACGACATCCCTAGAAAATCGTTAAGTGCCTTCATCGTGGAACGAGGAATGGGCGTTGATGTGGAATATTTATACGGACTCTTAGGGACCAGAGGCGGCGGTGCAGGAAGGCTTGTATTCAAGAACACTGAAGTACCTCAAGAGAACATCCTCTTTGAAGAGAACAAAGGCAGAGATATCTTTTACCAGATGATGATCCCTGAACGAATGACATCAGCAGCAGGCGCGCTAGGGTTATCCCGGGCAGCATTAGAGATAGCAACACGGTACAGCGATAAAAGAAAAGCTTTTGGGCAGCACATTCGACGGTTTGAGGGTGTTTCCTTCAAAGTTGCTGACAGCATCACCAGATTAGATGCAGCCTCAGGGTTGGTGTACGCAGCAGCTGCAGCGGTCGACAAATACGGTGGCACTGGGTACACCCGCAGGTTAGTATCTGAAGCTAAGAAATGTGCCACTGATACCACCTGGGAGGTAATCAATCACGCCATGCAAATCCTGGGAGGTATCGGCTACACCACTATATATCCTGTTGAGCGAATGCTGCGAGATGCCCGGCTCATGATGATATGGACAGGTACCAATGAGATCATGAACCTCATTATCCAGCATGAATACTTCAAAGAAGTTTTACAGGAGAGTAACACACGTGACGTTGAAAACGATGCTACAGAAGCTGACGCTGAAGATGAAAAAATCTACGAATAACCTTTTGACTGGTTTTGCCTTGAAATGAAAAAAAGAAAATGTAGTCATCCCCTGCTTTAGCAGGGAATGGCCTTATTGTCCCCTTGAATGTCTTCCCATGGAAGGTTTCCCATGAAGCTTCGAACCCCAATTACTATATCTTGGTCATTCTGCCATCTAGTAACCAGTACAAACTCCAATATTTATAGGTATGTATCGAATATGTGATGAAAAACTCCAAAAGGGAATTTTCGCAATATTTAACGAATTGAAGTATTATTTTGCTGTATGAGTCTGATAAATAGGATATCACAGTATTTTTACCTTTTTAATTAGATAAATGGGAATTATTCAACAATAAAGAACCGAAAATTCAGTTATACTGTATTTTGTGACAATCGCAAGGCAATTAGCCACCCATAAGAATATATGCTCAAAGGAGTACACCACTATCTGTAACTGTTCAGTATGAAGGTGTTGCCATGGATAATCTGACCAAACCTGCTATTGTGAAAGCGTGGGAGAACCTGTCTGAGTACTATCAGAAAACAACCCAAATCTCCACCTACGATGTCCACTATGGACCATTAACGTACGGAGAGAAAAAGCTTAAGTTAATTGGTGATGTCAAAAGAAAACGTGTGCTGGAAATTGGATGTGGAGGCGGACAGAACACTATAGCTCTGGCACGGTGGGGTGCTGATGTCTTTGGTGCAGATCCTTCTCAAAACCAAATCAAACACGCTCGCAGGCTTGCCGGACAATGTAAGGTGGATGCAGCCTTTGTCACTGCCTCAGCAGAGGATCTGCCTTTCAAAAAAGAGTATTTTGATGTAGCCCTTACTTCTCACGCATTCGGTTACGTAAAAGACATAGAAAAAGCCTTCACCGAAGTGCACAGAGTTCTCAAGAGGAATAGCATCTTTGTCTTATGTTTGGGCCACCCCTACTTTCATGCAGTAGGATTCTATCTATCGGAAGACCCTGATGAGCCCGAAATTAGGGATTACCTTTCGTGGCCAGAAGTTGTCACCTGGAACTGGGAGTGTGATACAAAATCCATACAGATGTGGTCGTACAATCGGACATTATCCCAGATTATTAATCCCCTCTTAGAAAGGTTCATCCTCGAAGAGATGGTGGAGCAAGGAATAGAGGATATGGCTGTAATGTCAGAGAAAGAAAAGGCTGACATACCCTATTTATGTACGTGGAATGAAAAAGAGTACACTGTCCAGAGAAAGCTGCCTAGCACGCTCATTTTAAGGCTGAGAAAACCATAGTCATGCACAGAATTGCTGTTGGGGTTCCATTTATGTTACACGTGTAACAGTCCAAAGGCAGTTAACTGAATGCCCAAGGCTTAAATAATCCATAAGAATGTACTTTTGTATTAATATTCAGACTAAATACATCCACCACCACAGAAGCGTGTTAAACAGTCCTTGTGGTGCACTGAGAATGGAAAAGGACTACTGCCTGCTTGAACCCCTTTATCATTTTCTTTGTTTCCATGTCGTAGACCAAACAGAATAAGTTTCTTTTTACTTTTGAGGATGTTACATGAGTGAAAACTAACAATTGCTTATCCAACTCCATAAAAAAAGAAGTGGCAGGAAACAAACTGAACAAAGATTTAACTGATTCTTCATGATCAGTGAAGCACAAAAAGCAGTAACATGCATAGGTTTTATACCCTTGAGGGTAGAATCCCGTGTGGATAGTACAGTTAGTTTGTAAGGTGTTCATCCATTTGATATACGTTTCGTACCGTACATTGATCTTTCTTAAGACAGGAGTCACTTTTTTCCTCATGAAGTTAAAGGCGTGATACAACTTCCATTCATCCTTATTCCAGTTCAAAGAGGCTAACCGTCGATTTTTGTATTCTTCTCGTACTGACGTGAACTGGTTTAACTGTTCATATACTTTCTCAAAACTTTCATCCCACGATACATATCCAACTTTTGGCGTATGAGAACAGTATTTCACCCCTTGATGTACTACACTTTCAAAACCTACCAATTGTGAGAAATCAAGTAATCTATTACTGACCACCATGGTGTTCCAGTCTCCAAAGGCCATAGCATGGTACACTACATGTGGAAACCCTTTCAATCCACGAAAAGCTATCCAGGGATCAGCAAAATTCATTAAGTAGACATATTCCCTGTAATTAGGAGCAGGTTTCATGCGAATGTATGGGCCGTGCATGATACCTTTAGCATACATCTCTTTCACGTACTTGGAGATTGTATTCCTGGATAATCCAGTATTTATTGATATATCGTGTAAAGGTATTACAGGACTCTCGTAAATCTGCTCATATATTTTGTGATAGTGTTTTAGTCTTCTATTTTGAGTAATTTTCCCCATGCTACCACCAATTTCTGATAATATTTCTTTGTTTTGAGTTACAAACTTCTTTTTCTTTTAACACAGATCCCATGATTTCACCTCCTTCTACCCTGCTAAAATCTCCACTATGTCAAAGTGGACACATTTCCCTGACCCATCAAATTCTGCATTAACGACTGCCACCAGTTTGTGTGGTTCATCTATGGTAACCTCTTCTTTATCGAAATGGTGCTGAAAATCACATGCAAGAGGCACTCGAAAATTCATAATCCGGACACCACCCACGTAATACAAATTGTCTTCAACAACACTTTTCATGTCTACCAGATTGTCTTCATGCAATGGCTTTTTGCATACAGGACAGAAAAATCTCATGCCTTTATGCTCTCGGTCCAGGCCTTTGCCTGCATCGGTATGTCCCTTTTCTTCTATTTTTTTGTCGACCATGGTAAACCCTCCTCCATTCTCCCGTCTTTCACTTCCCTACCGAAAGGCTTTTAAGGGAAATATTTAACTATTTTTATGGCAAAACTGCACCTGGCGCATATTCATCTCCTTATATCTCATGCTCTCAATAAAGATCCAGATATAATGGAGAAGCAGATTTTCAGTGAAATCTCAGCTATCAAATCACGCAGGACATTGAAGGACACTCTGATCTTCATGGAAGAATGCCAGATCATTACAAACCCACATTTATACCTATGCAATTGTGAAGGATATTCAAACCGTTATCTCATAACTGAGGTTGCAAATTGGAAGGATTTGTACACAAAGATTATTTGCAGGAACTATGAAGAGATAGATGCTGCAATGTACATACATTTGTGGAGGAGAAATCGTCTCGCCTATTTAAAATACCACAATACTCTGAAAAGAGATGTGCATAATGTGATTGAGCAGGGGCAATTGGACTATTTTCATGCAATCCATCCACATTCTACCACAGACAAAAAGCTTTCCCAGAGCTTGGAAGTAGAACCTGCCAATAAATCTTATATACCAGCAGAAAACCTTGATAAGAAATTCGATTGGGATTATGACACAAAACAGGTATTCTGGTGGCTAAGTATTAACTACCGGCTAAGCTTGACAGAGATGGCCAGACAGCTTCATGTATCCAGAACTACAATCAAAAGAAAAAAAGAACTCATTAAAGAATTTGCATACATTCATTTTCCAACCTTTATTCGCTCACGTCCAAACTATACCCGCATTTTATCCTCCTTTTACACAGAATATCCAGGATACATTAAAGAAACTTTCCAGAATTTGAGCGCCACATGCTATCTCTTTGGTAATCAAGAGAGAACCCTTTGTTTTATAAATACGACACTTCCCAGTTATTCAATTGAAATCTTGGAGGAATTGGAGGAAAAATCGATTATTGAAGACCTAAATACTGGAATGGTTGTGAGAAGTTGGAATCGAATTGAGGAAGAGTACAGGCTGGGAAGAATTCCCGAAAAATTCTTTTGGATGTTCAAAAAAAGAAAAAAGGATAAATGAGTCTATGCAGGGACCCCGCCACCGCCACCTCCATCACCAGGAGGTCCATCCGGTTCTATGGGGGAGTCAAAGGGTTCAAAGGGCCAACCCTTCAGGTTTCCATTCATGATGATCACCTCATATTGGTTTAACAGGGTTCTGGAAAAACTTACGTGGAAATATCTGATTAAGAATTGAAAAATATTTGTGCAAAATGAACATGCAAACAAAGTTGATTATCAGATCGACTTGGTCGTGGGTATTGTGTTGTTCGCACTAAAATCTCTTATGTGGCGAAAAAAACGGGTGTTGACTATAAGACTGCCAAAGATCATTTTTTTAATGTGGTGTTACCATCATGTGTGATTGCTCACTACTTCTATCCGAAAGGTTATGACTTCTATCTCCAATCATTCATAAAGGTTCGCAGCGAATACGAATCAGAAATAGTCAAAGCCTTAAAGAAATTACCGTGTACATCATATGTTTTTCCTCTGGGAAAAGAGCTGGTAATTAATCTATTTCATGAAAATCAAAAAAAGGTCATAAAGATACTGGAAAAAATGGAAGAGAAAGCCATTATAGACGGCTTCCTCCTGTATGCTCCACTATATTATATTTGTCCTGATTTTCAGGCCTCTGAAGAGGATAAGTAATTTATCCTTTTCTTCATTTTGGGGTGCCTGGGCCTGGACCGTTTCCTTCCTCGTTGGGTCTTACTTTGTCGATGGGTTTAAATGGCCATCCTTTCAAGTTCATGTTGATCACCTCATATTGGTTTAACAGGGTTCTGGAAAAACTTACTTGAAAACATTTGGTTACAAATTAAAAAATATTTGTGCAAAATAAACCTGCAAACAAAGTTGATTATCAGGTCGTCAGGTTGTGGAATTTTTTCAACCACTTGGTCGTGAGTATTAGTATTGTGTCAGGAACCTATTCAGTTGTTGGTACCTGTCTTGTTACACGTGTAACATTAGATCGATCCACTTCTGAACACTAAAATCCTTTGGCATTCCATATGTCATAAAAAAGGAAATAAGAAACATAAATCTACACAAAACCTGTAGAAGAGTATCCTTACGTAAGCTGCTAGGGTTTTAGATCGTTACCTTCCGAACTCTCAGAGAATTCCTTCAACAAGATATAGAGTAGCAAAAGAGGCAGGCCCAAACCGATGATACTAACGAGCTCCCGCACAAAGCAGTATACTCCTACACGAAACTCCCTTGGGTTCTCCGATGGAGGTTCCTCTTCCTGCCATTTTCCATCCTTCGAAGGATCATCGGGTCTGTTGAGCACCCATCTATAGAATGTGCCACCTTCATAATTGAATCCTGAAACCATGTTGCCAGATCTGTCAAACCATTCATATCCTACCAGTTCTCCATCTTCGGTCTTGAACGTTATCCCCATCGTTGTTCTGTCACTGTATAACCTCGTCATCACAGTGATTTTTTGGTTACCTGTTCCGTATGGATTCATCATAATTTTATATTCAAAACATGGATCTGATAAAAGGGAATAATACAATGTAAGAACCAGACTAAGTGTAGAAACTACCACAAATATCAAGACAACATTCTTTTTCATGTCATATGAATATAGTAATGTATATCATATAACTCTTGTCATACAACCCTCTGTGCATTGGGGGATCTTCATTTCAGTTGTATTCTTCCCCATCTTATCCCTCTATTGCTCTCTCTGCCACTGCATGTCATCTTTGTTGTTCAACTATAAGCTGTTTATAGCCACTAGGGCAGAAAAGGAAGCTTTCAAGAAATTGTTACACGTGTAACAAAAATAATGCAACACCAAATGGATAACATCCAAGCCGAAAAGGTTTTATGTACTCGTGTTCTATAAAAGAGAGATATAAATCCTTTGAGACACCACTAATCAAGGGAGTTTTTTAACTCCAGGAGGATGAAAAAATGCATCGATACCCTTTGGTGTTAATCCTCGTCCTTTTTACGGGATGCATCAGTCAGGCAGACAATCCAGTGCAATCTGTCTCAGAAGCAGAAGAATATGCTGTCTACACTGCCTTGATCAAAGAACGGTACACAGGCTGGGTGATCGTTATCAAAGACCATACGTCAAGTGGCAGATCTCCCAGCGAAGACCTGAGTAAAATGCTCCAGCGGTCGCAACAAGAAATGTCTGGAGTAGAACAGGAAACTCTTGATGATTTCCTCGCCAAGAATGGACAATCACATCCTTTAGGTGATTATTTCAATATCAAAACCAGAATCGTGCTCATCAGCGACGAGGAGCGGAAAAAAATCTTTGGAGAAAGCCTTGGCTGGATAAAATTCTATGTCAGGTACCCACTCTCAGATGGGATTTTAACGTTCTCACGGGTAGGATTCAACGATGAAATGGACCAGGCTCTCGCTTATATAGGACATTCGAAAGGCTGGTTAGAAGGCATAGGGTACTATGTGCTGCTCACTAAAGAGAACGGTGTCTGGACAATTCAAGATAAAATGGTGCTATGGATCTCGTAAACGTCTGATTACAGTGTTGTAACAGGTTGAACTGCTGCCTTCTTGAAGACTTGTTCTGTCAACGGTTCAAAGCACACAAAGATGTATCAATCAATGCAGTAACATCTCTCAAATGGTTACGCCACGCTGACCCATACTGATCCAAAACGGGTTCTTCATGGTATTTCCGGTACAAAGAACGCCACTGATCCAGTAAAGAGACAGATCTCCTGAATGTACTGTTCAACCGTCTCAAAAATCGTCCAGGATCTTTAACAGAAAAGAATTGCATTGTGGTGGAAGGGTCTTTAGCATCGCGAGCTAGTTGTGTTAACCTCCCAAATACGTTAAAGAAGGGTACTCTCTTTAGTCCCACAGATATACCTTCTGTTAGACTATCCATGGCTAGAATGTAGTACTTTATAAAATCTGTATCTTTTCGATCAAGTAACTCCACTGATAATCCAGCATTGGTACGTGCTTCTTCCAGAATTTCTCGCAAAATGGGTACGACCTCTTCTTCGCTCTTGTTTTGAACCTTTTTCAAAAGCGGAACAGCCTTAAATACTAAAAACTCTTCTATTTTAGAGAAAAGCTCCTTTTCAACGACAATTCTTTCCTGTTCGTACAACTCCTTCACTAGAGGAATAGTCAATAATCGGACGCCCTCGTACACCATGTTGGACAACTGCGACTTCTGTCGTGCAGTCATCTCCAGAAAAGGAGGTATAAACTGGGTTAAATCCTCTTCAATGTAGTGTCTGGATAAGGAAACTACTTTTTCGTCTTTTAGAAAGATGTAATTTCGAGAATTGATAAAATAATCATACCTGAATGGTATATTGGACAAGGGGTACTCTTCCTCTAGGTACTCCTGGACGAAACTGGTTAACTCATCAGAGGAGGCAAAATCTACGTTCTCAAGTTCCTCTGCCACCCTGTCCAGTATATCAGACACGTTCCTCCACCCCATGTCTGTGAACACTAAAGATTCCATGATACTCCCGATGTGGAATTCATCTTTTCTGCCGTCAGGTTTTATCACGTGAGTCACGTTAGAATCGATCTCTTTCAAGAATTCACTGAACCTATCAGTGGTTAACTCCTTGAATATACTGGTAAAATCTCTTGTAATGGTTAAAGCATTGGTTACAACGTTTTTTCCCTCTTCAGTTAACTGTAATCCCTTTTTGCCTGTGATTAACCCTTTCGTTACGAGGTTGCTAATGTGGGAGAATACAATTTCATGGTCATCAATATCCTCGTGGAGGTACTCAAAGACCTTGCATTTGGGTGCCTTTCCTAAAACGTGGAACGCAAACAATATTAACAAATCTTCTGAAGAGTAACTTGTTAACGAATCAAGGTACTCTTTCTGTTTGACTGCTCTTTGAAATGAACCTTTACCAGATTGTAAGAATTCGTGGGTTCTCACCAGTTTTCGCAGGAGTCGTTCATTGCGGTTGAAATAAGCTCTTGATGGTGTGTAGGATTCCATGGGAATCATCCACACGGGCTGATCATTTTGATGGCCAAATAAATTTTTGATGGTATAATCAGGGAAATGAGAATTTAACAAGGATTTTATAATATTTTCTGTCTTTATTTTGTCTTTTACATCTGAAACAATGAGAATCAGTCTGTTGGTCTCTCGAATCAAGGCAGAATACGCCAATTCCATATCATTCTGGATTAACGTTGAAGATACGTCCTCTGTGAATTCATCTACATTGTACTTGATTTCGTAAAACTCTAAAGGGAACTCGCACGCCCACAAGTACGGGTTCTCCAGTGGTTCTTTTAGCTCGCCTGGTTCTCCGAAGAGGATTTTGTGCTTCTCCAGGTACTGTTCTAACCTGCCTGTTACGGTTAGTTTACGTTTCCGTCTTAAAAATACTTTCAATTGTTCCTGTTTTAAGTGGTAATCCCCTCTTTTTAATAATTGCAGCGGCATGTTAATCTTTAAGGGGCGAGCTGAAAGGCGGTGGCGGGTGGATTTGGGAGGAAATACTTCTCCTTTACAGGGAAATCCTTTCTTGGAGAAGGTCTGCACATCTTTTCTGGTTATAGTAGGTGTGATCATCAAAAAGGTAAATTCATTTCTTTTCAGAAGTTTGTATGCTTCTTCATCAGCACAGTAGGTGATTGCACCGTTTCTTTCTCTGATTAACTGTTCAATGTCACGGAGAGCCATGTATTTCTCTAATACATTGTTGAATTCTCCAGAAAGGGAGAAATACTTTTTTCCATCTGTGAGTATAGCAAAGTCAGCATCCTGTAATATATCGTTTGATCGCTCCTGCAGCTCGTATGATGGTTTTACTGCGTGGATCAAATCTTCTAAAGGGTAAGAAACTCCTCTGTACCATTTTTTGAGTTCGACAGCTTTGGTATTGACGTAATCAAGGGAACAGCACAGTATGTATTCCAAATTTTGGAATTTACCTGGACAGTTCTCACATTCGGGGTAGGTATACTTATTTTTTTGTTCATCCCAGAAGAGGTTTTGACATTCTCCGTTTTTTAACTTTAGAAGAGCGGCAGCTCTGTGCATTCCATCTAGGATAACCTTGGAGTCTTCATCAATGAAGATGGGGTCCTGGAGTACTCTTTCTTCGCAAATGGCTCTGCAGAGTTTTCGGAGGGCGTCAGGGATTACTTCTTCGTGGAGACGTATTTCTTCTAATGGTTCCAATTTGAGACGGAGCACTGAGACAGTTCCGTCTTCTTCGAGGCAGATTGGGTATCCTTTGTACATGGTATCACAGAGGTGAGTGTTGATCAGTTGCTTTCTGGTTATAAAAAGGTTTGGAGCAATAGTCGATGAGTTGTATATGTTCATGTGAGTGTTACACGTGTAACATTCTCTGAACCAATTGTGGAAACCCTTTTATTAACACCAAATATATTAGGTATATGATGGAAGTAACCTTTGAGATTAAGCCGAGACGCTGCTGGGCGCAAAAGTTGTCTGAGGAGTATCCAGGAATTAAGATGACTGTCTTTTCTATTCATCAGGAAAAGGGGCTGTCGAGGTGGGAATGTGATAACATGGAGGTCATGGAGGAAGCCTTTGAGAAAGCGAAAGATCATGAAACTATTGTCTCTTTAGATGTTTTTTCACAAAAAGATAAGGAGATTATTGTCCAGAGTGTGTGTAATTGTGAGAATCGGTATAAAGTTCATGATATTTTGTCAAAGGGAGGCTGTTATTACTTGCTTCCAAATCCGATTGTGACCTATGAGGGAGGTAAACATTACCGGATTCTGGCCCCTGATGCTGAGAAGTTAAAGAAGGTGATTGGTGATTTGCAGAAGATTGGTGAGGTTAAAATTACGTCAGTACATCCTTTGGGACATGTGGATGATTCCTTTTTTATTAATGTGGTTGAATTGAAGAATTTGTTATCTGAGAAGCAGTTGCGAACATTGAAAAAGGCGTATTTACGAGGATATTTCCAAATTCCAAAAAAGGTTCGCATGAAAGATCTAGCAGATGAACTAGGATTGTCACCAGCTACAGTGTATGAACAATTGGCGGAGGCAGAGAATAGGATCATTAACTCTATTATAGATTATTTGTGACTATAATAGACTATTTGATCCGCTATGATAATTCTCCTATTTTTTCTTCTATCATGGAAGGTGAAATAAAGGGCTCAAAGGAAGGTGGAGAGCTCATTTCTACGTCAATTTCTTTTGCTCTAATTTTTTCTATGCTTGGTAATAGAAGGAAAAATATTGAAATTGAAACCAATGCCGCATAAACATCCAGGTTTTCTTTGATAGAAAATACAGATGAAGGAACAAGCATTATATATACAAACAGATTTTCTTTGGTAATATATATTCCTTCAGGTACAAACGGATAAAACAAAAATGAAAGAATGGGAAGCAAGAGAAGCAAAAATATGGTCCTTTTTAGCCAACGATGCACAGGTGATGACCACCACCGCCTCCACCATGCTGGTTTGAGTTTATATTTCCAGATATGGTTCAACAGCTCACGGGCTCTTCGTTCTGTACGTGATTTTGCCGTGATGAATCTTTTGAGTTTTTCTCTTTGTAATTCTGATGTGATAATTTCCCATAGTCCTTTTACCCACGATATGGGGCAAAAAGCTTTCTTTAGATATTCTCTCCATGGCAGCGGGCTGAAAAACTCATCCACTTTTTTCCATCTTGATTCCATTTTTGTGCATTCCTCAAGTCTTTCTTTTGCTGTAAAAATATCGTTGCTCTTATAGTAGAAATAACCTAAGAAGTACAGGATACATTCCCTTAACTCTCTATTTGGGTGTTTCTCAGATAAATCACGTGCTTTTTCCAGCTCTCTTATGGCTGTAAATATCTCCTTTTTGATTGCTTTGTTTACGATAGAAGTCTCTTCATCTGCTTTATCTTCCGTAGAAGAAAATTCTGCCCTTAAGTATCTAGTGTATGCAGCCCAAAGGAGAGGTTCAGGGTCACCTACCTCTGGAAAGGCTGCTCTTTTAAAAAGGTTAATTGCTTGGTCATATTTTTCCTCTTCAATTTTAATTCTGCCTTTCAGAGACAAGGCGTGAGCATTTTTTTCATCTATTTCGAGTGCTTTCTCAACTTTATCAGAAGCTCTCCCCAGATCTCCCTGTTCAAAAAAAAGTTTTCCCAAACCAATGTATGGATGAACGTATTTTGGGTTTATCTCGATAGCTTTTTCATAGGCTTCTAATGCTTTTCCATATCTTTTAAGGTCGTGAAAGGCAGCGCCTTTACCACTCCAAGCATCAGCATATCCTGGATTTATCTCGATAGCTTTTTCAAAGGCTTCTAATGCTTTCCTATATCTTTTAAGACTATAAAGGATAACACCTTTGTCATAGTAAGCTTCAATATATCGCAATTTTATCTCCTTATTTTCCTCATCAGCTTCTAATTCATGTTCAAATACTCTAATAGCTTTTTTAAAGGATTTTAATGAATTTTTATACTTTTTGAGGTAAAAAAAGGCAACGCCTTTGTTATACCAAGCCCTAAAATGTTTTGAGTCCATTTCGATAGCTTTTTCAAAGGCTTCTAATGCTTCTTCATATCTCTTCAAGTGCCCGAGAACTATGCCCTTACTATGCCAGGCTTCAATATATACCTTTTTCTCTTTAGTTTTCTCTTCATCATCTGATCCCTCAAATACCTTGATAACTCCTCCATAAGCTTCTAATGAATCTCCATATCTTCCGAGATCATAAAGGATATTACCTATATTATACCTAATTCTAGCATATTCCCATTTTTTAACGGGATTTTTTTCATATTTCATTAGTTTTTTCTCACATATTTTCAGTGTTCTATAATTTTTTTGGTTTTCAGAAACAATTTTCCTTCTTTTCAGAATTTCATCATCATCTGAATCTCTATCAGTGATTTTGTCATAAAACCTCACAGCCTTCCCATATGCTTGTAATGCTTTTTTGTCCTCATTAAGGTTATTATGAATATCGCCTTTTTCGTGCCAAGTTTTAGCACATGTCAATTTTATCTCATTAGTTTCATTCTCAAATTTTTTGATAACTTTTTCATCTTTCACTTCACCTTTGAGTATCTTGACAATCTCTTCACAAATTTTAGTTTCATTCTCAAATTTTTTGATAACCTTTTCATCTTTCACTTCACCTTTGAGTATTCTAATGGCTTTTCCATAAATTTTCAGTTTTTCTTTAAATATCTGGATGGCTTTCTCATAGGCTTTTAATGCTTCTTTTTCTCTCTTAAGGCCACCGAGAATATTGCCTATTTTATACCAAGCTTCAGCATATTCTCCATTTCCTGATTTTATAGCAGTGACCTTTTTATAAGCTTTTAATGCTTTTTCATACCTCCTCAGGTTATTAAGGATATTACCCTTCTCATACAAGGCTTCAGCAAATGTCGGTTTTATCTTTGTGGCGTTCTCATAAGCTTCTAATGCTTTTTCATCTTCTTCAATTCTGCTCAGAACATTACCTTTCTTATACCAAGCTTCAGCGCATTTTTGTTCTATGTTGATAGCTTCCTCATAATATTCCATTGCTTTTTCATAATCTCCATTTTCAAAACACTTGTCACCCTTTTTAATAAATCCCTCTAGATCCACAGAAATCATTGATTTATCCTCCATTACTCCTACACATCTTACCAGATGCAGTATTGTGCATCAGATTTTTTATGACACTAATATTTCATTTTATATCACTTCTTCCATTTGTACCATATAAATCTTTTGGTTCATCACAATTAATTACCATTTACTATCCCTCTTCTACTATTTTCATTACTAAGATACTTGAGTAGCAACTACTGCGTAACTCATTGTCTTAATTTTTCACTCTCGCTTTTGGATGTTCCTCCAGCTCATCTGGATGTAGTTCTAACTCTGCTATTTTTGTCTCCATCATCGAAGGTGAAAGAAATGGTTCAAAGGACGGTGGAGAACGCAGTTCAACTTCAACCTCTTTTCCCTTTATCTATTACAACCATGTATGGGCTGATGCTTCGCAAATTGGTTCAACTTCAACCTCTTTTCCCTTTATCTTCTCTATACTTGGTGATAAAAGGAAGAAAATCAAAAGCACAATAATGGCTACATAAATAGGCCAGTCCAATTTTATAAAAGATAACCGATTAGGAATAATGGGATGAAGCAACAGAACAGAGAAAACAGAGAATAGAAGAAATACGAACAGACTTCTTTTTATCCAGGAATTCACCGGCGACCATAGCCACCAACCCCACCAGGTAGGTTTTATCGTATGGTTCCAAATATTATCCAGCAATTCACGAGCCCCTTGCTCTACAGGTGATTTTTGTTTTAACCTGAGCCACTCCTCGATCTTTTCTTTCCTTGATTTTAGTCTTATACATTCCTCAAGCCTCTCTTTTGACGCGAAGATATCTCCACTCCTATAGTAAAAATAACCCAAAAAGTACAATATGCATACTCTTAGCTTGTTTTTCATTTCCTTTTCAGCTAACCTATTGGCCCTCTCCAATTCTCTTATTATAGCAAAGATTTCTTTTCTGTGTTCTTTGTCCCCTATTTTGAAAGAAGATTCTGCCTTCAAATACTTAGCATAAGCAACCCAGATAAGGGGAATGGGGTCGCTTAAATTTGAGTGAATTGTCTTTCTGAAGGAAGTGATAGCACAGTTAAAGTTTTCTTTTTAAATTTCAATTTTAACTCTTACCA
>Ga0209636_10000487_pt1 | contig 38776 bp, 37 predicted proteins | sample DeeMarSWOR152_54_FD_187464 | JGI IMG/M metagenome (GOLD analysis project Ga0209636, IMG submission 187464) | Marine sediment microbial communities from White Oak River estuary, North Carolina - WOR-1-52-54 (SPAdes) (version 2) | ecosystem: Environmental > Aquatic > Marine > Intertidal zone >... | reverse complement strand
AAAGAATCTTCGATGAAGTTGGCGAGGAGTGGGTGGATAAGCATGGAGAGGTTTGGAACTCTATTGACAGGGAAGGTTTGAAATTCACGATAGAACTTGGCAAAAAGATCCATGGGCTTTCGCCAGCTCAGGAGAAACTCTGGGTTCAGTCCATTAGCCCGATCATCATTGACTATCAGTTAAACATGGAAAAGCGGGGTCTTCCTGGAAAAAAAGCCGTTCAAGTCCTCAGAGAGTTGATTTCGAAACATCAGTAAGCTCAAATTCGAGCAGCAAACGGGGTACCACCGAATCGTGGTACCCCGTTTATTCTCTCACATTCCCACACCCAAACTTTCCTTTCAGCTGCTCCCGTACCCTCCTTTTTGAAGGCTAGCTATCTCATACCAGGTTTCAGGCTCTCAGGTGAATGGGAAAGCATTCTCCTTAATCAAGATCTTGAAATTTGCGTAAGCGTTTTCGCGAAATCAGCCGCTATCGCTACCTCATGAGGCCGGGCAGGAAAAGGACTATCTGAGGGAAGGCTAAGAGGATTGCCACACATACCAAAAGCGCGAGGACAAACGGTGCAACCCCCTTGAAGATGACTTCAAGGGGAATATCCTTGGCAATGCCGTGGACCACGTACACGTTTACCCCTACTGGGGGCGTGATCACACCCATCTCGGTTATCAGAACAATAGCCACACCAAACCATATGGGGTGAAAGCCCAGGGCTGTCGCTACCGGATAGAAGATTGGAATGGTGAGCATGATCATGGCCAGGGCATCCATGAAGCATCCGCCAAACAGATATATGATTACGATTACCCCCATTACGGCATAACTGGGCAGGGGAAGCGCGCTCACCCAGTTCGCCAGAATGAATGGAATCCTTGTGATGGCCATAAAGTGACCAAAAACAACCGCTCCGGTAACGATGACCATTACCATACAGCTGATGCGCGCCGAATCCATGAGTGACCGAAGAAATCCCTCCCAGGTCAACTGCCTCCTTACAAGGGCCACAAGCAAGGTCAAAAATGCCCCAACAGCACCTGCCTCGGTCGGCACAAACACTCCGAAGAAAAGACCCCCCATAACAAATAGGAAAATAATCAGGGCCTCTAACACCCCGGTAAAGGATTTCGCCTTCTCCCTTAAGCTCGTCTTGGGACCAGGGGGTGCAAGTCCAGGGTTCATTTGTACGCGTGCATAAATAGTGAGCATAAATAAAATGGCCAGCAGTATGCCCGGAAGGATACCCGCGGCAAACAGCTTACCAATAGATTGCTCAGTCATTATCCCGTAGACAATGAAGATCACGCTCGGGGGTATCAGTATCCCCAAACTCCCCCCTGCAGCAACGGTACCGGTCGCCAGGCTCATATCGTATTTATAACGCCGCATCTCAGGCAGCGTCACCGTTGCCATAGTAGCGGCAGTGGCATTGGTTGAGCCCGATATTGCAGAAAACCCCGCACAGGCCGCAATGGTGGCAATGGCCAGACCACCCCTGTAATGGCCCATAAACACGTACACTGAATCGTACAGCCGTCTGCTTATTCCAGAGTGGAATGCGATTTGGCCCATAAACACAAAAAGCGGAATGACGGTCAAGCTATACGATGAGAAGGTCTCAAATACATCCTTTGCCAGCAAATTGAGACCTGCCGTCAGGTTGACCACATAGCTGAAGCCCAGAAAGCCCAGAAATGCCATGACAAAGCCAACGGGCATCTTGGAGAAAAGCAGGATCACCAGAACAACGATACCGATTATACCGATGGTGGTCAGGCTCATCCTTCCCTCATCTTAGCGACAGCATCAATCAAATCCACGAGCAGAACAAGACATACCACACCCGCACCAAATGCAACGCCATATATGAATGGATAGAAGGGAAGCTGTAGGGTTAGGGAAACCTCCCCTGCCCTCTGGCAGTCCATAGCGTACAGGACGCTCTGCCAGGCAATAAGACCAAACAGTATGAAGCCGAAGATGGAAATCAAAGACTCGACGACTCCTTGCGCCCTCTTGGGAAACAGTTGCACGACAAGGCTGACGGCAACATGACCCCGCTCAGCCAATGTGTGAGCCATGGCAAAGGAAACTGCAACTGTCCCCAAAAAGGAGACGATTTCATAGGTTCCGGGGATAGGCTTGCGGAAAAAATACCGCAGGAAAACATCAAGGCACGTAAGGCCCATCATAATAAAAATGGCCGCAGCTGCAATAATGCCGAGCTTATGTGCTAACCAGAGGGAATTCTTTTGAAATGAGACCATATGGAACCGACTTCGAATTTAGCAATTGCTAAATTCACCTGTAGCTACAATATAGCTTTAATAGAGGAATTGCCCAGAAAGGTCAAGCCAAAAAGGAGTCTTGAGTTTTTGTAATTGACTCGTCAGTTCTCATTTCTTATAGTGAATAAGTAAACTTGATAATAGCTAATTTACGGTCAGTGGAGCCCCACGGGAGAGCCCGTGTTCTGCGTAGGCGGGTAAATCTCGAGGATGGAAAGGAGGTGAAGCAGAAGCGTTCGGCAAACACAAACCATAACCTAGAAAAGGAGGCAGACATGACCACCGGGAGTACCTATAAGATTATCGAGCTTGTCGGGACAAGCCCCACCTCATGGGAGGAGGCTGCAAAAGGCGCCGTTGCAACAGCCTCGAAGAGCCTCAGGGATTTACGGATCGCGGAAATTACAAAACTGGATGTGACCATTGAAAATGGGAAGATCACGAGCTTCCGGGCGAGGATAAACGTCTCATTCAAGTATCAGGAAGAATAACTAGGTTTTCACACATTAGATGGCCTGACGGGGACTCTGTCAGGCCATCTTGTAGGTGGGGCCTTTACCGTCTCCGCCAGGTATGATCGCTCTCAAAAGGATGCCTTATCGTATCATCCCTCGGTCCCGCCCACAATCATTTGGGGAATCCTGAGGGTGGGCTGTGCATCAGATATAGGCACTCCCTGTCCATCTTTCCCGCAGGTGCCAACGCCGAAGTCTAAATCCTTGCCAACCATATCGATTTGGTGCAGTATCTTTGGGCCATTGCCGATCAGCGTTGCCCCACGCACCATGTCGCTTTTCTGACCGTTCTTCAAGAAGTAAGCCTCACCGACCTCGAAGACAAAGTCCCCGTTCACCGTGTCAACTTGTCCACCGCCCATCTTGAGCACCAGCAGCCCCCGATCAACGGAACTGATGATCTCATGTGGATCTGATCTCCCTGAGACGATGAGGGTATTAGTCATTCGCGGAATAGGGCAAAACCGGTAAGACTCCCTTCGTCCGTTTCCTGTTGACGAGACCCCGTCCTTCATAGCCGTTAGCCGGTCATACATATAGCTCTTCAGAATGCCCCTCTCGATAAGCACGGTCCTTTGGGCTGGTATTCCCTCGTCATCATACAGAAATGAGCCCCTCTTTGATTCAATGGTTGCATCGTCGACAACTGAGATCTCGGGAGAGGCCACCTCCAACCCTATCTTGCCAGAATAAACCGACAGCCCCTCTTGAGCAAGATCTGCCTCAAGTCCATGTCCCACCGCCTCATGCACCATCGTCCCGCCCGCGCTACTTGACACCACTACAGTCATCGGGCCCGAAGGAGCTGGCCGAGCGTCAAGGAGATGCACAGCACGCTCAGCGGCTTTTAGTGCAGCATCCATTACCCGGTCTGTAGATAGAAGCTCAAACCCCCTTGCCTCGGCGATCCGTTCAAAACCAGTTTGGATGACGTCTTTCTTGGTCGCAACAACGTGAACCGAGAATGCTGTGGATGCTCTCTGTTCGCTCGTGGCCTCACCATGAGAGTTGGCCACGACAACCTTCTGCACCTTGGCCTCATAAACCACGCTAACCTGTTGAACTCGAGCATTGACGCTGCGAGCGGCATCATTGGCTAACCAAAGAAGTTCAACTTCCTCCTTCCCGGAAACGTCCTTAGGGTCCCTGAGAATCTTAAACCTATCTGGTTGAGCTGGAAACGGCCACGTCTGAGAGGAAAAAGAAGCTCTCCCCTCCAAGACCTCGGTCATCTCCGCTGAAAGCTTAACAACAGCACTTTCTGTCATTTCATTGCTATAAGCATAGGTCGTCTTGAAATCTCTTATGGCCCGCAATCCAACGCCAATGTCCCGGCCACCGCTTACCCTTTCGATTCTATTGTCCTCCAGAACGATGCTTTTTACCTCAGTATCCTCAGCAAAGATGTCAGCAAATGCGGCACCTTTCTCGCAGAGCGGCCCGAATATCCTGTTGAGATCCCAATCCTCAATCATCACATCTCTTCCTCAGTTACCCCAACAGGGTCTACCGCACATTCGAGAATTCTCCCTTTCTTTGTTTGCCTCAGGATACGGGCCCACCTTTCCCTCAAGCTTTGAATGTCATCAATCTCACCCAGGGCCCATACGGTGCCCCCGCCTCCAGCACCTGCAAACCTGGCACCGCATCCCAGTCTTTCGGACTCTTGGATCAATCTGCTGGTTGTGGGCGTAAAGGCCTGAGGTGTTATCTCCCTTCGTATCGCTACTTCATTTCTGAGCTCCCTTGCCCCTTTACTCCATTCTTGCTGCCGTATATGCTGAGCAAAGCGGCTCACGATGCTGTTCAGTTCAACCCACTGAGGCCTTGTCTCACCCCTCAGAAACTGCTCGATCCATAGCCTGTTTATTCTGGTCGATACGTGGGTGATACCGCTATAGGCAACGAGTATCCTCCTTGACAGTTCACCCTGTCCCTTCACATCAAGAAGAGGCTCCCGCTTAAATGGTTCCCCCGTACGGGAGTAATTCCAGGCCCACCTGTTCACTCCCCCGAAAACAGCCGCTCCCTGGTCTTGCAATCCACACATGCCCATGTTTACCGCGTCCTCCAAGTGAAATGCCAGCAGAAGAATATCCGCTTCTTCAAGATCCCGCTGCTTCAGCATTGAACTCGCCACGGAGCACGCCTTGACCGCCGCCACAGCAGCGGTACTTGAACCTCCAAGACCTGCCCTGACGGGGGCTTTCGATCTGATCACTATCTCTATTCCATGAAACCCGAAAAACGATACAATCGCAAAGATGAGACCAAATTGAGAATTGAAGGGAACCCGATCGTGGGGGTATGCTTCAACGGCGTCAAAATCATCTGAAGACACTCTGATCCACCCAGCCTTATAGGGCCCAAGGCTCGCATAGGTTCTCAAATTGAGAGCCAGATTCACGGTAGTGGGCTTCAAGCCTTCTAGAGGGAGGGCCAGTGCCTTGATATCCCACGTTCCTCCGGCATCAATTCTGCAAGGAGCCGATGCCGTTACCGGATTTTCTTCAAGCAATCCAGTGAGACACCGATCAGGGGTAGACATAGGAAGAAAACGATCAGGCATTTAAAGCCTTTTGAAGCTCTGAAAAGCTGCGTCAATTGTCTTTGTTATCGTTTTTTCATTGTGGGCCGCGGAGACAAAAAGAGCCTCAAAAGGGGATGGAGCTAAGTAGATTCTCTGAGCCAACATTTCCCTATAAAAGGATACATATTTTGTACTATCGGTGCTTTTTGCCGATTCAAAATCGAAAACTGGGCTTTTGCCAAAAAAGATGGACCCCATGGATCCAGCCCGATTGATGATGAGACCAACCCCGGCCTGTTGAGCTGCGTCATCCAGACCGGCGAACAGGAGAGCGGATTTTTCCTCTATCTTATCATAGATCTCCCTGTTCTTGAGGATCCTCAGCGTTATCAGTCCTGCAGTCATAGCCAGCGGATTACCCGATAGCGTACCTGCCTGATAGATATCACCTTCAGGGGCTACGTGAGACATGATATCACGTCTCCCGCCATAGGCCCCTACGGGGAGTCCACCGCCAATAATCTTACCCAAACAAGTAAGATCGGGCGTGATATCGTAGATCTCCTGGGCACCCCCGGGACTCACCCTGAATCCGGTTATGATCTCATCAAAAATGAGAAGGATGCCATGTTTTCTGGTTACGCTTCTGATGCCTTCCAGGAACCCCTCATTGGGCAGGACTACGCCCATGTTTCCAGCAATAGGCTCGATGATTACAGCGGCTATTTGGTCCGAGAAGCGGTCAACGGCTTGCTCAACAGCGCTCAGATCATTAAACGGCAATGAAATGGTAAGTCGTGCCAAGTCCTCTGGAACCCCCGGGCTTCCGGGGATGCCAAAGGTAGCTACTCCTGAACCAGCGCTCACCAGGCAACTATCACTGTGCCCATGATAGCAACCATCAAACTTGATAACGATATTTCTCCTTGTAAATCCTCGGGCGAGACGAATAGCGCTCATGGTTGCTTCTGTTCCGGAGTTAACCATTCTCACCATTTCAATGGAAGGCACTGCCTCAACAATCATTTCTGCCAGACCCACCTCGAGCTCCGTCGGGGCTCCATAGCTCGTTCCATTCTCCAAGGCGGCATTGAGTGCCTGTATCACCTCTGGGTGCCTATGCCCCAATATCATTGGTCCCCACGAGCAAACATAGTCGATATACCTCGTTCCGTCTGCATCCCACAGGTAACAACCATCGCCCCTTTGAATAAAGGGTGGATCTACCCCTACGTTGCGCCCTGCCCTCACCGGGCTATTGACGCCGCCGGGGATAACGTTTCGTGCCTTTAAAAAGAGCTCTGTTGATCTCTTGCCCATAGCGCTTCCCTTCAGAAGTATTTTGGGCTGGTCTTCTTATATTCCTTAAGGGTGAAAAGCATTACGTAATCACTGACGCCAGCCCTATCGGCCATTCTCTTGGCTAGTTGGTCACAATCATCCCTGTTTTTTCCATGGATCATGGTGAACAAATTGAATGGCCATTCCCCCTGAGGCCTCCTCAAATAGCAGTGGCTCACCTCCTTAAAGGCTGCCATTATGGTGCCTGCCTCGTCTGTTTTACCCTCAGGCACACGCCAGGCAACCATAGCGTTCGCATCAAAACCAGCAAGCCTATGCCTCAAAGTGGCTCCAAAGCGCCGAAGAATGCCGCGCTTTCGTAAGGAGCGGATAGTCTTGATCAGGACTTCTTCGCGTATTCCAATCTTGTCTGCAAGAACACCGAAGGGACTTCTCGTTACGGGAAGATCTTCTTGCAGGTAATGAATAATCTTCCTTTCAACCTCGTCGATCATCGCTACTGCAGTATCCCATGCCCCTCAATATGTCAAGGATAAAGAAAATAGGGGATATTGAGCTTGAAAAAAGTCCGCTGAAATTATATAAATCACGCATCTTCGATCAAGGTATCAGCCCTCCACCAACAACGAAAGGATGCCATGCTCACCTCGCAGGATATGAGGGAAAGACTTGAGACTCTCAATAAGATTGGGATCGCTCTATCCAGTGAAACGAATTTAAGTCGGTTGCTCGATCTAATTGTAAGGGAAACACGCTCCTTCACGAACGCTGACGCCGGCAGCCTCTACCTTGTTGATCAAGACAATGGTGCCCTTCACTTCGAGGTTGCCCAAAACGATACCTTGAGAAAAAGGGCGGATATGAAACCCGACACATTTAAGCCCTATTCACTCCCCCTCACAAAAAACAGCATTGCCGGATACGTGGCGATTACCGGTAAGACCCTGAATATCCCGGATGCCTACAACCTCTCCCCTGAAGCCGGATTTGAGTTCAACCGAGACTTCGACAGGAGAAACAACTACAGGACGAAGTCAATGTTGCTGGTGGCTATGAAGGACACCGAAGGCGAGATAATCGGCGTTCTCCAACTGATAAACTCACTCGACACCAACGGGAGGGTTGTCTCCTTTGATTCCAGCACAGAATCCCTTGTTTCATCCCTGGCGTCTCAGGCAGCCGTTGCTATTAAGAACGCACAGCTTTTCAAGGAGATAAAGGCCGTTTTTGAGGCACTTATTCAATACTCCGTCTCCGCCATTGATGCGAGAAGCCCCTTCACGGCCGGGCACTCGAGGGGTGTCGCAAAGTATAGTATGGCCCTTGCCAGAGCCATAAATGATACTCATGATGGCCCTTACGCCAGCGTCACCTTTAGCCCTGCCGAACTGGAGGAACTTAACTATGCTGCCTGGCTTCACGATATTGGTAAGATCGGCGTTAGGGAATGGGTGCTTGACAAACGGACTCGCCTCTCCGACGCGGAAACAGCTGCCCTTGTCAACAGGTTTGGGAATATCAAGGCCTCGGCCATTCTTCAAGCCGAGAAGCAGAAGTTGGCCATACTTCAAGGCAACGGAGATAAGGAGAAAAGGATTAAGGAATTGAATGAAGGGCTCAACGTTACGCTCAGACAAATTGAGGAGGACTTAGGGTTTATCCAGGAGATAAATGTAGGCAACTTTCTGACTGAACCCCAACTTAAGAGACTTGAGGGAATTCGCCAGAAACAATACAGAGATATTGACGGAAGGAAACGAAACTATCTCACTGATTTCGAACTTGAGAACCTCTCCGTGATAAAGGGTAACTTAACACCTGGTGAGGTGGAGGAAATCCAATCACACGTCGTTCACACCGAAAATATCGTCAACAAGATACCCTTCAAGGGATCCTTGAAGAGGGTGCCCCTTTTTGCGGCGGGGCATCATGAGATGCTTGACGGTTCAGGTTATCCAAGGCACACCAAGGCCGAAGATATCCCCTTGCAGACGAGAATAATTACGGTAGCCGATATCTATGAGGCACTCATAGCAAAGGACAGACCCTACAAAAAAAGCATGGATCCAATGAAGTCTCTGGCTATTCTAGAGGAGGAGGCTGATAACGGCAGGCTCGATCGGGATCTGGTCAGGATTTTTGTTGAGAAGAAGGTTTACCAAACGGCCGAGGAAGAGTAAGAGACACCTACGGTGGACATAAAAAGGGACTATTACGAGGATATTCAACTCCTCGATAGCAAGGTACTGTGGGTCTGGTTCCTCATGCTCATAGGTGGCTTGCTCGCCCTTCCGTTCCTCGCGTCAAACTACTACATTTACATGGCCAATTATATGGCCATCAATGTGCTCGTTACCGTCGGTTTGAACATACTGGTCGGTTATACTGGCCAGATCTCCCTCGGTCATGCCGGATTCTTCGCAATCGGAGCTTTTGCCACCGTGCTCTTCATGGGCAAGCTTTCATTCCCCTTTCTTGTTGCGCTCATTGCCGGTGGTGTCCTTTCCGCCCTCTTCGGTTTTATCCTGGGTCTCCCCGCCCTCCGATTAGAGGGCCCTTACCTTGCGATTGCCACCCTCGGTTTTGGCATGGCCATCACACAGTTAATAGGGCGTTGGGAGCTTTTCGGGGGGAGAATGGGCATCCAGGCGCCTCCGCTCAGACTTCTGGGGCTGTTCAGTGTTTCGAATGATAGGGGACTCTACTTCGTAATCATTCCCATTGTCTTCCTCTTGACTATGGCGGCGAGAAATCTCATGAAGACAAAGGTGGGCAGGGCCTTTATTGCCATCAGGGACTCCGACATCGCTGCTGAAACAATGGGTGTCAACCTGGTCTACTATAAGACGCTTGCATTTGCCGTAAGCGCCTTCTACACAGGCATTGCCGGCGGATTGATGGCATTCATGCTCGGTTTTATCAACCCGAGCACTTTCAATTTCATACTCTCAATCTATTTTTTGGCATTCGTTATCGTGGGAGGACTTGGAACCATATTTGGTTCGATTATGGGCGGTATTGTAATGACGTGGCTTATTCTCATGTTGGATAAGATTCAGGATCTACCGTACCTTGGGGAAGCGCTCATGACCGTATCTGAACGGTGGATGAGTGTAACCGGCATCCACAACGTAGCGAGCATAGTCTTCGGCCTCATAATCGTCCTGATCGTGGTCTTCGAGCCTCTGGGTCTCTATGGATTCTGGATACGGACAAAGATCTATTGGAAGACGTGGCCATTTTGATCCGCGAGTCAGTATCCGACAAATTCTTATCTGAGACGCTGAAAGGAATAACAAGAAACGAGTAACCAGTATAACGAGCATCGAGTTCAATATGTTTCTCCAACTCATCGTAAGCGGTATTGCCATTGGTAGCATTTACGCCCTGGTGGCCCTTGCAATGGTGATCATCTATAAGACCTCAGAGGTCCCCAACTTCGCCCAGGGCGAAATGGCGATGATCTCTACCTTTATCGCCTTTATGCTCTTGGATAGCTATGGGCAATCCTTTATTGTCTCATTCATGGGTGCCCTGGCTTTTGCAATCCTCTTGGGCGTGTTTTTGGAGTTCACCTTCCTGCGCAGGGCAAAGGATCCCAATGTGTTGAGCCTCATCCTTATTACCCTCGGTTTTGAGATGATGCTCTATGGCGCTGGAAGCTGGAAATGGGGGGCCGAGCAGCAGAGCTTTCCGTTTCCGGTTTCGGACTATGACATAGTTAACCTCGGTCCAGCCGTTGCAAGCCACCTGAATATCGCCACGCTCCTTGCTGCCCTATTCCTCATGCTTATCCTTGCACTTTTCTTTAAATATACCAAAGTAGGCATTGCCATGAAGGCAACGCAGCAGAATATGGTAGCGGCCAGGATCAACGGAATCAGGGCCAACAGGATATTGTCGCTCACATGGGCGATGAGCTCATTTATCGGTGCTGTGGCTGGGATGATGCTGGCTCCCATCACCACGCTCGACCCCAATCTGATGATGGATCCCCTTCTCAAGGGGTTTGCAGCTGCTGTATTGGGTGGAATGACTACTCTCGTTGGCTCTGCTCTTGGAGGTTATATCCTTGGTATCATTGAGACCCTGTTTGGTGGATACGTCTCCCTTCAATTCAAGTCCGTCGTAGCCTTCATGATCATTGTCCTTGTCCTCTGCTTCAAGCCGAGCGGCCTTTTCGCCAAGCACTACGTGCGACGGGTTTAATCGGTCTGCTGAGTCTTTTGGGTTTATAGCTCATTGGCGGATTGAGTTTATTGCATTAATCGGTAGGATTAGCAAAAGACCTCTTATGGATGCTGTCGAAAAACAAGTAGAAGGGGATTTTTTTAACGTCGACAGCCTTACCATCAGCTTTGGTGGCCTCAGGGCAGTTGATAACGTGAGCTTTACGGTCAACAGGGGCTCTATTTTCTCGATAATAGGCCCCAACGGTGCCGGAAAGACGACGATTTTTAACTGTATCAATGGCCTCTACACCCCCAATAGCGGCAGGGTGATCTATAAGGGTGAAGACATAACTGGCCTCAAGCCGCACAAGATAGCGAGGAAAGGTATAGCTCGCACGTTCCAGAATATCGAGCTTTTTTCCAGAATGACCACCATGGAAAACCTGATGTTGGGCAGACATATTCACATCAACACGGGAGTGTTGAGCGGGGCTACGTTTTTTCGGAGAAACTCTAGGGCCGCGAAGGAGGAGGTCAAACACAGGGACCGTGTAGAACGTATCATTGACTTACTGGACCTGCAATTCGCCCGAAATCAGTTTGTTGGCGGCCTCCCATATGGGACCCAGAAACTCATCGAACTGGGAAGAGCCCTAGCCCTTGAGCCCGAACTGTTGCTTCTGGATGAACCCTCGGCGGGGATGAACACGGAGGAGAAGCAGGATCTCATCTTCTGGATCAAGGATATACAGGATGAGTTGGGGATAACCATCCTCCTAATCGAGCACGATATGAGGGTGGTGATGGATATATCCGACAGAATCTTGGCGATAAACTTCGGCAAACCGATAACCGAAGGGGCTCCAGAGGCCATTCAGAACGATCCTGAGGTTTTAAAGGCCTACCTCGGGGAGGAAGAAATCGCACAGTGACACTTCTTGAAATCAAGAACATGGAGACCTTCTACGGGCTCATTTACGCCTTACGGGGTATCTCTCTCTCCCTAGAGGAGGGCACCATAACCGCTGTCTTGGGAAATAATGGAGCGGGTAAATCAACGATCCTCAAAACAGTTATGGGTTTGATCAAGGATCAGCCAGATAAGGGTACCATTGAGTTCATGGGAAAAAGGATTGACCACAAGGATCCCGAACAACTGGTGAGGATAGGTATTTCATATGTACCTGAGGGGCGAGAGGTCTTTGATGAGCTTACCGTGAGGGAAAACCTTCTTATGGGTGCTTATCGCAGGCATGATCGTGCCGGGATCAGGGGGGACTTCAAGAGGATCTACGGCTATTTCTCAGTTTTGGAGGAAAGAGAGGATCAGCTCGCCGGCACCCTATCAGGCGGTGAGCAGCAAATGCTGGCGATTGGCAGGGCATTGATGAACAGGCCCAAACTGCTCTTTCTGGATGAACCATCCTTAGGGCTTTCACCTATCCTGGTTAAGGAGATATTTGCCATAATTAGTAAGATTAACGAGTACGGTATTACCATGCTCCTGGTTGAGCAGAATGCTCGTATGGCTCTCAAAATTGCCAACTTTGGCCTGATACTGGAGAATGGCCGATTTGTGATGAAGGGAACGGCCGGGGATCTCATGGAGGATGAGGATGTGCGGGAATTCTATCTTGGCATAAGGCAGGCAGAATCGGCCAAGGGATACCAGCGGTGGAAACGGAAAAAGAGATGGAGATAACGAGATGAACCGGAGGACGTTACCGCAGGTATTCAGGCAGTGCGTTCAAAAATACGGTGACCGCGTGGCCATGCGAAAAAAGGAGTACGGCCTGTGGCATGATATCTCGTGGAGCGAGTACTACAGGAAAGTTCAGTGTGCAGGGTCCGCCCTTTTGTGCATGGGGCTAGAAAAGGGTGACCGTGTGTCCATTATCGGCGATAACTGCCCTGAATGGGTGATCATAGATATGGCTACCCAGTGTGCAGGAGGGGTTTCAGTTGGCATATATGCCACCAATGCCTGGCCCCAGGTTGAGTATGTGGTCGAGAATTCGGAATCCAAATTCCTCTTTGCGGAAAATGAGGAGCAGCTCGACAAGTGGCTCAACTTCAGGGATAAGGCATCTAGCCTGCAAAAGGTAATCGTGTGGGATCTGGAGGGCCTCAGGCATTTTGAAGACGAGATGGTCATGTCGTTTGATGACCTTCTCGAGGTCGGCCGTCAGAACCTTGAAACGAAACCCGATTTACTGGAAGAGCGTATGACAGAAGTCAGTCCAGAGGACCTCTCTTATCTCATATATACCTCCGGAACGACCGGTCCTCCCAAAGGGGCTATGCTGACACACGGAAACCTCACCTGGATGGGGCAGGCCGTCGAAGGTGTTATTCCCATGCAGGATACAGATGAAGTGTTGTCTTACCTTCCCCTGTGTCATATATTTGAGCGACTCTTTTCGGTGATTTTCCATATTACCTATGGTGGCACCGTGAATTTTATTGAGAACGTGGACACGGTTACGGATAATATGAGGGAAATCTCTCCCTCAATTGGTTATGCTGTTCCCCGAATCTGGGAGAAATATCTCTCCGCCATCTACATCAGGATGTCAGACGCCACGTGGTTCAAGAGGCTCGTCTTTTTCATGGCGCTCAAGATTGGCCAGAGGCGCACTACCTTGAGAATGCATTTCAAGCCGGTGCCGTTTTACCTTGAGGCCCTCTATCAGCTTGCCCACTTTGCAGTCTTCAGGAAGCTCAAGGAGCGACTTGGCTTCGACCGTATGAGGCTAGCCATTACAACTGCTGCTCCTATATCGTCGGATGTGATCCATTTTTTCCAGTCCATTGGGGTCAACCTCATTGAAGTTTATGGCCAGACCGAGGTTACAGGACCTACATCCGTGAGCGAGCCCGGGAGGTTAAAGTTTGGAACTGTGGGTCCTCCCCTCACCGGTACGGAGGTGAAAATAGCAGAAGATGGTGAAATACTGGTGAAATCACCGGGTGTGTTCAAAGGGTATTACAAAAGCCCTGCGGCTACCGGAGAGGCCTTAAAGGATGGATGGCTCCACTCTGGTGATGTGGGTGAGTTTGACGAAGACGGCTACCTTAAAATTACCGACAGGAAAAAGGACATCATGGTGACTGCCGGCGGCAAAAATATTGCCCCCCAGTACATCGAGAACCAGTTGAAATTCAGCACCTATATCAACGACGCCGTAATAATCGGGGATAACAGAAAATTCATCACCGCCTTGATCATGATTGATGAGGAGAATGTTGTTAAATACGCCCAGGACAACAAGATCCAATTCTCTACTTACAAAGACCTCACCCAGGACCCTGATATCATGAAACTTATCGGCAAGGAGGTGGACAAGGTTAACGCTGGCCTTTCCCGGGTGGAAGAGATCAAGAAGTTCACCATTCTGCCCAAGAGACTCTATGAGGAGGATGGTGAGGTAACCCCAACCATGAAGGTTAAGAGAAAATCCATCAATGAGCAATTTGCGGATTTGATTGAGGCGATGTACAAGAGAGGTTGAAGTGAAGCCAGTTCTTTCACAGCTGGCTCTCATGTAAAGTTAACAATTGACCGGTGGATCGAGAAACCGGCCAAAAAACCATTAATTCAACAAAGGAGGGAACATGAGAAGGAAAAACCTAATTGCTATGGTAGCCCTTGCGGCGTTCTTTTCGTTAACTTTCATCCCCGCCGCAGGCGCAGTCAGAGGTGTAACTGATACGGAAATCCGTATCGGCCAGTGGGGACCTCAGACCGGCCCTGCTGCTCTGTGGGGCGCAGTTGCGCGGGGATCAGGACTCTATTTTAAAATGATCAACGAGGAAGGCGGTATTCATGGCAGAAAGATAACATACTTTTTGAGGGATGACGCCTACCAACCTCCCAAGACAAAGGCCATTGCCAAGGAACTGGTGGAGGACAAGGAGGTCTTCGCCTTTGCTTGTGGCGTTGGAACAGCTACCGGTATGGCGGTCAGGGACTATCTGGAGAAAAACAGGGTTCCCTGGGTAGGACCGGCAGCCGGTTCTGTGCACTGGTGCTACCCTCCAGAGGAGGCGCCCTACCTTTTCGGGACCTATCCGCTGTACTGCGATGAGGCATTTCTTCTGGTGAATTACGCTCTTGATAAGCTCGGGAAGAAAAGGATAGCCTTTTTCTACCAGAATGATGATTACGGCAGAGTGGGTCTGATCGGCGCCCAGATAGCTCTGGAAAAAAGGGGAATGAAATTGGCAGCATCCGTCTCTGCCGAAACTATGGATACCGATCTCAGCTCTCACTGCATGAAGCTCAAGGCTGCCAAGCCGGATGTGGTCATCATGTGGGTCTTGCCTAAGCATGGGGCAATCATGCTTGGAACTGCGGCAAAACTTGGATTCAAACCGGTGTGGATGACCTCAAGCACCTTGAGCGACTACCAACTCATGTATAAGATAACCAAGGGGCTTTACAAGGATGTCATTTTCACTACCTTCGGCGAGCTGCTCGACTCGAAAAATCCATTAATGACAAACTACCGTGAGGCCCAGAAGAGACTGGAGCCTAAGGAAAGGTGGGGGATCTTCTACTACGCTGGTATCCTATTCATTGAGCCTATGGTTGAGGCCTTCAGGAGGTGTGGCCGGGATCTCACGGTAGACAATTTCATCAAGGCTATGGAGTCGATAAAGGATTTTCAGGGCATAGGCCCTAAAATGAGCTTTGGCCCGAAAAAGAGACAGGGATCGCGGTCATTTTTTGTCGCGAAGTGTACCGAGGGCGGTAATGCTGAAAAAATCACCGGTTGGATGACTTCTGATATTGACGTGTACGAGGTCAAAAAAAGGCTGGAGAAATAGGTCTGAGCGCCAGGGCGGGCCTCCCATCACTCAAATCAGTGGGCGTTTCAAAACGGCGCACACAGACTCTCACCTTAGTGCTAAGGCTTATCGGGCGGTGCGCCGGTTTGTAACGGCCCTGTACGGGGCCTTGTTTTGAGGGCTACAGCAAAAAAAGACATCTCCATGCTCCTTTCGGTGATTAGTCTCTTAGGAGCACTGTCAAGTCAGCCCCTTTCCGGGTAAGCCCTGAGAGGACGGCAAAGGCAGGTTAGGGAACGGTATTCATTTTAGGAGGATGTGATCTCATCGGCCCGCGGCATAACCGGCGTCGGGGTAGGACAGAAATTCCTTGTTTAGGAGGCTGCAAGGGATGCAGGGGTGGAAAGGGTATCTGAGGAATTCAGGGTATCCTTTTGGGCAATCATGTGGCATTTGCCCTCAAGTATCACTCCAGGGCCTACTACGAGCTTTGCGGCGGTTATGTCCCCATACACCTTGCCTTGCTCGGTTATTTCGAGCCTATTTCTCGCGGTGGCGTTGCCAGTCAGCTCTCCTGCGATATAAACGTCGTGGGCGACAATCTCACCATCGACTCTACCCTCACTACCAATTATGATAAGGCCCTCACATTCTATGTTCCCTTTGATTCGCCCATCGATTCTTATGCCTTGCTTTGAGGTAAGAATCCCCTCAAAATAGACATGCTTTCCGATAATACTCTCGATGGCTTCCGACCCTCTCCGTGTCCTTTTCATGCTCATATCCAAAACCTAGGAAGTCTTACGTCTCAGTCCTCTCCTGCTGCAAATCGAAAAACGTTCTTATCCCAGTCCATCATGTAGGGGAAAGGGTCCACGTGTTTTCCATCTCTCCGCAGGCCATAGTGAACGTGATATCCAGTGCTCCTTCCCGAATCTCCCATATAGCCAATTACTTCGCCCCGCTCTACAGTTTGGCCCTTCTTTACCGCTGCTTTCAGCAAATGACCGTATTCAGTCGTGTACTTTGAATTATGCTTTATTCTCACCATGAGGCCCAGTGACCCCCATCTTCTCACGCGCGTCACCCTTCCTTTGGCAGGAGCCATGATGGGGGTTCCCTTCCATCCTGCAATATCTATCCCCAGATGAAAGTGTTTTCTGCCCGTGAACGGGCTAATCCTCCAACCAAACACGGAAGAAATCCATGATTTCCGGGGATCGACTGGAGAGATAGAGGGAGTATGGTTCATCTCCTTTTGTCTTTCTTCCAATGTCGTGATAATCCGATCTAAGTCAGCATGTAATTGCGTTACTTCTCGGTGAGAAAGCCATGAGGCCAGATAGGCAGAAGAGAAGCTGATGTGCTCGGTATCTGTTTGGGGGGTTGAGGGAGAAGGAGGAGAAAAGACCTGGGGGGAGATCTCCTTCCCACCCTGCCCAAGCTTCCCCTGAGCTGCCCCATGAGCTTCAAGCCCCAGGAAGTTACGAATATAGGCTGATTGTTTCCGAATTTTTTCGAGTTGGTCGGTAAGGTACGTGATCTCCTCGTTTTGATCTTCCAGCTTGCTTTTGACGAGCAAGTTCTCTTTCAGTAACCCCTGAGACCGATCGACAATTTGCTTGTGTTGATAAAGGCTCCATGTTCCCAATCCAGCCCAGCAAAGGGTTGCTGTTACCATGATAAGAAAGACGGGCCAGCAAAAGGAAGGGAGAGAAAACTTGATAATCCGTTTCCCTGGGATAGAAGGCATGATAACCAGAGTATGGTATTTCTTGCCTGCCATAGATTACCGTTCGTCCTTCCTACCAGACTTAGTCCGCCAATATGGATTCAAGACGCTCTAAATCATTCACGATCCGCCAGTGACCTCTTCCCTCTTCAACTCGCGCTCTCCATTTTTCAACCCGTTTGAAATACTCCCGCGGATCAACATTATCGCTCCGCAATTTGGTAACATTGAGGGCAACCACCTCAAATCCCGCTAATTGCATGGGGATGTCGCGCACGTGACCTTTGACCAACTCCTCCTTCAAATCGGAAAAGATGAGGATATATTTTCTTCCCGCTCCTGTTTCATCCAGATATTCCACCGCTTGTAAAACGCCACCGGTAATATCCGTATATGCACTGCCCTTTACTGTAGAGACAAAATCGTCAACCTTTTTCTTGAACAGGCGCTTCTGCTGGTTTGACACCGATGGTCGCTTGTCAAAAGTCATCTTGGCAATAATATCCTTTTCGCTGAAACTGCCACTGTCGATCCTCGCTACAGCAAGTGAGTCTCCCGGTTGCAATGTCCCAAGAAGATAGTTGATAATGGCCTGTGCCCGCCTTATCTCGTGTTTATAGGTACCCGAGCTATCCAAGAGCATGTAGACACCCTGTGAATGACTCGTGGTATCAGGACATCCACTCACGAGCAGTGAAACTGCCAACAGGCCTAAGGCTAGGAGCTTTTTCATCACGGCACCTCCTCCTTGACGATAACGTCCGCAATATCAGTATGCTGGTGTTCCCTGTTCCGGACTAGGTTTTCTAGCCACAGCGGTGGAAAGATCAGCAGGTCATAGAGATTCACCAAGAATACCCCTGCGTAACGAATCACATTCCCCACAAGGCGGAGTGCAAAGGCAATCAGCCTCAACACTGCGGCCACTGCCACACCAAGAACGGTGCGCGAAGAATGCACAAAGGACTCCAAGGGTATGGCCACAAAGGTCAAGGCAAAGGGAAGAACAAAGCCCATGACCATCTGCCCCACCGTGGGAATCCAACTATTCACCGGTTGCGCTGCTTCCGCCGCAGCGAGAGCTTGTCTGAGAGCCTGCATATCCGCCGCTATTCGGTCGCGCATGAACGCCAGCGCCGATTCAACACATGCTAAGATCAGCAGGATGGTAAATGTGACCAATATCATGCGGTGGCGCATCTTGTCGTCCATGTGTCCGATGATCGGAAATAGGTGTGTAATACGCAGTGCCTCCATGAGGTAAAGTCCCATGGCGACCTCAACAAGGATAATCACCAGGGCGGCAATGTTCGAGGTCTTGAAGTTGCCGATGTAGCTTCCACCCCCGACCATCTCGGACATGGGCAGCGCTATCAGATTGAAGTTGATAACTGCTCCTCCTATGGCGATGAGCAAGACGAGAGCGGATATGGAGAACTGCGTCATAGCTGAGGAGGTCAACATTCGCGCAGCCTTCTCCGTCTTCTTCCTGATTTCCTCGTATTCGTTCATTCGACCGTCGATAACTTTGCTCCGTTCGTGTAAGCCTATGATGGTTTTGTCAACCTGTTCGAGTGTCTGGGCAAGCCTACGCCAATACGGCATCATTTTTTCCAAAAGGGAGTGGCGCACGGACACCGCCTTGCGATACTCCTCCATGGCATTCTTGTACTGCACCACGGCGGTTTTATGTATCTCGCCTAAGATGTTTGCTACCCAGCTATCCCCCTTTGAGGGAAGCTTTGCCAGCGTGTCTACCGCTCTGACCCAATCAGGGGGCGGTAACGGCATCTCAGTGCTCTCCCGGTAGTCCTCATCGATCCGGGTAATCTGTTCAGATAGTTTTCGCTGCAGCGATGGATATCCACCCATATCGCGCTTCACCACTGCATCCACCCGGTAGAACTCACGCTCAATCAATCGCTCCGCTGCCTTCGCCCCAGCGGTGAGGAGAACATCCTTATTGCGTTCCGCTAGCTTCTTTTCCGCCAGCGTAACTGAGCGCGACATCAACCGTAGCCCGTTATGGATAACCATGGTGATTGAATAGATAGCCTTGTGCGCTGGTCCGCGGGCAAGGTACAGCAGGAGAATGACGATAACAATATCCATGATCAGGGATAGCTCGGGAGAGCCAGGCCATATGATAAGTATTTCAGGCAAGGACATGTGAACCTCCTGTATTAAAAAGAGTTGCTTCTTTCACAGTGGTTGAGCATCGCTATGGCATTAAGGGACAAGCAAGACCTCTAGGGCGCTGCATGGAGTCAGCTACCCTCGGAGGGCCCATTGCACACCTTTTCAGGGTGTTTAAATGCAAAACACATACCAGTCTGGCTGATCAGGCCAGGTAATATCCCCGCAAAATCAGCATTTCGGAGTCCGAATGCCCTACATTCTAGTTCCAACAAGGACATCAGGACAATACCAGAGACGCCGTGCCACGGTCATTTAGGGACTTGAAAACCTCCAATGCTAAACCCGCGGAAGAAATTCACTCACCTTTGTTGAGCAATATGGCATTTTTTGCCGGAGTTCCGTCACTACGCACGCAACCCTAATGCCAAGCCCCCATGCCTGGCTTTCTCCTGCCGGATTGTGAACACGCGCGCACTCTGCAAGCCCTACTCCGAGCCCCACCCAGCTTAGGCCAGGGATTCATAGGCAATGCTTTCACTGTGTTCATTTTCGAACACTATGCTTTTCCCATCGAGGCCTTTCGGCCAGCGGAAACTGAAGCCACACGGGCAAGCCCGTGCCTTTCTGCGTAGGCCAGTAAATCTTATAATTCTATCGTCTCTATCGGCGGAAAACTTTAGTGGCCCCCGAATACCACGCTTAATCTGGAGGGCGATGGACTCAACTAACTGTTTGACCGATTCGGTTGAAAGTGATAATTTTTCAAAAAAGTGGCCCTGAAAAACAGGCTGAACATGTGGAAGGAGAGAATCTATGGTAGACAGGGTGCCAATCACACGAAAGGGGTTGGAGAAACTACGGCAGGAATTGCACACTATTCTGACGGTTGAGCGACCGAAAAACATAAAGGCTCTTGAAGAGGCACGATCTCACGGAGATCTCAACGAGAACGCCGAATATCATGCAGCCAAGGAACAACAGTCCCTTTTGAGTGCCAAGATAAATGAGCTGGAGATGGCAATCAGCAGATCGGAGGTTGTCGAGATAGGTCAAGAGCAAACCGATAGGATTGTCTTTGGCGCCAATGTAGAACTCAAGAACCGAGTCAACAACCGGCAGGTCACTTACCGGCTTGTCGGGCCATATGAATCTGATCCTGACGCGGGCAAGATATCCATCACCTCTCCGTTGGGAAAGGCGCTCATTGGCAAAGAAGAGGGGGATATTGTCACCATCAAAACACCGGGTGGAGTCCAGGAGTTTGAGGTTTTGGAAATCCTGTAACGATGTCCGCTAATCACCCACCCGTACCGCACTCACTCCCGTTTCTGTTATCCCGATTGCCCTGACTTTTACGATTTCATTGCTGCTGATCTGCTTTGTGGGAAACGTAAATCGAACGTAATTGTCACTCAAACCCCTCGCAAGATCGGCCCCTCCAGGCGCCCATCCCTCAGTAAGCACCTGAAAGGTTTGCCCCATAAGGGAGTTCCAAAAGACCCCTCTCTTTGTCCTGTCAAGTTTCCGCAGGAGATAAGCCCTCTCCTTAATGATCCGTGTGTCGAGATGATCGTTAAAACTCGCGGCGGCAGTGCCCTGTCTCCTCGAATAGGGGAATACGTGCATGTAGGTTATAGGGAGCTCCCCTAAGAAGCCTAGGGTATTAAGGAACGCCCTTTCCGTCTCTCCAGGAAAACCAACCAAAACATCAACTCCTATTGAAACCGCTGGAACAGACCTGGCAATATCCTCTATCACCTTGGTAGCCAATTTCGCAGTATAGTGCCTATTCATCCTCCTCAAAACGGAATCATCACCGCTCTGCAAGGAGATATGAAAGTGACGACACAGCCACTCGTTAGAAGCCATCAGTTCAATGAGCTCCCGATCTATCTCTGTAGGCTCAAGTGAGCTGAGCCTTATCCTGAGACCTAGACGGTTCTTGTCAATTTCAGTAAGCAATTGAATTAGGCCTGTGCCGTTGCTCAGATCCGAGCCATAGTTCCCAAGGTGAATGCCGGTCAGCACAACTTCTTTATAGCCATTCTGCTTGAAGTCCCTAAGGTTTGTGATAGCCCTCTCGAGCTTTAAGCTCCTGAGCGGACCCCTGGCTTTTGGCACAATACAATATGCGCAGAAGGATTCGCACCCATCCTGAATCTTCAAGAAGGCTCTCGTTCTCCCCCTGAACCACTTAATTGGAATCTCCTCAAAGGGCATGGAGACCCCGAAATCTCTCCACGTAACAAGGGGGGCATTATGCTGAGTGGTTCGAATGAGTACGTCAGGAAGGGAATTCTTTCCTACATTCCCCGTGATGACATCTAAGCCTTCGATCCTGGACAACTCGCCCGGAAATACTTGGCCGTAGCATCCAGTAACAGCAACAACAGCCTCCGGGTTCTCCCTAATGGCTCTTCTTATAGCCTGTCGGGACTGATAGCTTGCCCTTGCTGTTACGATACAGGTATTGATGACAACAAGCTCTGCCGCCCTATCCTGTCCGACCTTTCGGCAGCCCAAGTTCACCAGTGACTCCTCAAGAAACGCAGACTCATACTGGTTTACTTTGCAACCCAGGGTAATGATCTTAAAGGATTTCGACATCCACCGTGAGCTAAACTAAAGTAACGTTAGGAGTTAAAATCCGCTTAGATTTAATGCATTCTAGGCACTTCAAACTATAGCTACTTTTTATCCTGGTCTTCTTATCCATCCTCCACCAATCACCCTTTCTCCCTTATAGCACACCAGGGCCTGGCCGGGTGTCACCGCCCACTGGGGTTCATCAAATTCGAAATGTACTATATTATCCTCAAGCACAGTAAGGGTTCCGGGCGCGGGCTCGTGTCGGTATCGTATCTGTGCCTCCACTCTCAGCTTCCCCTTAACTGGTGGCTTTCCTATCCATGTGAACTCCCCAGCCGTCACGAGCCTTGAAAACAATCCTTCCCGTGGCGCAACCACAACCTCATTTGTCTTAGGCCTGATCTGACATACGTATAGGGGCTCTCGGGATGCAATCCCAAGCCCGTGCCTCTGGCCAACAGTATATGCATAAGTACCGGAGTGAACTCCTAAAACCGTGCCGTTGCGATTGACTATATTTCCAGGTGATAGGAACCTGTTAGTAACCTGTGCACTGAAAAAGGCTCGATAATTGTTGCCAGGGACAAAGCAAATCTCCTGGCTTTCATGATGAACTAAGTCAGTCGACCCCATCCGCTCAGCCGCCAAATACACCTCGGGCTTTGTCACGTCTCCCAAGGGAAACACTATTCTTGATAACTGATACTGATTGAGCCTGTGCAAAAAATAGGACTGATCTTTTTCCTCGTCCTTGCCCCTGAGCAATTCCATTTGCCCTCCCTTTGCCCTCTTTCTTAGCCTCGCATAGTGGCCGGTAGCCAAGTAATCAACCCTATTTCGCTCAATCCACGTAATCATCTCCTCGAATTTGATCAGGCTGTTACAGACTACACAGGGATTGGGGGTTATTCCTCGGGCGTAAGCCCTGATGAAGTAGTCAATGACCTTTTTCTGGAAAAGCTCTGTCACATCCAGAAAGTGCACAGGGATTTTGAGCCTTTCGCTCATGGAGGTAACCAGCCTCGCCCTTCTCTCCCTTTCCCGTGGCGGGACTGGAATGAGGAGATGAACGCCTATAACATCCCAGCCTTCCCCTCCCAAGGCAAGCGCAGCATAGGCACTATCCGTTCCACCACTGAGGGCAACAGCTACACTTTTTCCTCCCCTGATCATACGTTTGTTTTTCTCGACCAAGTTTCACATAGGTATATATGGAGACGATTAGGCGAGAAGGGCTTTGTCGAAGCTAACCTCCATGGCCTTGGCAGGACAGGCTACGACACACAGCTCGCAGGCACTGCACTTGTCTCGCTCAAAGGCCACGCTCATCGCTGGCCGTTCAATATACAGGGCACCGGTAGGACAGACTGCTGTGCATACACCACAATGAAAACACCTGTCCTCATTTCGCCTTATATCTTGCCCTATGTTTTCAACCTTGACACCGAGATCCCTTAGGTATCTCATGCCGGAGGTATAGTTTTTCCGGCTGCCGGTTAGCTCCATGACCACCATACCCTCTTTTCTGGGAAAGATCGTGGCCTTTAAGATGTTGAAGGAAAGGTCAAACTTCCTGACCAAGTTGACCACGATGGGTTGATTGACTATATCTCGCGGAAATCTGAGGAGAACGACCTTGGAATACATGATAACCTCCCTATCTGTAACTTTTCATTACCCTGGCAAATCCGGGGAGGGCCTTAACAATGGTCTCATCGTCAGTGCAGAAGGCGATCCTGAAATGACCAGGCCCTCCAAAACCTGCCCCCGGTGCCGTCAGGATGTTTTCGGCTTGGAGAGATCTTACAAACTCCAGATCATCCGGAATGGGGCTCTCGGGAAAGAGGTAAAAGGTGCCCTCAGGCACGGCAAATCTGTAGCCAGCCTCCTCCAAGCCCCTGCAAAGAATATCCCTTTTTCGCTGGTACAGCGTTACGTCAACGCAATCCTCCAGAAGGAAGGGCACCAGCCGCTGCATCAATGCGGGGGCATTGACAAACCCCAAGATTCTATTGCAGAGTGTGAGCCCCTCTCTTATAGCATCCCTGTCCGCAATAAGAGGATGAACGGCGATATATCCGATTCTCTCCCCGGGCAAGGAGAGGTCCTTTGAAAAGGAGGTCGCCAAGAAGCTCTCTCGGTATGCATCAAAGATGGAGGGACATACCAATCCATTATAGACTATCTTGCTATACGGCTCGTCAGATACAAGGTAAATAGTTCTCCCTTCCCTTTTGCTGTACTGGCTTAAGAGCTCACCCAACTGACTGAGTTCATCCTTTCTATACACCTTTCCCGTTGGATTGTTTGGGTTGTTTATCAATACCGCCTTTGTTCTGGGAGTTAAGGCTCCTTCAATGGCCGAGAGATCGAGGGAGAAGTCGAGATTGGTCCTAACGGTTACGGGAACACCCCCATAGTTGTCTATATAGGCATTGTACTCCATGAAATAGGGCGCCGGGACAATTACCTCGTCCGCTGGATCAAGGATGGTTTTCAAAACCACGTTCAGGGCTCCTGCTGCTCCCACTGTCATAACGATATCCTGAGCGTCAAAGGAGAACTGGCTCATACCGCTCAAGTAAGCGCCTATCGCTTCCCGTGTCTTGATAAATCCAGCGTTCGGCATATAGCCATGCATGCCTGCCGAATCGTCATCAATGAGCTCCTTGAGGATTGCCCTAAGCCTGTCCGGAGGCTCAAGATTTGGGTTTCCGAGACTGAAATCATAGACGTTTTCAGAACCATATTCAGCCTTTCTGCGGGCGCCGTCTTCAAACATCCTTCTTACCCATGAGGAACTCTCAATCAGGGCGTTAATTCTCTCTGCAACCGGCATGCTCTTCTCCCTTCTCTAATACAGCGATAATAAAAAAAGGCCGTGGAAAACGCTATCTTTCCACGGCCTCAGATCTCCTACGTTGGTCCATTCAATCAGGGCCGCGGACGGCGAAATAGCTAAAGAAGAAAAAACCAAAGTGCTTCCTTATTAAAGCGTATGATTTCTTTGCCATGTCCGCCACCCTTTTCCAAACGCTCGCATAGCACGTTAAATAAAAGCAAAAGCGTTTGTCAATAAAAAAGTGAAGCCTCCCCGTGTCTAGCCACGGGGCAACCTGCTCCGCCGAAGTAGCCGCTTCGGCTACGAAGGTCGAGTTCTGGCGAAGGAGAGTAAAGTTTCTCGATAAACGGACGATTAGATTGTTACGAGATTATACCCCATGAAATTCTTGCGATCAGAGACAAACCATTGGGCAGGGTGGATGGCACTGCATGAAAACGAGCCTTGTCCCAGTGGGCCTTTTTTTGCTATATAGGGCTGGCACATGAGTGTCTTCGGGGAAACGAGCAGTGGGGTCGTGACTAGAGAGAATTAGTAGCCCTTTTCGAATCACGGAATCTTAAGGTGACGGCGGGGTCCGAATGAAGGAATTTCAGCTCTCGCGCTTGGTGGATATGGAAGATCCCCAGGCCATACTCGACGAGGTGAAGCACATCGTTTCCATGCTGTTTTCTGACTTTGACTGCGCAATGCTCGACCGCGTGTTTACCGATATCGTGCGCTTGTTCCGAGGTAAATATCCGGGATACGCTGCCTGTCAGACTCAGTACCACGACCTCAAGCATACCACCGATACCTTTCTAGCCATGGCACGCCTGATTCACGGTGCCATGCTCAAAGGAGCCAACTTTACGCGAGAGCAGGTGCTGTTGGGGCTACTTTGTGCGCTCATGCACGATACGGGTTACATACCGCGTCTTGATGACGAGGCAAACAAGACTATGCCCCGAGGCCTGACTGATATTGGGCGAAGCATAGCCTTCACGGAGCGCTATTGCTCTGACAATGATTTGCCAGCGCAGATATTCAAGCATTCGTCAGCTATTGTTACCTGTACCGATTTGAGCGCGGATATCAGTACGATCCAATTCGCATCCGGGGAGATTGAAATGCTTGGCAAGCTCCTGGCCGCGGCTGACCTTCTGGGACAAATGGCAGATAGGACGTACCTTGAAAAGCTTCTGTTTCTGTTTTACGAATTCAGGGACGGAGGCGTCATGGGATATGAGAACGAGCTAGATCTGTTGAGGAAAACCAGGGACTTCTATGCAAGGATTGAGGAAAGGATTGCCAAGGATCTGAGCGGTGTGGATAAATATATGCGCTATCACTTTAAGGCGCGTTGGAACCTTGACAGGGACCTTTATAAGCAGGCCGTTGAAAAGCACATCACCTACCTTAAGTTCATACTGAGACATCACCAAAAGGACTACCGCAAGCATCTCAGGCGAGGTGGTTTGGTGAGGAGCTTGCAGGAAAGAACGAGGTGAAACCGACCGCGATTCCTCTCGGCCATGAGCCTTTCGGCGACAAGCCCCCCGGCCTTGAGCTCGCGGCCGAAAGGCTCAGTCTCTCTGTCCCTTGACAGTTACTTAACGCAGACCCTGCGCACTTCGCTGATATCAGTGATCCCCTGAAAAACCTTCATGATGGCATCCTGCTTCATGGTGCTCATTCCCTCCTTTATGGCCTGCTCCAAGATAAGGTGCGTATCGGCCTGCTTCTTAATCATCCTTTTTATTACATCGCTACCATATAGCAGTTCGTAGACTCCTACCCGTCCTCTGTAGCCGGTGCCTGAACATTCCTCGCAGCCCTCAGGGTTGTAGAGGGTCAAATCAGGACCGTATTTTACTCCAGCAGCTTCAAAATCTTCTTTCCCGTAATCCGACACGATCTCCTCAAACTGCTCTCGTGAGGGGTGGTACTCCTTGCGGCAATTCTCACACAGCCTTCTAACCAGTCTCTGGGCTAATACGCCGAGCAGAGCCTCAGCGAAGTTGAGGGGGTTAAGCCCCATATCCAATAATCGCGTCACCGTTTCAGGTGCGTTGTTGGTGTGCAGTGTGGAAAAGACCAGATGGCCCGTAAGGGATGCCTCAATGGCAGTGGCAGCTGTCTCCTCGTCACGCATCTCACCGATCATGATAACATCTGGGTCTGCCCGCAAAAAGGCGCGCATGATTAAAGCGAAGTCAAGCCCGATCTTGGGCCTCACCTCCACCTGTCGCAAACCGGGCTGCGTTATCTCTACCGGATCTTCAGCAGTCCAGATTTTGATTCCCTGTTTATTAATTTGCCCAAGGGCGGCATGTAGGCTTGTTGTCTTACCTGAACCTGTTGGACCGGCAGCAATTACGAGACCATACGGTTGGGTGACAATCTTTTTCATGATCTCAAGATCTCTCGCATTTAACCCCATCTCATCCAGCTTCATAGCGTTTGCTCCGGATAATATCCTCAGCACAGCATCCTCATGCCCCCCAGCGGTAGGAAGAGTAGCCAGTCGAAGCTCAAAGGGCGGTATGCCTTTGCGCCTAAACTTGATCTTCCCGTCCTGAGGCAGACGTCTTTCGGCGATATCGAGCCCAGCCATGATCTTGACCCTTATGATTATGGGCTTAATCATGGAGTTGGGTATCTTGGTGTAATCCTGGCACACACCATCGATACGGAAGCGCACTGTGGTCACTCTGGAGTCCTGTGAAGGCTCAAAGTGAATGTCAGAGGCATTTCTGCGGTATGCCGCGATCAGAATCTGATCAACGAGGTTTACCACCTTGCTCGATGTTTCATCATACAGGAGATCCTCGGCCTCTGGCCTATCTTCCTCTTCCTCAAAGCTGATGTCCGGAATCAGGTCAAAGCCCTCCATAGCAGCCTGAACTGGGACACCGGTCGCAGCTTTCTGGTCTTCAAAAAACCGTTTGATGTATGGCTCAATATCCTCTTTGATCGCAACGGAGAAATGGATCTTTTTTGTCTTCACCAGAGCCCTGATGTGATCGGTTTTCGTGAGATCTTTCGGGTTATCAATCAGTATGTCGATTCCGTCCTTACTCCAGCTGAGAGGAACCCAGTGCTCATGCCGGAGGAAGGGTTCCTTAAGGTTTCGTATCAACTCAACAGGTGCAGGTAGTCCAGGGTCATAGGTTTTGAAAGGGCAGCCATAGAACAATGAAAGGGATTTCCCCAAGTCCTCTTTCTTGACCCGAAAGTATTCAATTAGAATGTATTCGACGCTCTTGTTCCTCTTTTTCGAGAGGGCGAGTGCCTTTTGGAGCTGCTCCGCGGTTACCATTTTCTGGTTAAGGAGATAATCATATTTTGAGCCGGAGGAGAGACTTGCTATAATCGAATCGAGTTTATGTTTGATTTCCTTATCTTCCGGATCAATTTCTTTGGCTGATCGGTAGAGATCGAGAGCAAGCTCCTTTTCGCCCCTCTTTTCCATCTCCATGCCAAGCCTCAGTTTGATCTGAACTCTCTCCTTTTTCTCAAGCTTCTGCCTCTTAATGATCCCTTCCACCTTCTCAACGACTTTCGACAGTGACTGTGTCACCGACAGACACGCCACCATTTCAGAAACGATTTTTCCCGGGTGGCAGTCTAGACTGAACAACTTCTCATACTCAGCAACGGCCTCTCCATAAAGCCCCAGCTCTTTCCAAGCAGCAGCACTCGTCAGAATTGCCTGCACATCCTCTTTGTCGGGCAGTGTCTTTTTGAGGATTGAGATGTCCTCGCTGGACACCCCCTGTTTGTTAGCCTGCTCCTCAACAAGGATCTCCTCCCTTATCTGGGTGATCTTTTCTTTGACGATCTCTTGGTTTTCGAAATCCGATTCAGAGATGTCTGATAAGATCTTTTCATAAACATCGAGCGATTCCATGAGCAACCCCATGGAACGATAGACCTCTGCTTCGTTAATTCTCGACTCAATGTCCACTGCCACTTCCTCGCTGCCGGTCATCTTGCTTTCCTCAGCTCCAAAATCAACGGACCTCCTATTGCTAATGCCCTCTGGGGACCACCTATCTGCCTTTTCGGAACAGTTGCCTTAAGCCTTTAGTGAGCCTTACCTGCCTTAAGGAGGGCACCAACAAATCACAGTTAAGCCTCAGCATGGCCATTGGAGCCAAAGCCCCCAATACGAGCATGAGATACCCCTTTTCGATTCTGCGCACGTAAAGCCTGCTCCTCTCAAAAACCAGATCAACTTCCCGAGCCCCGCTTAGGGAATCAATGAAAATGGGCCACCAGTTTCGGGTTTCTGGCTCCTCTATGAGCGGGGTATTGAACTCCTTGAAGAGAAGCTTACCCTCAACAGAGAAGAGCATGACCCCATGAACATCACTCATGCTTAGAATATCGTCAAACAGCTCCCTCATTGCTTCCCACCGTTAAGGTTCTCCTCCATTGGTAGCGCTCATGTGGTCGCTGACAACCTCGACTACTCGATCCCGCGGGCATCTATTGTTGACCGAAATCACTGTGGTTTTTCTGCCTGGAAGCACAATCAGGTCCCTTGATTCCCCCCTATCCATGTACATCAGCTTCAGATTTCCAGCATGAAAAAACCCCCCGACACGCTCAGCCTCCGCCACAAGACCATCCCATGAGCTGTCCTCGTATATGGCGTCGAATCCGCGCTTTTCGCCTATCTCCATCTCCAGCTTTCTCCTGATCGTGCCGATAAAGCTCGCCTTATCCGACTCTGCTACCTGAGTGACTTTTTCCAAGCTCTCAGAGCTCTTCGATGGACTCACTGGCTCTTCCTCAGAGGCGGCCTCGTCCTTCAACCGAGTTGAATCGAGCAGTATTGTTTGAAGCTCGGTGTGGATCCTTTTCTGCCGCTGAGGACAGTCGTTCTGGATCGAAAGGGTAACATCATCCCACGAGAACACCTGATAGGCTGCGGCTTCTCCCTGCAGACTCCCTACTCTGGCGTCAAATAGTTCACCCTTGTGGAAGAAGAGTACCCCCTGCTTGCCCGTCTTCTTATCAACGAGCCGAATCGTACAGGTCTTCTGCTCCATCTCTATGAGCTGCAAGAACATTCCAGAGGAAACACTGTGGAGCGTTCCCCCCTCCGATTCTTTTCTGAGCGCGGTCACGATCTTTCGCGCCAGATCTTCAATCATAAACGGTTTCGCTATATACCCTACTGCCCCTCCCTCACGGGCCAAGCTCTCCATTTCCGGTGTGCCGTAGCCTGTTATGATAATTACCGGTATATCCGGGTAGTGCTCCATAATGTGAGCAAGGAGACTAAACCCATCCATCCTGGGCATTTTCAGATCACTGACTACCAGCGAGATGCTGTCTTCCTTGAGCTTGTCCACGGCTGTCAGCCCGTCATCTGCCGTTACTATTCTAAAGGTGTCGAAGTGCCTCTCGAGACCTTCTTTCAGCGATAGCAGCATCTCCTTGTCATCGTCGACAATCATCACATTTCTTATCATTTGATCTCCTCACTCCTCTTCACGCGAGATGCCTTGTCGATGTCTACGATTCTCACACCTGCAACATATTCCATGGCCTCGTATTTGTTTACTGCACCTATCTTTCTGGCGATCTCGTTCAGTTTCTTTATCTGATTGTCGATCTTCACGAGCTTTTCATAACTCCGGTCGTGATGGCTTAGATCGGCCAGGACCTCATTAAGCAAGTTACTGATTATCGTGAGAGGCTGATTCAGCTTGTGGGCAACACCGCCGGCCATCTCCATAACACCAAGAAGTTTTTGTTTGCTCAATTGGTGGATATGGTACTTCATTCGTTCCGTCGCATCATGTGCGATTATCTTTATCTGAGGCGAATTTCCCTCCTGCTTTACCAGCAGTGCGTGGAAACCAAGGTAGTGTCTCATCCCATGCCTGTCGATTATTGTCAGGACTCCCTCCTCTTGACCTGATTGAAAGACGTCTGACAGAAACAGGGGTAAGAGGTACCTGTCCTGGGGAGCAATAAGCCTAAGAAAAGAATTCCCAATCAACTCCTCGTTGTGATAACCCAAAAAGCCAGCACAGGCCTGATTGATGTCCAGCAGATCTCCCCGAGGACTCAATAACAGCACAAAATCCTCATCACCCTCTCCTATCGGGGCAAGCTGCTTGCTATCTTCATTGCCCTTAAACCCCTCGGTAATATCCTTAATGACTCCGTCGAGATAGACTGCCATGCCGTCTTCATCAAAACCAGCTTTGGCAGTTACCGCGCACCGGAGCGGCGTTCCGTCGCGTTTTATAAGCGAAAGAGGAAAGTCAGTTACCAATCCATCCTGAAAAACCGTCTCAATAAGGATCCCCCTGTCTTTCTGGTTCTTGTAGAGTTTAATAACTGAATAACCAGTCAACTCCTCAGCAGACGCGAAGCCAAATAACTGCGCGAAAGCCTTGTTGCAAAAAACAAGTTGCCCCTCAAGCGTCGTGCGATAGATACCTGCGGGAATACTGTCAAAGAGCTCAGCATACCAGCGACCTGGCTTTTCAGAATCAATGTAGGAAGCCACATCCACCATATCTCTTATACCTTTCCCCTCAGCCTATGTCTCTGGGAGATGTCCATGCTCAGCGGATCTTAAGAGCAGAACCCTCCCGGCAAGAGCACATTGTGTGTCAGAAGGCGATCCGGAATCTCTCAAGTTCCCTCTTGTGCTTTCGGTTCCATAAGACGCACTCAATTCTCAACTGCGGAACAACGCTCAACTCCTCTGCCAATTCCTTGACGGATTCAAACACCCCTCTTGCCAACTCCTCATCGCTGGCCTCACCGGCGAAGCTGATCTTCCGATCAGAATAAAGGAATTCACCAATAAACGGATCGAGAAAGGTGTACACATCCGCCTTTTCAACGAATTTCCCCTTCAACATAGTCGTGAAGCCTCCTCTGAGCTTGCTGTTAGCTTTCACTACCCTCTCAAAAATGCTCAGCAGCTCCTCCAGCATGGCGATCGTCTGCTGTGAAGGTTTCTTTCCGCTGTCCCTGAAGCTACCCTCTGAGCCAGCGAAAGGAAGGGAGATCTCCCCTATCCGGAATAACCCGCCTGCTTCTCTGAATCTCTGGATGAGAAGCTCTTGGCTTCCGTTGCCCTCCTTCACCGTTCCTTGATTCCAGGTGCTTGAACCGCCTATGATCTCTCCCTTGTCGAAAAGGATAACGCCGCTTTCCCTTCCTCCATTAATTGAGACATCTATGTAGCCGGTCAGCTCCACTGCAGTCATCTCTTCTATCAGTTGGTCGAGGTCAACCAACTCTGGGTTGAGATCTCTCTGAATTCCCCTCGCAACTGGTAGGTTGGCCCAGAGATAAATCGTCTTTGGATCTATCGCGTAGACATGTATCGTAAGACTCCGTTCGGCCGCCGTCTCAATAAGACGGTCTAGCGCAGCTTGACCGGCAAGCTCCCCGTCCTTGTCCCTAAAAACACTGTTCAACAGCTCATCGCTGTCAAAGAAAAGTGCCCCTTCGATCCTCTGGGATTGCAAATGGATGCAGCCAGAACCATACTCACCCTGGCAGTGCTCAACAAATCTCGGCATATCCATGTAGTAAGTGTTCAGATTTTCGAGTACAGGCCTTTCCCTGGGCAGTACGATCATTGCTGCTCCTCAGGATCCACATCTGTTCTAGTGCCTATGCCGGAGCCTTTCAATAGACAGATGCAGGCTGTCCTGCATGCGTGAGATTGCGTCTGCCAATTCCCCAATCTCGTCCTTGCCGCCAACATTGACTTGGGCATCTAGTTCACCCACACTGATCCGGTCAGCGACCTCGGAAAGCTGTCTAATATTGCCCGTAACCTTTCGACCATAGAAGAAAACAATCAGACCAATGAGTGTGATCGTTGCTAACATAACGCCCGCATTCATGTTTCTCGCCCTGCCCGCCATCCTTCGGCTGCGCTCCTTGACCTGCTCTACGGGGCGGGTGAACTCATCCAGGTAAGTAGTGCTTGCCACATAGAAGGGCGTGCCCTTCACTGGCGCACACACCATAAACTTATCCCGGAACTGGCCATCAGCATCCTGCCAGGTGTAATAGCCACTCGATTCCCTCCCGTCTCTGCCAGCGCTAAAGACCTTCCAGAACCCGTAGAATGCTTTACCCATAGGCTTCTTAAGGGTACTCATATCAATGCCGGGGATTTTGGGGTTAACGTGAGCCCAGTTTCTCCAGACCCCATCACCATCCGGCACAGCATGAAGTGCCGTGTATCCAGTGGATCCCACCTTCTGTACCGCTATTTTCATGAACTCGGCATCTTTCTGAAATTGCTCTCTCTTGAGTCTTGAATGGCTCCTCAAATAAAGGCCCACTTGCAATGCTACCGCCCTCGCGTGCTCGGCGATTTGTCTTTCGGCCATTTCACTCACTATTTTCGTGCTTTCCCGGGTTATAAGCGAACTTAGGCCAACCATCTGTTTCAGTGAAAAGAAGGCCCCCACAAGCATGGACATCACTAAGGGAGCGAGAAGGAAAAGCATCAGCTTCCCCCTGAGACCTATCCCTTTGAGCTGGGGAGAAGGCACCCGCGGAGGCTCCGCTTCCCCTACCTTGAACTCCTCCTCATGTGCTCCAGTCTGCTCGGGGCTATTGATCCTAAGTGTTGGTCGTGCGGCGTTCTCATGCGCCTCTGCTTGCCGTCTCGGTCTGGTAACTGATATGATTTGGCCGCAAGCCTTGCATCTAAACTGAGCGCTCTGACCCCTTATCCTGTCTGTGTTTACCCTGTATTGTTTTCCGCAATCCTCACACGCAACGATCATGGTGCAATCTCCTTCTCTATAGCGTTACCCTAGCTCATATGCTCCTTACGAAGGAACTGACGCGTTTACCCTCCTTCGCCAGAACTCGACCTCCGCTACAGGCCTCGGCTGGACAGAGATGGGGAGGAGAGCCCTCCGAAGCTCTCCCCACTAGTACCTCTTCTCTCCAATTATTCCTCAGATTGCTCTTGGCAGTTGGTCATCTTCCATAAAACGCAATAAGGCGCCCGATTCAAACGCTATGTGTTCATTTCCCTGATCTTTTTAACCATGTTCTGTTGAAATACGATCCTCTTCTCCTCGCGACGTATATTACGCGCAATGAGCTCCACAAGCTCTGCTGCTCGGTGGATCGGAAACCGGGATTTGCTGTAATCCAGGCTGGTTAACGCTTCCTCAATCAACACATTAGCTATTGGACCGATGGCGAGAGATAACTGCACGCTGAGGTAATCGAAAAACTCCCTTGTAAGCGTGGAGATGTTGCTTCTCTCTGGCTCGACGAGCCTAAGTTTCGCCAGCTTGATGATGACCCGCTTCATGGCACCCATATCTAGGTCCACTTTCTTCGCCACAGAACCAACAGTCCTTTCTCCATCCAACTCCACCAGAACGTTGAGCATATGGCTGTCTAGAGAAAACTCACCGAGGTTTGCTCGGTTAGTCCGCCTTAGCACCAACCCTGATATATCACCAGAAAGGAGTCCCATTACGTTGCCCTCAATAGCTCAACCGCCGAATCGGAGCGTGCACAGAAAATGCTCAGCTCTCTGATCCCGGAGCCATAAATGATGCGTCTAGATTAACCTCTCCTTGCTTTCCCGCAGTTGGCGCAGCTCTTCCCTCAATGCCTTGAACTCCTCCTGAACCAACTGCTTGAGTCCCTCTACCGCTAACCTAAGGCTCTCATCGGGAATTACATGACCTTCATGGGCTTCGAGCTGTCTCTCCTTTGCTTCATCAGGTGAACTCTCCGCTTTTTGGATGCCATGCTCATCTTTTTGGGCCCGTGCCGCCACTTTAGCTTGATCAGGCCCCATCAACCCTTGCTTCCTTTCCACAGCTGCTTTTCTCAGTGCTATCTTCTCCTTTAACGCCTTGAATCTCTCCAGTTCGCTTGAAAGCTTCGCCCTTTTCTCCTGGTCTGTCATGTCCTTGGAGAGAATCACCCTTTCCACGCTAAGATAGATGGAGTTCAGCAGTTTGCCGGCATCGGGGTGGGCCTTACCCTTGTGGGCCTTAATGTATCTCCCCACTGAATCAAGAAGCCCAAGGAAGGAAACGACCACTTCATCATCGCTGTATGCATCTTTGAGCCTGTCTATCTCATCAACAAACCTGCCTAGGACTGCATCGGTAATCTCCCACTCAAGTGATAGAATAACTGACTTCAGCTCTGTGAGAGGATTGTTCACAGGGTCCCCTGCATCTTTCGCTGAATTAAGGGGTTCCTGTGTAGTCCCCAAAGGATCCTTTGGGCCTGCTTCTTCCTCAAAGTTTAGGGTACCATCTCGTTGTACCACCATTTCCATACCTCCTATTTCAGTTCCTTAAACAAGGAAGCGACGGTTATGGATATGATCTTCTTCATTGTTGGCACGACATTTAGCCCCGTTAAGGCGCTTGCCTCAAAGGTAGGCGCTCTCAGTTGGCTGTTCAGGTCCTTTTCGAGCGTCTGAAGGGGCAACAGCGGGATTCCTTGCTCCGCCAGGTCTTTTTTGTTGTACTGTAAGACGATGGGAACCTTAAAAATACTTCTATTGAAAGTTTTCAGATTCTTTTGAAGGTTTCTCAATGACAGGACATTTTTTTCCCGCCTCACTGACATTGAGTCTGCTACGAAGACAATTCCATCAACCCCTCTCAAGACCAGTCTCCGGGTGGCATCATACTTAACCTGTCCGGGTACGGTGTAAAGCTGGATCTTCACGTCGTATCCGTTGATGGTTCCTACGTCAAAGGGAAAGAAATCGAAGAAGAGCGTCCGATCCCCATGCGTTTTGATAGTAACCAGCTCAGTCTTCACCCGAGCTTTGAACTTATTATATAGATATTCCAAATTGGTCGTCTTCCCTCCTCTGCCTGGGCCGTAATAGACTATCTTCGCCTGGATCTCCCTGTTTTTGGTGTTCACAAATGCCATTGGCGGAAACCTCTCAAGTACTCAATCAGCTGAACTCTGCTCCTGCTCCACGATAAAAGAGAATCGCCTCATCTAACAACGGAGGGCTCCAAGATCCGCTTGATCTTCTCTGTAGCCTCTGCCACCTTCAGGCGCAGAAAACCTAACGATATGCCCTTGCCGAATATGGTGATCAGCAGGAAATCGGACGCGACTCTGCTGAAGTGTATGCTCTCCTTCTCTCCCTTATGAAACAGCAGGGAAAACTCATGTTCCCCAACAATTTCTGCCATGGTACTCACAGCTGCAAAATTGCCAGCAGCGAGGGCCGCAAGCGAATAAATGTCGTGCTTGATTTCCCCGTTATCCAGGTTCGCGATAACGTTGCCCGCCATGTCGATCAGAAAGATGCAATCCATTCCAACATCAAAGAGATCGTGCAACAGCACCTCTTCTATTGCATCAAGCTGTTGTTGGCCAAGCATGTAGGTCAACGTTCCACCTCCTAAAGACTCGTTCCTATTTCACTCATTCCCTTGCTTGCTTATCGACGCCTTTGAGCCATACAGTAGCTCTCGTGCCTCTGCCGAAAACGCTGTGTATCCGTATTCTCCCCCCCATCTCGATCAGGAGCTTTCGGGCAATTGGTAATCCCATCCCCATCTTGCCTTTTTTTGTGCTGAACAACGGCGTGAAAACCCGTGGCAGGTCGCTCTCGCTGATTCCGCAACCGTTGTCCTGAATTACGATTTTCAGCGAATGATTCGTTCTTGAAGTCCTCAGATATATGGTCGGACTATCGGTTCCTTTCACTGCCTCCATGGCGTTCGACACTATACTGGTCATGGCTTTGTGAAGGGCCCCAGTGTCGCCCATGATGAGCCAAGGCCCTATCTCATCCTCATAGATGATTTTGATATCCTCATTCAGTGCCCGACGGGAAGTCCAACCCAGGAGGTGTTTCCAGAAAGAGGGAAACGAGATCTCTTTCTGCTCATTCACTCTAAACTGAGAATAAGACTTCATAGCCTCGACTAACCGCTGCTGCCGTGTCAAAAGTTCCGATCCCCTATTGAGATATTCCTTTCTTTTCTGATCATCGAACGTCTCGTAATTCTGGCGCGCTACATCAAGCGTAATCTTGAGGCTATTAACTGAGTTACCGAGCTCGTGGCGCAACGTTGAAAGAATTTGCTCGAGATTCTCCATTAATTCCTTCTCAGATCTCATCAAAGCAACGACCCCTCCTTGAACAGTGAATTCAGCCCACAACGTGTATCGCTGGCAAGTATTCCGCTCTCGAGGGCAGCACCCCTTCATGTGCTTTCAAAGCAAAATGCATACCAGTTTATTGAGGCCAACTCGAAGTTTCTAACTCTATGATTTTCCGCATTATTTTGTCATAGGATGGCAATAGGAAAAACGAGGTGGGTCATTTTGGATAGAGCAAAATCGGCTAGCCAATATATCCTGAACCGCTCTCACACTTTATGGTTCTCCCCAGTCAAGCCTCCCAGAATGACAGACTAGCCAATGTTCATCTCCCTGAGGTTTCGCTTCAAGGTCGAAAGCGAGATTCCCAAGTTTCGGGCGGCCTGGCTTTTGTTGCCAGAAAATAACCTTAGCGCAGAGACGATGTGGCTTCTCTTGACCTCTTCGAGGCTAACAACCTCTTGAGCCTTTGAGGCCCTCTGTCTGCTCGTTACCGGCGCCATGTGGGCATTGCTCTGAACCAATAGATCGGCAGGCCTCAGGACATCGCCCTCAAGAAGCAGTGAGGCCCTCTCAATGATGTTGCGAAGTTCCCTCACATTCCCCGGCCACGGATAGTGCATCATTCTCTCTAGATGATCGTCCGAAATCCTGACTGGCATCCGGCAAAAGCACTGCACGAAATAGCTTGCTATTTCCGGTATGTCCTCGGGGTGCTCCCGTAGCCGCGGGATGTGAATAGTAATGACGGCCAAACGGTAGTATAGATCGCGGCGAAACGTTCCTCTCTGTATGGCCTCTTCCAGGTTCTGATTCGTTGTGGCTATAATCCTTGCATCGACGGAGATAGTTCTGCCGCTCCCTATTCTCCTAACTCGCTTATCGTCGAGCACCGTAAGCAGCTTGCTTTGAAGGTGAATCGGGATTTCCGCGATTTCGTCCAGAACCAGCGTCCCTCCATCTGCCAACTCAAAAATGCCTTCGCGGCGGGAATCTGCACCAGTGAACACACCTCTCTCATGGCCAAAATACTCAGCCTCCATCAAGTTCTCTGGGACTGCAGAGCAGTTGATGGTGAGAAACGTTTCCCGTTTGTTCTGAAGATCGTGGATTGCCCTGGCTACCACGTTCTTACCTACACCCGTATCCCCAGTAATCAATACATTGGCTTCGGAGTTAGCGGATAGTTTGATTTGCTCCCTCACTCTTCTGATTACGCCAGAGGATCCAATCAGTTTTTGCTCTTGGCTCTGCTTTTGCCTCTCATAGTCCTGAGCCCTCAGTTTTCCCTCCATGCGGAAGCTTTTGGCTGCGAACTCTATTGCCATGAGAAGCTCGTCCAGCTCAAAGGGTTTGGACAGATAGTTGAAGGCTCCCGTTTGCATCGCCTCAACCGCATATGGGACCGTGGCATACGCGGTCATGAAAATAATCTTGGCCGTGGGGTTGATCTCCAAGACTCTTTTGCAAACATCAATTCCTCCCATATCGGGTAGCCTCTGGTCCAACAATACGAGCGACGATTGATGGCTCTCAAAACTTCTCAATCCCTTCCTTCCATTGCTGGCAGTGCGGACGGTGAAGCCTTTGCTAATCAAGAAATCAGAGAGGGAGGCAGTGAAGAGAACATCATCGTCAATAATCAGTATGTCCAAAGCTCTGTTCATACGACTCTATTCACCCGGTCTCGCACCGAGCGTTGCCCATTTTATCTTGTCGGTATCTGTCGCCAAAAACATAAGGGAAAGCCGCTATGTCACTGTTTTTTGGT
>Ga0209636_10000486_pt1 | contig 38810 bp, 36 predicted proteins | sample DeeMarSWOR152_54_FD_187464 | JGI IMG/M metagenome (GOLD analysis project Ga0209636, IMG submission 187464) | Marine sediment microbial communities from White Oak River estuary, North Carolina - WOR-1-52-54 (SPAdes) (version 2) | ecosystem: Environmental > Aquatic > Marine > Intertidal zone >... | reverse complement strand
CAAAGCCCAATGGGAACATCCTTATTTTTTTAATACCAACAAAACAGGTTTATTTAAACTTACTTTTCTGCTTTTTACAACATCAACAAATGATTACATAAAGGATTTTGATTATAAAGAAATTGCACAAGAAAAAATAAGCACTGCATATAGAGAAACTCATCTGTGGATAAGTGTAAACTAAAGAAAAAAAAACAAAGTTTTTTAGTTAATATTAATTAATTTCATTAAAAAGTGGGTTGTATGCCTGGAGGTTTAGTTCATCTGGCAGCAGGAACTGCTATGTTTGTTATTGGTAGATACTACTATAAAGATTATTTTAAAGGTGTAAACAAAACAAAAGAAAGTATACTTCTTTTAATTGTTTGTTTGTTTTTTAGTATACTTCCTGATTTTTTTCTAATAATATACTATACAACCCATGTCTTACCATTTGAAGTTTTTTTAGCCTATCATGATCTCGTTCTTCTTATATCCGGTCCTATAGCTATTATAACTCTTTTAATACTTAAATACTGGATAAACATAAAAAGAAAACCTCTGTTGATAATGGGAATGTGGTGTATACTGCTGCATATAACAATGGATCTACTTATTCCTGAAACAGGTATATGGATATAAAAAAATATCTTATTGTTTTTGAAGATAAGATAATAATTTTTTATCTATATAATCATATTTTAAACCAAAAAATCTAATTTGATTTACAAAACCAATTTTTTTATAACCTGCTCGTTCTCTTGTTTTAGCAGCTACTTTGTTGTCTTTATCTATTAAAACTACAACATATCTTTTTCCAGCTTTTCTAACTATATCATTAATATAATGATCTGTTGAATTATTTACTTTTTTACCACGAAATTCATTTAATGTAAGGCAATTATAAGTAGAAACCCTATTTTTTGAAAGGGGAATCAAATTAAATTTTGAAATATCTAAATCGTTATATCCTATCCATACATAAGCAATTATCATACCATTGTATAATGTAAGAACACAAGAATCTCCTTTTTTAAGTCTTTCTTCTGCATATTTTTTTGCCTTTTCATCATAAAAATAGTTTTCATAATTCATCATATCAATATCTTTTTCTGTGGCCAATCTAAAAGAAAGTTCAAGTTCTGAAGTAAATTTTGGAAAAGGATTATTTAAATCAAGCTCATAAACAAATGCTTTTGTGACACCACATATATTTTTTCTTATATATCTTAAAACTTTAGAAAAAAAAACCAAGATTCCCTCTTCAGAAATTATATTTGAAATCCTCTTAATTTCCATTCTTATCTAACCATTTCAAAATCTTTCATAACATTTTAATATATTCTATATAAAAAAATTTTAGAATTTAAAATAAAAATTATCTAAGGTTCATCAAATCCTTTACCCATTAGATTAATGTAAAGTCTTCTATAGCTGTTTTGGAAAAAGGTAAGATTCCTATTAATTCCACTTATACAATGTCTACATAACTTAATTTCACCATTTTTTTGGGATTTTAAAAAAACTTTATGTTTTTTATTATTCCAGATAGAAGAAAAGGGTTCTTTCATAATATTACCTAAAATATAATTATTAAAATGAAAACAACCCATTATATTACCAAAAGGATCTATTGCAACTGTATATCTACTGAAATAACATTTTTTATTAGGAATAGTTCCATTAACAAGATTATCAATTGTCAATATATCTATATTAAAGGTTATAACGATCATGTCTAATTCCTTTGCCAGTGCCTTTACACTCTTCATTTTTTTCTTTAAAAAAATAGCTTGTTCTTTACTTAATAAATTAGACGAATCAGGATTTATATAAAAAGGAGTGGGCTTCAAACCATTTATATTTGTGTTTTGTATATCTTCCTCTTTAAATTCCCCAACATATTCAAGTTCAACAGAGTCAACTCCAATTTTTTTTGCAAAAGGAATTATCTGCTCAAAATTATCAACATTCAATGATGATATTGTGCAGTTTATAATTAAATATGGTTTTTTCTTCCCTTGCTTCTTTTTTGCCTCAACAAGATATTGTATTGCATTTAAAACACGATTATATGTTCCATTGGTTCCCCGGATAGTATCATGAGCATCTATAGGTCCATCAAGAGAAATATAAATTCTTTCAGTCCCATTTCTTACCAAAGCCTCAGCAGTATCCTTGTCGATTAAATTACAATTAGTAGGAAGATCCACTATTATTTTTTTATTCTTTTTAACAATATATTCAATCAAGGGTAATGTAACATCCTTTCTTAATAAAGAATCTCCACCAAAAATTTCTACAACCTCAATTTTTCTAGATAAAAGAATATCTATACATTTCTTCCAATCATCTAAAGTTAACTCCTTGGATTTATCAATATCCATACCTCGCTTCCATATTGTACACATTCTGCAATGGCTTGTACATCGGTAGGTCATAAAAAGCATTGCTGAAGAAGGCCTGACAGATGAATAATAAATATCTCTTTTCAAAACTTGTTTTAAAAAAATAAAAATTCCTTTAAATTTTTTTATATAATTTATCCTCATGCACTATCTTAGTCTCCTAAATATTTGAAATTTTTTCAGCAGGCGTTACTTTTTTAATTGGAACTTTAAAAACTCTATAAAACCTGATATAACTAATCTTCTTAAAACCCATTTTTTCATAAACACTTATGGAAATTTTATTCCAAGTGGGTATATGACATCTAACTTTGGTATATCCTTGTGATTTGAGAAATTTAATAGCCTGGTTTATAAGATATTTTCCAATGCCTTTTCCTCTTTGTTCTTCTAAAACAAACGTATCATAAATAAAAGCTATTTTTTCAGGGAATTTAATAACTTGTTTATAATCAGCAATAAATACACTATCAAAACCGATTTTTATACATCCAACTATCTTTCCATTAATACTAACAAAAGGCCAGCAATGATTATATTTATAGGCAGTAGTAATTTCTTCTTGATTAACAACCCAACTTTCTTTTTGGTTTTTCAACCAATTAATTGTTTTATCAATAGATGATGTATCGACCTTAACTGGAAACTTCAATTGATAATCTGTCAATTCTTCAGTTAGATCTTTTTCAAACCAGATAGCGCTATTAGTTATAATTATCGGACTTAACATCTTTTTCATCATCTGCTTAAGTAGTATCTTTAAACCCTGGTTTTTGTAAATATTTTTCATTTTTTCCATATAACTTTGTTCTATTGTTTGATAGCTAAACATTTTAGTAGGGGAGTATTCGTAGAGTTTTTTATTATATTCTTGCATCAGTTTTTCTCCTTACCTAGGTTTTTCAGATTGTATAATTGATAAGCAAGATGGAATTTCTTAGAATAAAATTTTTGATAAGAATAACATGTAATTACTTTCCCACCTGCATATAATTTATACGAGTTTATGCCTTTCTTTTGTTTATCTTTTGCTTCTTCTTCTTTTGACCATATTCCTCCTTGGTCAAATTCTTTAATACCTTTTTCTTTAGCGTATTTTATTAACTCCCAATCAATTAAACGATCAGCATCACTTGTCATTGATACTTTTGTCCGGTCTGAGTCAAATCTTTTTGAGGCGCCAATCCAAGCCTTAATGTTAAAATCATCCTCTAAAAAAAGAGTTCCAGCAAGGATTTCTCCATTATATTCAGCTACAAATAAAGTTCCATATTTTTTCATAGTTTCAAGAGATATACTTCCGACTCCAAATACGTCAAATATGGATTTTAATCTTTTTTTTTCCATGAACGACCTATACATCTGAAAGAATCTTTTATAATCCTTATTCATGTAAATTTTTATGCCTTCTCTTTGTGCACGTCTTATCCGGTATCTAACTGATTTATTATCCATATCCTGCCAGATTTTATCTAAATCTTGAGTTAAATCAATTATTGAAGTGAATTCTTTTTTACAAGTAAATTCATTACTGTTTACCTTATTTTTACAATATTGAAAATTTAAAAAATCACAACCATTGATACCATGTGGATAATCCGAAAAATGTATTTCTTTAATATCGAAATTTAAAATTTTTCTATCGACTATTAGCATTAATAATTAATGATGAATAGCATACTATATTATTTTTTCTATATGATAAAATCCAATTTCACATTCTTTTTATATCCTATTATAATATGTTTTGATATTATTTATCCTATATTTTTTTAATATTCAAAAACAACAGAAAAGTTTATATCCATATAAATATATTTAATTATGGAATAAAAATAATGAAAGATATAAAAACAGCACCATATTTATATCTTTAATAATATATATATAAATAAGAAAATATTTATATATTAAAAAATGATAATATCCCAATTAATTGTGTAGGGGGTAGGTTACCAATGAAGGATAGGGGGAAAAAACGTACTCTAGCTGTAATTCCTTGTTATAATGAGGAACCAACTATTGGAAGCATTGTTCTGAAAACTAAAAGACATGTAAATACAGTCTTGGTTGTCGATGATGGAAGTAGCGATGACACTTCTAAAGTAGCTAAACAAGCTGGAGCTGTTGTTATTTCAAACCGTAAGAACCATGGAAAAGGTTCAGTTATTAAAACTGGTTTTAGATATGCATTAGCTAATAATTATGATTACGTGGTCACTCTTGACGGGGATGGACAACATAACCCAGATGAAGTACCAGTTATTCTTGGAGATTTAATGAATAATGGCCATGATATAACTATAGGATTGAGATATGGTAACAGCACAGAGATGCCAAAGTGGCGTAAAGTGGGTAAAAGAATATTGGATTATGCTACTAGTTTTGGTAATGGTGGATATGTTACCGACAGTCAGTGCGGCTTTCGTGCTTTTAATAAAAGAGCTGTAGAAAATCTCATTCGAAAGTTAAATGGTAAAAAATTTAATACCGAAAGTGAACAGCTAATCAAAGCACATGAACTTGGTTTAAAAGTTTCTCAGAAAAATATTACTTGTAAGTATAAAAATTTGGACACTTCTACAAAAGATCCTTTTTTACATGGATTTTCAGTATTAAGCTATATTATCTGGCTTATTGCGGAAAGAAGACCTTTACTTTTTATAAGCCTTCCAGGTTTTGTTTTGGTTATGATTGGACTATTCTTTGGAATTTTAACACTTCAACATTATAATCAGACACATGTCTTTCTAATACAGAATGCTATTCTTATAAGTATTTTTTTAATCATAGGTGTTATTGCATTGTTTATCGGATTGTTATTGAATGTTCTACCTAGAATAATTAAACAAAGTAGCGTGGGAGAGTAATATATACAGGAAATCCATAGGTGTTATTATGAAAATAGCACTTGTATGCTCTCAGGGAGGTCATTTAACTGAAATACTATTTTTAATGGATGCTTTTAAAGGACATGACACCTTTTTTATAACATATACAAATGTTAGGACAAACCAATTAGAATATAAAAAATATTTAATTGAAGAAATAGGTACTGATATCTGGAAAATGATTAAAGCATTTTTTGAAATATTTAGGATTTTAAAAAAAGAAAAACCAAAACTTATTGTAAGTACAGGCCCTGAAATTGCAATTCCTGCAACTATACTGGCTAGGTTCATGAAAATCAAAACTATTTACATAGAAAGTTGGTGTAGGATAAAAACAAAATCTGGAACCGGAAAAATCCTTTATTATTTATCAAATTATTTTTTAGTTCAATGGCCTGAACTACTGAAAAAATACGGAAAAAAAGCAAGATTCGAAGGAGCAGTGATTTAAAAAGATGATATTTGTAACAGTTGGAACACATTATTTAGGATTTGATAGATTAATAAAAAAAATGGATGAAATAGCCGGCAAAATGGAAGAAGAAGTAATTGCCCAGATAGGTTCAACAAAATATATTCCAAAAAATATGATCTATTTCAAGTTTGTTAAAGATGAAAATGAAATATTAGAACTATGCAAAAAAGCAAGAATTATAGTCTCCCATGGTGGAGCAGGATCAATACTAACAATTTTAAATTATATGAAGCCAGCACTTATTGTTCCAAGATTAAAGAAATTTAATGAACATATAGATGACCACCAGTTAGAACTAGCGGAGGTTTATAAAAAAGAAAGAAAATTAATAGTAATATATGATGTTGAAAATATAGAAACTGCTTTAAAAGAAGTTGTCAATTTAGATTTTAAGAAAAATAAAAAAGAAAAAAAATTGATAAATTTCCTAAAGAATCTAATCGAGAAAATGGAAAATGAAAATCTGCATGATAATGTCGGTTCCATTTCCTCCAAATGAGGGGATCGGATATTACACATATAATTTGTCAAAAAAGCTACTTGAAAAAGGACATGAAGTTGTAGTAATAACACGTGGCTCCTTTAAAAAAACCCAAACAGAGATTTTTGATAGCATAGAAATTATAAGAGCACCATATGTACCAATTTATCCATTTTATCTTAAGATTCATGGAATATTCGTAAATAAAGTTTTAAAATCATTGGAATCTAATATAGACTTGGTTCATATTCATACGCCACTTTCTCCTTTTATAAAAACATCTCTTCCAATAATAACAACTGTGCATACTCCTATGTTAACAGATTATCGTCAAGTAGAGATAACATCTATTTTTTCTCTATTATCAAAAATATCTGCAAGATTTATTAGTTATCCTTTAGAAAAAAAACTTATTCAATCCTCAGATGTGATTACCACAGTAACTAAATCAGTTGCGCAAGAATTAAAAGAATTTTATTTTGATTCAAAATCTATTAATGTAGTAGAAAATGGCGTTGATGAAAAAATTTTTTATCCTAAAAAAGAAAAATCAGAAAAAAACATAAAATACGCTATGTTTGTTGGTCGTATTGATCGTGAAAAGGGTTTATTTGATCTTGTAGAATGCGGAAGGTACATCTGCAAAGAAAGACCTGAGTTATATTTTATAATAGCTGGAAAAGGAAGAGATCTAAACAAATTAATCAAAAAAATAAAAAATGCTAAACTTCAAGATAGATTTATATTTTTAGGACAAGTTAATAAAGATAATCTTGTTAAATTGTATCAAAATGCAACTCTTTTTATTCTCCCATCTTACCATGAAGGTCTACCTAGTGTTGTTTTAGAGGCTATGTCTTGTAGCTTACCAGTAATTGTTACAGACGTCAGAGGGAATCGAGATTTAATAACTCAAGGTGAAAATGGAATTATAATACCTCCAAAAGAACCTAAAAAAATAGCTGAAGCGATAAATATGTTACTTGGAAACAAAAAATTAAGACAATATTTAGGTGAAAATGCAAGAAATACAATAATAAAAAATTATACATGGGATATTATAGCAAACAAAATGTTAAAATGTTATGAGTCATTAATTGGAGAATAAAAATGAAAATTTGTATTTTGTCTGAATATGCTTATTCTATTTATGAAAATGAAAATTCTGCAGGTGGTGCCGAATTACAGATGACTATCCTTGCAAAAGAGCTTGTTAATAGATCTTACGATGTTTCTCTCATAACATTTGGAAAATCAAAGATTTCATTTCGATTAATTAATGGCGTTAAGGTTTATCACCCTTTTTATCTTCAAGGTAAGGGTTATGTACATTTTTATCCAAAAAACTTGTATAAATTATTTAAAATATTAAATAAAATAGATGCCGATATTTATATTCAAAGAGCAACAACACCTCTAACAGGTTTAGTTGCCTTTTTTGCTAAATTAAAAAATAAGTTATTTGTATACTCTGTTTCATCCAATGCATGCGTAAGTAGTAATCTGTCTATTAAAGGAGTTAAGGATCTAAAAAAATTGATTTATAAATTTGGTGTTAAAAATTCTGACAGTGTAATATGTCAGACCAAAAATCAAAAGGATTTATTAAAAAAAACAATTGGTAAACAGGGAGTGATAATCAAAAATATGTATATTCCACCCAAATCAGAACCAAATAAAAAAAATACTTCAATATTAAAAGTGCTTTGGGTGGGAAGAGCAATTAAAGAAAAAAGACCGGAATTATTTTTAAAATTAGCTAAAAACTTACCAAATATAGATTTTTGTATGATAACTAGTTTAGGTGGTTCTTCAAGTTATGCTAATAAATATTATAATGATATAAAGGAGGCTGCAAGTAAAATAAATAATTTAGATTTTAAAGGTTTTGTTCCTTACAAAGAAATAAATAAATACTATGCAGAATCATCATTGGTTGTTAATACCTCATATGTTGAAGGTTTTCCAAACACTTTTCTTGAAGCATGGGGAAATTACAATCCTATTATAACTCTTGATTTTGATCCGGATGAAATAATCTGCAAATACAAACTCGGATTACATTCGAAAACATTTGAACAGCTGATAGAAGACACAAAAACTTTGTTAAAAAATGATGAATTAAGAAAAGAAATGGGCAATAATTCAAGGAAATACGTCGAGAAAGAACATAATTTAAATAATATAATAAATGAATATGAGCTATTGATAAAAAACCTTGTGACACGAGATGGATAAAATTGTATTTTTTAACAAATTAAGATTAGATAATTCAATTACAAATAAACTGTTAATATTAGTTTTTATTTGGAGCTCTTTAATATTTTTCCTAAATTTACAATTAAATTTATCAGATACTAATCATACAATCTTATTTTGGTTATCAATTTTTTTAATGTTTGGTTCTGTTTTGTATCAAATATTCTACACAGAAAACAAAATCTTTGTTTTTTTTGAAATTTTTATATTTATTCTATTGCTGCATCTAGTTCATCAATTAGGTTTTTATGGATTAAATGGAAGTGATCCATATATTGATTATAACCTTCTAAAAACAATTGTAAATAATCACCATTTTGTTTTAGGACAAGACGTCGATGGTTGGCCGATGATGCATATTTTTTCTTCTGCAATTACATTTGTAACAAAAATAGATCCCTTTATTATCGCAAAATTTTTACCATCTTTTATATCATCAATTATAATATTACCTTACTATTTATTGGTTTATCAGATAAGTAGAAATAAAAAAGTAGCCTTATTTTCATGTTTAGTGTTTAGTACTATACCTAAATTTATGGATTTTGAAGCATCTTTTGTTAGAGAAACTTTTGCCTTATTTATAATGATTTTCTTTATCTATGTAATATATATTTCCAAAAAAAGAAATGATAATCGTTTCACTATGCTACCTTTTCTTCTTATTGCAGTTGTTGTTTTTGCGCATCATTTAACAGCTTTTTTGATTTTATTGTTACTTGGTGTTTATATTGCTGCCTCAAAATTAATTCCTTTTATTTATCGCAAAGATGAAACATTTATCAGTAAACTGTCTGGTAGAATTAATATTAATATAATTTTTCTAACTACTTTAATCGCTGTAGTTGCTTATTGGATATATCATGCTGTTTTTGTTTTAAAGCATTCTATAGATTTTATAGATGAGATCTTGGGTTTAAAATATGTAACAACAACTTATGCAGCGTCAATAAACCTAAATGCCCCAATTATCACATTACAGGGTAATATTATATACTATGGATTTTTCTTTTTTCATTTAGTGTTTTCTTTAATTTTATTAATAAAATTTATAAAAATAAAGAATGAACAAAAAATAGAAGATACTTCTTTTTCTTTATTTTTCTTTTTTTGTATGTTTTATGCTTTTCTTGCTTTATACATTGTTAGCTCTTTACCATATCCGGATAGATTTTTACCATTTGCATGGATGTTTGGTATCATCCCATTAACTGGTTTTTTGTTAACTTTTAAGAAAAATATTTTTAAAAAAATACTTGTAATATTAATAGTAGTTTTTATGTTATATAATGTCTATAATATTGACCCAAATTATTATTCAGGAACTGCATCAAATACGGGAACTGTTGCAACTGAAAAAGAATATATCATTGCACAAAGATACGATTTTCCAGACAAATATTATGGATATAACGGTGTAGTTGCTGCCATTTTTGATATTCAAGGTATAAAACAAAGAACAGGCGGAATAAGTATTGGAGAATTAGGAGATAGCTTTGATTATACATCTATGGCTGTAATAAGTGAGCAGATTTACTCAAAAGATCTATTATATCTAAAGGAAAAATCACAAGAAGAATATGATAAAGTTATTAGGGTAATTTCTTATAAAAATTATATAAATATAGATAAAATATGTGATTTTGGCAGTATTTATATATTAAAAGGAAATTCGTGATTTAATATAATCTCTTTACTTTCTGTGAATTATTGTTTATCTACTGCGTTATCTTTTTAACTAATTTTTTTAGATTTTCAATTAATATCATAGATAAATTATAACAAGTTGGTAACATATCATCCCAGGCAAAAACAGAAAAAATCTTTTTTCCTTTCCAACTGTTTATCCATTGCTTAAAACTTATTTCACCATTACGTCTATAATTTAAAAAAGAACCAAAATTAAGATAAGAATTAATCCATTTTATACCTATTTCATAATCAAGATTTAATTGGTGCTTTTGTTGTGTAGATTCTAAATAATTAATTAATGGAAAATTCAAACCGCATTTATCCATCAAAGCATTTTGTTGCACATATCTAGGATTCAATTCAATATATTTTAATTTCCCATCTCTTTCATCTAATTTGAATTCTACTGCACCAACGCCTCGAAAATTGATACTTTTAAAAAATTTCTTCCCAATTTCCATTAAATTTGGATAATAAACACTCTCAACCATTGAGCCAAATCCAAAATGGATAGGATTTTGATGTATCTTTCTATAATTAAATTCTAATAAATACTCTCCATTTTGTGAAACATAAGCGATATACTGGAAAATATTAGAATCAGAACCAGGTATTGCCTCCTGCACAATTACTTCCAAACCTTTTCCAAGAATATAATTATATCTTTCAACTAGTTCATCTGGATTTTTCAAAATAAATCCCTTAACTCCACTACCTATTATTTTTCGCCAACTTGTTACTTCTTTTGCTTTTAAAAATGCTGGATATATTATGTTATCTTTTATACTATTAACCTCTTCCAGATTTTTTGGGAAATACGTCGCTGGAAAAGGTATGTCTGCCTTAACAATTAATTGATATTGTTTATATTTATCAGAAATTGATTCAATAACTAAGTTATCTGGTAAATTTATAAAAAAATATTTTTTCAATTTGGACCTATTTCTAGAAATTACTTTTAAAAAATTATCAGAAGCAATAAACAATACCGCTTTATATTTGAATTTATCTACAGATGATATTAAAAAATCCAAAAATTTTTGTTCATCATCTAAAGGATCTGGACAAATAGTTGCTTTTATATATTTTGAATAAAAACCAACATCTTTTTTAAAATCTAAACCATAAACGTGTATTCCCTTTCTACCAAGACTTCGACCAATCCCAAGACCTGTTTCATACATACCTAATACAATTGTTGGATATTTGTTTTCCATCTTCCATTCCTGTTTAATCCTATTTAATATTAGTCTCAATATTTTTTATTATATTAAAATAAACATTTTCAAGTTTATCAATAACAATTTTCCAATCATACTTTTTTACTTCCTCTAAATTGTTTTTTGATATTCTTTTACTTAAATTTTCATCATTTAAAATAAGAAGAATTTTTTCTGCAATTTTTTCTGGGTTTCTAGTTTCTACTAAAAATCCATTTTGCCCATCTTTAAAAATCTCAGGCAATCCTCTTACTTTTGTTGCCACAATAGGAAGACCAGATGCCATTGCTTCTAAAATAACAATTGGAAAACCCTCTGATAAACTTGGTAAAACAAAAACATCTGAAGAAGCCATATATTTAAAAACTTCCTGATTAGGAATTTTACCAATAAATGTTATACAATCTTCTAAATTTAAATTTTTAACCTGATTCTCTAAATCATCTTTTTCCTTACCATGACCTATAATAAACAGTCTTTTTTCCTTATTACCAATAATTTTCATTGCTTCAATTAAATATTTTAATCCCTTAACAGGGCGAAATGATCCTACATATAATATTATTTTAATATTTTTATCAAATCCAAATACTTTATAATAATTATCTTTTGATAAATATTCAAATTTACTCAAATCAATTCCATTTGGAATTATTAAAATTTCTCTTTCATAGATATTTTTTAAATGGTTTTTCATGTCTTCTGTTAATGCTATAACAGCATCTGCATTTTTCAATATAATTTTTGATGTTAATCTTTTAATTTTTGATTGAAAATAAACATCAGAACCCTGAGCCCAAATTATATAAGGCTTTTTTTGAATTTTGACTAAAATAAAGGTAAATAAACTAATATCAATACCTTGGAAATGCATAATATTTGGTTTTATTTTTTTCAATTGCCGAAATGCATTTAACCAAAAAAAAAAGCCGCCAAAAAATTTTATTTTAGACCATAATAAACTATGAACAAAAAATCCTTCTTCAATAGTCTCTTTTTTAGATCCTTTAAATAATGTTGTAATAACATGTACCTCATGTTGTTTTTTTGTAAAATATTTTGCAATGTTATAAGCAGCAATTTCAGCTCCTGCAAGACTTCTAGGTGGAAATTTTTTAACAAAAATTGATATTTTCATATTTTTAATTTGTCCTATTATTGATTTTTTCTTATTCTCATAATATTTTCTTTCAAGCCATAAATCTTTTTAGTAAGAGTAAATAATTTAGAATAATCTTTTTCATAAATATAATGTGTAACTAATTTTCCTCCAAAACTTTTCTTGAATATATTTATATTTTCTTTTTGAATATCTTTTTTTTCACCAGTGTAATATCCCCCCATATCAAATTCTTTAATTCCTTTTTCTTTAGCATATTTTATAGCATTCCAGACTGTTAATTTATTCGCATTAGATATAAACTTGGCTTTCTCTTTATCTACGTTCAAACGTTTTGATCCAGCTGATAATAATCTAATATTATTTTTATCCTCCAAATAAAGATGTCCTAAAAGAATTTCTCCATTAAATTCAGTAACAAATAAAGTTCCATATTTTTTCATAAATTCAATTGATTCAGAAATTACATTTAAGCCTTTCTTCTTTCTAAATAATTGGTTTATTTCAAAAAATTTTTCATAATTTTGATTTAATTTTATTTTGATATCATTTGCTTCTGCATGTTTAATAGCCCGTCTACAAAAAGTGCTGCTCATGTTTTGCCAAATTGTATCTAAATCTTGAGTTAGATCTATAACTAAAGTAGTGAAATCCTCACATGTAAATCCTTTTATATCAATTTTATTTTTACAGGCTCGAAAAATTACACTTGGATAATCAGAAATATCAAATGGATAATCGCTAAACCATATCTCCTTGAATTTAAATATAAAAAAGGGTTTTTCAATTTCTAAGATTCTATCACCTCAGGATTATAGAAATACTTCCTTTTGGAAAGGACAATAATAATAGAACATATATATGATAATATTGCCGCAATTACTGCACCTTCAAGACCAATTAGGGGTATTAGCCAGATATTTAAAAGTATATTAGATAATGCTAAAATAACTGCAGCAAATGAGACAATTCTTTTTCCTTTTTTACCTGTAGAATCCATTAGTAATCCATAGAATTTATCCATAGTGATAAATATTCCAGAAATTCCAAATAATATTGCTAGTCTTAAATCAAAAGGATATTCACTCCCATAAAGTTTTAATACTATAAATCCTGAACCGATCATAAATGGTATACCAATAATAATTAGAAAGGGAATAAACTTATTAATTTTTTTAAAAATAATCACCTTATTTGGAATCTTTGAAGCTAAAGGAAAAAATACAATTTCAAATATAGTCAATATAGTCAATAAAGCCATTGTGAATGAGTAACTATAAGCCCAATATAACCCAATACTTGCAGTATTCATGTATTTATTAATCAATATTTTATCAATATTTGAATAAAATGCTGAGGAAACTCCACCTAATAAAGCGTAACTTCCGTATCTGGCAAGTCTAGAGGCCCAAGTCTTATCAATCTTTAATTTTACAAATTTACGTAAATACGTTAGGATTATTGCTCCAGTAATTCCATATGTTATACATACAGAAAATATTATAGATTGAGATGATATAAAATTTATAAAAATAAAAACAAAAAAAGTTGACAATAATATAATACTGTATACTAGTCTAAATAATGCAAATTTCTTCATTTCATGTAAACTTGCTATTGTACTTGTTAAAACGGTATAAAATACAAAAATAGTTGCGAAAAGAACCGATAAATAATATAAATTCGATGACACTGAAAAGACTTGTGATAATTCCTTTGAAAACAAAAAATAAAAAAATATTGATATCGTAGAAAATATAAATATCAAGATGTAAGCAGTTGAAATAATCTTTTGTTGTCTTTCGAAATCTTCTTTTTCAGAATTGTATTTTACCATGCTATAGTTAATTCCTAAAAACATTGGAACAGCAAGAAATACAGCAATTGATTGAACAAGAGAAAACTCTCCATATCCTGAGGGTCCAAGTAATCTACCTGCGAGAATATTAAAAGTAAATGTAAAGACTATAGAAACAATTGTTCCAAATCCCACATAAGAAAGATTATTTATAAATTCAATTACACTCTCAGTCAACTCTTCTCTATAAATTAATTTATAAAAATAAGAAATAATTTTAATATATAACTTAAATAAAAAATTCTTCATCTTGTTTCACCAAGAATTCTTGTTCTTATTTTATTAGTATAGGTTCTTAAAACATGTCTATTTATTGCTAATAAATACGGCAATATCTTTGTTTTTGGATTTACATGATCATATTCATTAATTTCAGCTGCAAATTTGAAATTAATATTTTTATGATTTGAAATGAATCTTATTATCTCGTCTGTTACAGAAATATAATAATCATCAGTCATACAAGGTGAATGTAAACATATATGAAACAATGGTAAGTTCTGTTTATAATACTCTAAAAAACATGCTTTTAAATAAGATAATCCAACAGAATAAGCAGCTTCAGGATTAGCGTTACCATCTCCAAACAAGTGAGAAATAGGTACAATCAATATAGGTAAATTACCCTTTGTTTGATAATCTGATGAACTTGGGTGATATGGCATGCAAATCCTTGGAAGTTTTGACCAATCATAATGATCTGATTTTGAAGAAGTAATTGCAGAACAATCATGAGTTATTCCTACCTTTAAAAGTGCCTTAATTGTGTCATTATTTATTGACCATCTACCTGCAACAAAAGATTTTGGTTCGATACCAAAATTTTCCTGATGATACTCTTTTCCTATTTTTATTAATTCAAGTTGCTCCTTATATGAATAATCTCGTAAGATTGTAGAATTTATTGATTGTTTACAGTGTTTCCTTAGATAAGAATCGCCTATGTACATTTCATTTCCTTTGAAAATATCGAATTTAACCAATCCAGGATGAATATGCAAGCCCAATTCATGATTAATATTATTTGGGAAATACTTAACAACTTCAGGCATTATTACAAAGGTGACTTTTGCACCATATCTATCTGCTACTTTTATCAAGTTTGTAACTCCTTTTTCAACACCATCAGTTGCCTTTTTATCATAAATTACTCGTTTATTATAAACAAATCCAAACTCTGTATGACAAACAATGATTATATCCATAATATCCCTACAACGTTCGATATATAACATTGTTTTTTTCTGCAACTTTCCGATACATCCCGCGAACATCAATAATTATTGGTTTATTGCCCATTATTGCTTTTAAATCATCCAGCTCTATTTTTTTAAAAATGTCATGAAAAACAGTTATAATTACACAGTCAAATTGGATATTATTTAAACTATCCAATGCTTCAATCCCAAAACTACTAATCTCCTCTTTTTTCAAGAAGGGATCATATCCATAAATTTCACATTTAAAATCTTTTAAATTTTTAATAATCTCAAGTACTGGTGTTTCTCTGGTATCTGAAACATTTTCTTTAAAAGTCAATCCCATAATAAGAATCTTAGATCCATTTATTACCTTACTTGCTTCATTTAGAGTTTTAATGGTTAGCTCCACTACATGTTTTGACATGTAATCATTTACAGAACGTCCAGCAAGTATAACTTGAGGATGATAACCAATTTCCTTTGCTTTATAAACCAGATAATAAGGATCAACAGGGATACAATGTCCACCAACAAGCCCGGGTTCATATCGACCGAAATTCCATTTTGTGTAAGCTGCTTCTAAAACAGACTTTGTATCCAAACCCATTTTATAAAAAATAATAGCTAGTTCATTCATCAATGCAATATTTAAATCCCGCTGGATATTTTCAATAACTTTTGCAGCTTCAGCAGTTTTTATATCGTAAGCCTTGTAAACCGTGGTAATCTTACTATACAAGCTTAAAAGTTCATTTGTTGACTCTACGTCCATGCCTGAGACAACCTTAATTATCTTATCGATTGTATGATTTTTATCACCAGGATTAACTCTTTCAGGAGAATAACCAATTTTAAAATCATTTCCTAGTTTCATACCTGATTTTCTCTCTAGAATCGGACCAACAATTTCTTCTGTAACACCAGGGTAAACCGTGGATTCTAAAACCACAATAGCACCTTTTTTTAGGTTCATACCTACAATTTCTGAAGCAGATATTACAAGTGATAAATCAGGTTCTTTTGTTTTTGTAACTGGAGTAGGAACTGCTATTATTACATAATCAGCTAATTTGATTTTATTTGAATCTGATGTTATATCAAAATTAAAAAATTCATTTTTCAATTTGTTAATTTTTTCAGTATTGATATCAAAACCTATTACTTTAAAATGTTTTGAAAAAGCTTCAGCTAGTGGCAAACCAACATAACCAAGTCCTATAATACATACAATCTTTTTCTCTAAATTTGCTTTAGAATCAACATTAAAATTTGTTGTTACATCATCATGATAATTTGACATTTAATCTCCTTATACGATTTAATATATTTGTTGCATCAGAATACAATCCAGAAGTAATTAATTTAAATGAGTCAAAACTCCATGGATCAAACATTCTACCTAGTTTATATAAATCTGTCTTTGAAGAATTTATCATTGGAACGGTAGTAACTGCACATGAAAATCCACTATTTTTAATTATTTCTATTATTTCATTATTAAAATCTTCAATTGTTCCATTAGGATAACAAAAAGTATTAACATTTTGATTAATTCGATTTTCAATATGTTTTTTAGATTGAAAAATTTCAAATCTTGCCCTATCTAATGAAACCCTAGTTAAAATAGGATGCGTAACTGTATGAGCGCCAAAATTAATCCCATTTTCACTCATCTCTATAATCTCATCCCATGATAAAATAAAATCTCGTCCTAAATCAGATGGAATATTTATGTCACAAATATCACCTAGTTCTTTTAAGCTACTGTTCTTGTTTTCATTTGGTATTTTTTTTAATTTCTCCACAAGTAGGTACATTGATTTTAATTTGTTATCTGTTGAATCTAATAAAAATTCTCCAACATCATCTAGTTTAAATTTTTTTATTTTTGTATTCCATAGTATATACCTTATCTTGTCAAACCAAAATAAATCCCCTTTATTAATGTGACCTGTAATCAAAAAGATAGTAGCTGGAATTTTATATTTTTTAAGAATAGGAAAAGCATACAAATAGCTGTCTTTATATCCATCATCAATAGTTACTACTGCTATTTTTTCGTTAAATGATTTTCCTTCTTGTAATGATTCTGCTAATTTATTAAGAGGCATAATTTTATGTGTCTTTTTAAGATATATAATTTGTTTTTCAAAATCAGATGTACTAGTTGGGGAAAGTAACCAAGGATTATTGTCAGGTCCAATCCGATGATAAGTAAGAATAACAATCTGTGAACCGAAATATTTTTTTAGACTACTATATGCATCCAAAAATCCAAGTCTACTTGTTACATTTATAAAAGGATTAGCAATTTTTTGTTTTATGCTAATGTAAGGTGTTTTCATATCTGTTTTTGAAACCATGTTATTGTTTCCTCTAAACCTTCTTTTATTTCAATTTTCGGTATATATTCTAGTTTACGTTTTGCTTTTGAAATATCTGCCAATGAATGTCGAATATCCCCAGATCTAGGTGTTGTATATTTAGGCTTTATTTGTTTTCCAATTATATTCATAATTGACTTAGCAAGTTTATTAATGGAAATTCTTTTTCCATAGGCTATATTGAAAACTCCTGTTTCTTTGCTTTTTGCTGCTAAAATATTAGCATTAACAGCGTCTTTAACAAATGTGAAGTCGCGTGTTTGCTTGCCATCTCCAAAAATAACAGGTGAGTTATTGTTTAATACAGACGTAATAAATTTAGGTATGACTGCGGCATATTCACTTTTTTTATCTTGATGAGGGCCATAGACATTAAAATATCTTAAGCAAATTGTTGGTAAATAATAAACTTCTGTAAAAACTTGACAATAATATTCACTTGTTAGTTTACTAACAGCATATGGAGATAAAGGACATGGCTTCATATCTTCTTTTTTAGGTAAAGTAGGAGTATCGCCATAAACACTACTTGATGAAGAGTAAATTACCTTTTTTACATTATTGTCTTTTGCAGCTATTAGAACATTTAAAGTACCATTTATGTTTGCATGATTTGATTTAATTGGATTTATTATACTTCTAGGAACAGAAGGAATAGCTGCTAAATGAAAAACATAATCAACATCTTTAAATGTTTTTTGAAGAAAATTTAAATTAGTAATGTTTCCCTTTATAAATTCTATTTGAGTATTGTTAATAAGATCCTTTATATTTTTAAGATATCCTGTAGAGAGGTTATCAATAACCTTAACTGTATTATATTTTTCTAAAGCACGAACAAGATTCGAACCAATAAATCCTGCACCACCCGTTACAATAATGCATTTATTTTTCAATATCAATTTCTCCTAGTGGAATATTTAATTTAAACAATTTATTATCTGAAAACTCTATTAATCAGATAAATATCCTATTATTTGAAAAACCTTAATAGTTTAGTAATTATTAATATTTATTAAACAATAAACAAAATAACATTTTTGAAAACAACAGATTAAGAATATGTTATAAATGAGACTATTTTATAGATATTTTGTCAAATTGATATTTTTACAAATAAGCTTTAAATAACATATCTGACAAACAATACCACGTTAATCTATAACATGATAAATGAAACGTGGTATGATAAGGATGAAAGGAAAGTATGGATTATTATCAATTACTATAATTTTATTTATAGTTTTAGAGATAGTATTGACTACTACATCCCACGCAACAGATATTGTATTTATAGAAAAACAGGATAATACAAAAATAGTAGATAAAAATGGAAAAGGAGATTACACAAGCATTCAAGAAGCGATAAATAATGAACCAGAAGGAACGACAATATATGTAAAAAATGGATTATATAATGAAATATTAAACATAAACAAGAAAATCAAAATTATTGGAGAAAATAAAGAAAATACAATAATACACTCTGAATCGGAACAAAATAAATATTCAATAAATTTAAATGCACCTGAAATAATTATTGAAAAACTCAGTATAAAAAATAGTGGATCAGGTCTTTATACCTCAGGAATTAAAATAACAGCGTTACAAACACAAATACAAGATTGCATAATTTATGAAACCCCAGTCGGTATAGCAATATTTACCTCAAATAATGTAATAAATAACTGCGAGTTTTATAGATGCTCAGATGAAGGAATAGTTCTATTGGGAACACCTTATTCGGAATGCAAAAATAACACAATAATAAACTGTAAATTTTTTGAAAACTGTGATGGATTAGAATTACAATATTCAACTGATAACATTATAACAAACTGTGAATTTTATAATAATACACATACTGGAATAGATGCGATTATATCATCAAATGATAGAAATATAATATCAAACTGTAATATATATAATAACAATGTTCATGGATTATATCTTTCATCATCATCCTACAACAAAATTATTGATTGTAGTATTTTAAATAATGATAATGGTAATATTGTTATGAATAAAGATTCAGAAAAAAATGAAATAATATCAATACTAAATACAGATTTAGAAACCAAAAAAGAAAACTTTTTAAAAGGAGTGATATATTTTTTATTAAGTAAAAAATTTGATGGATCGAAAATAAAAATAATCACACTATTAAAAGACAAAATTATAACTGTTTTTTAAAAAAAAAAATTAATTAACAAATTCTTTATAATCCATTTTTCTTATAATTAAATTATTTTTTTTAAATGAATGATTAAATCTAAAACTTTTACAATTTGGTATTATGTAACATATTATATTTTAAAAAACAATAAGAATTACAAGATGTTACCTAAGTGAAATGTTTTTAAATACATTGCATATTACTGCTTTTTATGGCGAAAAATAGTAGAAAACAAATCATGCTAGATGAGATACGTATTGTAGATCAACTTTTAAAAAATGCAAATAAAAGTATAAATGAAATTGCAAAAAATTGTGGATTTTCACGACAAAAAGTTTGGAGAATAATAAAAAACCTTGAGAGAAATAATACTATCTGGGGATACACAACAATAATAGATGAAGAAAAACAAAATAAAAAATCTTATGTTGTTCTTATTAAAAGATCATCCAATCCCTTAACTAAAGAGATAATAGAAAGAATCACTAAGAGAGAGATTTCAAAGAAAGCATCAAAAATAGGAATAAAAACTTTAACTAGTATGTACACTAATGGTGTTTATGATTGGATCATTCATTTTACTGCAAATAATCTAAAAGATGCAAAACGATTTGTTGAAGATTTAAACAAAACTTACCAAGGATATATAGAGGAAATCGACTTATTAGAAAAAATGTTTATTACTGAAAGCTATGGAATCCAAAATCCGGAGATAAACAAGCTCAAAGACTTCTTTCCAGATATTTAAATCAAATATCTGAATTTTTAATAATCTTTTGTAATTTTTACTTTATAAGGTTATTTCCTTTCTTTAGTTGCAGTTTTTTTTGTTTCTTCTTTTGGTGTTTCTTTAGGTTCCTCTTTTTTTACCTCAGTTGGTTTCTCAACGGGTTTAACCCTAAAAACCTTGGGAGGTCTTGGCGGTTTCACACCACCTTTATATTCTGTATAACCACATTTTCCACAACTAAAACGATCCTTATGATCTGCAAGAAAAACAGCAGGTCCACATTTTGGACAATGCCGTCGAAAACGATTTATATTTCCTCCTTCTATTTTAAAAAACTCGTATTTCTTCATTTCTTACTCCTTCTTTTCTTTAGTTTGAGGTTCAGGAGGTTTTTCTTTTGATTCTTTTTTTAAGGGTTCAGTTTTAGGAACCTCAGTTTTTGGCTCCTCCTTAACCGGTTTAGCTTCTTCTTTTACACCTTCTTCTGGTTTAACAGCTTTAACCTCTTCTTTCTTTTCCTTTTTTAAGGGTTCAGTTTTAGGAACCTCAGTTTTTGGCTCCTCCTTAACCGGTTTAGCTTCTTCTTTTACACCTTCTTCTGGTTTAACAGCTTTAACCTCTTCTTTCTTTTCCTTTTTCTTTTCTTGAATAAGTTTATTTCTAACAAGAATATGTTTACGTTCAAGACCTTTTAATTTATCATGTGAAGAATAAACCTTAGCATAACCAGTTATTTCTTGAATGCCAAAGGTTGTATGAATTGAGTCAATAATAATATCTTCCTTTTTCATGTTAAGTTTATCAGCCAGTTCAGCACGAATAATCTCACGATTCGGTGTTTTTTCACCTAGATGTTTGATAGTAAAATAAACCTCAGTTCTATTTAAAAGAGGATTGTTTCTTTTTGTATCTATTTCTATTTCCATATCATTCACATCTTCTCAAGTATTTCTTTAACCTTTTTCTTATTTTCAAATGTGGGTTTAACAACTAGAACCCCCTTATCTGGCAATCCATATATTATAGTTACGTCTTTAGGTGCTAAAAAAATAATAGCAAGAGAAGCAAGGTCATCCTCACCATCTATTTCGATTCTAAGAGAATCTGCTTCTAAGTTTTCAAAAGCAATTTCAATAACTTTCCATAAATCATCAGAAATAGTACCAGGTAAATTTTTAATAACAATACTTTTTTTACCAAATGATTTAATCAAATTAACAATTTCTAACGGGCATTTTCCTCTACGTGTTTTAAAATCAACAACACAAAAAATAGGTTCAATATGGTTTTTTAAAATTGTATAGGTAACTAAATCACCAATTGATACAATGTATTTTTCGTTTTTTAACAAATTTAAAAGTTTTTTTTCATTTACAAGTTGACCCATTGGTTCTTTTAAAAAATCTCTTAGATTATTTGGTAAAACGCGCATAATAATTTTTACATGACCTTTAAAGCATATCTACCTGGTTTGGTAATATTCATTTTTTTAGCAACTAGAGAATTGGCCGGATCACGAATAATCACATAACCCCGCCATCTTTTAGATGTAGGTAGAGAGCAATTTGGGCAAATATCGCTTTCTGTTAAAATATGGCAGATTTTACAGGCCTTAATATTCTTCATTTCTTACCCTTCTTTTTTTGTTTTTTCTTTTGTTTTTTTTCAACCTTTATATCTTCTTCCGGTGCATAAATCCATTCATGAGAACCAAGTGCAGGTTGCCTCATAGTCAAACCAATTTTACTTTCCCTAGGTAAAAGCTCATTGAGACTAACAGCAACCACTCTTGCTCTAACCATATCACCAGTTTTTAATGTTAATTTTTTTTCTTTACCAGTTATCAATTCATTTTCTGCATCTACTTCAACATAATCATTCATTATCTGACTCATATGAACAAGAGCATCAAGTGGACCTATATGACAAAAAGCTCCAAACTCAACAATCTCACAAACAACTGCATCAATTACTTCTTGTAGTTCTGGTTTAAAAGTCAACGCATTAAAAGCCACCTTTTGATACATTGCACCATCACCATGAATAACAATACCAGGGCCAAGTGGTTCAATATTATCTGTAACAACAATTACGCCATGATTTCTCCTCATTGTTCCTTCAAATGTTTTTTGAACAATATTTGTAACAACGTCATCTAGATTTTCACTAAACTTGTTTGGAGTTATCCTAATTGTATCCTCAACTCTAACCTTATAATACATAATATCACTATTCTACTCTAATTATAGTCGTTCTGGAATATATGCTCTCCTTATATGCTTTTTGAATCTTATTATTATTGGAATATAATAAACAGTGGTAAAAAAACTAAAGATACAACAGACATCAATTTTATAAGAATGTTTAAAGAAGGACCAGAAGTATCTTTGCAAGGATCACCTACTGTATCACCAATAACTGCAGCTTTATGAGCTGGTGAACCTTTTCCACCAAGATTACCAGATTCTATGAACTTCTTAGCGTTATCCCATGCTCCCCCTGCGTTTGCAAGAAAAATCGCAAGTAAAAATCCTGTAGCAATAGAACCAAGTAGCAATCCTGCAAGTCCGGTTGGACCTAGGGTCAAACCAATAATAATTGGAACAATTACAGCCATCAAACTTGGTAGAATCATTTCTTTTAAAGCTCTATTTGTACTTATTTTTACACATCTTTTGTAATTTGGTTTGCTATCAGGATCTGTTAGTAACTTAAATTCTTTAAATTGGTATCTAACTTCTTCAACCATGCTGTAAGCTGCTCTACCTACTGCCCCCATTGTTAATGCAATAAAAACAAAAGGAAGCATTGCTCCAATAAAAACACCGGAAACTAATCTTGCCGAATACTCACTGCTACCAAGAGAGAGCATATTATTTATTTGCTCAAAACTATAATGCAATCTTAAAGATACAATAAATGTAGCAATAAGTGCAAGAGCCGTAATTGCAGCTGAACCAATTGCAAATCCTTTACCCATTGCAGCAGTGGTATTTCCCACAGCATCAAGAGATTCGGCTCTTTCCCTGACATCATCACCCATACCCGCCATTTCAGCAATACCTGCTGAGTTATCAGCAACAGGGCCATAACAATCTGTTGCAAGAGAGATTCCAAGAACACTTAGCATACCAACTGCAGAAATAGCAACACCATAAAAATTAGCAAAATAATAAGCAATAAGCATTGCTGCAACTACAGATATTATAGGAATAGTTGTACTTATCATACCAGTTACCATTCCCTGAATAATAACAGTAGCTGGGCCAGTTTTTGATGCATTTGCAATCCCCTGTGCAGGTTTCTGTTTCTCAGATGTAAAATATTCTGTACTCAGCCCGATAATTATACCTGCAGCTAAACCAGCTAACATAGCATAATAGGGCTCCATTTTATGTTCATTAAGAGTAAACCAGGTAGCAATGCCGCCAAAAACTGCAACTAATATTGTACTTGCAAAAAGTCCATTTCTCATAGCAGAATAAACATTTGCTTTTTTACCTGTTCTAACAAAAAACATTCCAATAATAGATGAAAAAATACCTATTGCAGAAATTAGCAAAGGAAGAAAAATTGCATTATCCCCATAGGTAGTTAGGGCAAATCCACCAGCAATAGCTGCTAATGCCATTGAAGCAATAATGGATTCAACATATGATTCATATAAATCAGCCCCCATTCCAGCTACATCACCTACATTATCTCCAACTAGATCAGCAATAACAGCAGGGTTTCTCGGGTCATCTTCAGGAATATTTGATTCGACCTTTCCAACAAGATCAGCTCCCACATCAGCAGATTTTGTATAAATTCCACCACCAACTCTGGCAAACAATGCTACAGAAGAAGCACCAAAACCAAAACCAAACAAGATACTTGTAGCAACGGAAGCGCCATATCCAAAAATACTAGTAAAAAGTGTATACATTCCCAACACACCTAAAACTCCAAGACCAACAACACAAATGCCCATGACCGCCCCACTTGAAAATGCAATAGATAAACCTTTATTGACACTCTCTTTTGCACCTTCTGCTGTTTTAGCATTTGAAAGAGTTGCAATTCTCATACCAATGTTACCAGAAAGTATAGAAAGAATGGAACCAACAATAAAGGCAAGAGCTGTAGCCCAATGCATTTTACTATTTGGAATATAAGATGTACTATAGAGAATAGCTGCAACAACTATAATAAAAATAACAAGTACCTTATTTTCACTATTTAAAAATGCAATTGCTCCTTCTCTTATTGCGCCGCTTATTTCCTGCATTTTCTGATTGCCTGAACTCTGTCGTCGTATTTTAATTACAAGAAACACTGCAAATAATAATGCTATAAATCCACTTACTACTACAATAAGTGATATAATATCCATATTGATTTTCCTCTTCGGGAGTAAATGTAAAACTATATTTAATCATTGTGAAAACTTTGAATTTTGATATTTGGAAAAATATAATAGAAATGAAAATCAAAAATAACGAAAATTATATAACATATGCTATATAATTAAAATTATACGTAGTGTTATATAATTAAAATTCTTACAGGATTATGTAAGTCATGCGATTATTAAAAGAAATTAAAAGTATATTGAATCAGTTTAGTAATATCGTTGAAAAGCATCCTTTAATAATCATTACTATTATATTTTTTATAACTGTAGGATTTGCTATATTATTACCGTCAATGCAAATTAAAACTGATTTTAGAGATTTTGCACCAGATGATGAAACAGTAAAGGCAACATTTAGAGTAGGTAACTATTTTAGTCAAAACTACCAAATAATGTTTTTATATGTAGAAAAACAAAAAGCAGATAGCTCTATTACTCCACAAGCATTAAAGGAACAAGATTATATACAAAAAGAAATAGAAAAATTTCCTGGTGTTGTAAATGTAATAGGAATACCAACACTTGTAAATCAACTATGTATACTTGAATTTGGGCAAACATTTGAAAACTGCACAGATGAACAAATAACTACTGCAATTAATGATATACTTGAAACACAAGGAACAAACAACATAAAGATTTTAACAAAAAATGATCCAGATGAAAAAATAGATTATAAAAAATATCCAAGAATCTCCAAAGGAAAATCAATTAATGAAGTAGATATTAAAAATTGTTATATAGATTTTAATGAGGAATCAGTAAAATTTTCAATAGAAGTTTACGATCTCTCATCATTTGAATCAAAACTTAAATCACCTATACCTGGAGTAAATGTTTTAGAATGGTATATAGATTTTGAAAATTTAATCAAACCAGATGAAAGACTAAATGTATCATATAGAATAACTACACATTTGGAACCAAAAAATATTCTCTGGGAAATAGGTAAAGGACCACTTAAAAATCTAAAAGCTTTCTTTAATCATATCAAAGAACGGCAACTTTTTAATACATATAAAAAAGAGGCATATTTATGGATTAGACCACCGGAACAAACCATATATTTACCTCTGCTTTTAAAATCTGCAGAAATTAATTTTAATTTAGAAAAAAATGTAATAGAAATAAAAGTATCAAGAGAAGAATTAGGTAATTATGGTATCTCGCCACGTTATGCTGGATTTGAATTGCCGGCTAAACTTACAAATTTCAAGGCAGGAACAAGATACTATCAAGCACCAATTTTCAAATTACCTTGGTTAAGAATATCAATGAATACTAGTTTTTTATTTGAAAGAATCGAAAAAATAATGCGAAGACCAATTCTGGGAAATATTGTCGAAAACATGTTTAAAAAATATGCAGATATCTCCTGGGAAGATTTTGATAAACTCTTTGAAATGACTGGTGAATATATTTCTTTACCCGATCAATTAGCATTAAAAGATTTAGAAAAATCATGGGTAAACCTAGATATTGCACCAGATAGTGGTATATCTAAAAATCTTTTATATTATAGACCTTTTTTATTTGATGATTTACAGGTAGCTGCAAAAGCATTTTTACCTGATACATATGAGAAAAATAAAAAACCAGATAGCTGTTTGATTATTGTAAGTATTAATTTTAGTGCTGATAGTGAAGAAAATCAAAGATTAAATAAATTAATAAAACAGGAGATATCAGAATTAGACAAAAAAAATGATATTATTAAAGTTCAATCAACTGGTGAAGGATTAATAACAACAGAAATAAATGAAATCACATCGGAGGCAAACCTAATAATAATGCCAATAATTTTTATTGTCATTATATTTGTTTTAATTATTTCATTTAGAAATTTATCTTACATGTTATTGACAATGATAACTTTAGCTGTTTCATTAATCTGGTTATTTGGAACAATGGTATTAATAAATATGAACTTCAATATAATTGCTGTAGCAATTGTTCCATTAATTTTAGGTTTAGGTGTTGATTATTCAGTGCATACATTACATAATTATAGGACTGAATTAGGACGAGGAAAAACACCTGCTGAGGCAATAAAATTATCCATAACAGAAATAGGATCAGCTATGTTCCTATCAATGATTACTACAGTAATTGCTTTTCTATCATTTTTAAGTGCAAGTATAGAGCCACTTCGTAATTTCGGAATAATTCTTGCAATGGGTATTATTTACACATTTATTACTGCAATAACACTTACTACATCAGTTAGATATTTGCTGGATCGGAAAAAAAAGAAGTATAATAGTAAAAAGAAAAAATCAATTTCCTTAAACATTTTTATGAGTAAATTGTCAAAACTTGTTTTAAAACATCAGAAAATAATTATTATTTTTACAATATTAATCACAATAATATCTTTAATAGGAGCTTCACAAATTAAAACTGGATTTGATTATTACTCCTTTTTACCAAAAGAAAATCCTTCAATAGAATTATTTGAAAAAATAAATTCTGAATTTCCATTTTCTAGCCAAGATATAGAATATATATTAATTGAAGGAAATATTGCAACAGTTGATAGTTTAAAAGGAATAGCCAAAACACATGAGAATTTTGAAAACGATAATTATATTGCAAAAAAAGCAGATGGAACACAAAAGACCAGTAGTATATATACTATAATTACACAAGCAGTAAACAATAATAAATCACTAATATCTGAATTTAATTTAGATGAAAAAACTTACATTCCAAAGACAGATGATGATACTCAAGGTTTATTTGATTACTTATATGATGATTTAGCTTATGGAATACAAACACGAACTACTATTCATAGATCAAATGATAATAAATATGATGCAACAATAGTCCAAGTTTATGTTAATATAGTTTCGCAAGGGCGCAATACGGAAGAACTTGATAAGGATCTAAAAATATTAAATCAAGAATTAAATAATGATATTTCAAATTATGGTAGGGGTACCAAAGCAATAGTAACTGGTATGTTGATAATAACATACAAAATCACTAAATCTTTAACAGAAAGCCAGTTTTTATCAACGGGTTTATGTATAATTTTATCTTTGATAATCTTGATTTTGGTTTATAAAAGATTTACCCTTGGATTTGTGGCTATGATACCTGTTTTTATAACAACAATTTGGATACTTGGAACAATGTATTTCATTGGATATTCTTTAAATGTTTTAACAATTACTGTTACAAGTTTAACAATAGGCTGTGGAATAGATTATGCTATACATGCAACTGAGAGATTCAGATTAATCGCTGATAAAACAGGTGATATAAACAGTGCTGTTTGTGAAACAATTTCAAGAACTGGTGGTGCACTATTAATCGCGGCTTTTACAACCGTTACAGGTTTTGTTGTATTAATATTTGCCCCTATTCCTCCTCAGGTACAATTTGGTGTTATAACCGCTGTAACAATAACATACGCATTCCTATTATCAGTTCTTGTATTGCCCCTCGTATTAGCCCAATGGGCTAAATGGACTAGAAAAAGAAGAGGTTATATTATCTCCCCAACCCCTGCAGATGAAAAATTTAAAAAAGAAATTCAGACTTATAACCATAGGCATTAAAAAATAAATAATATAAATATATTTTTTAATTTTTTAAATTATTTAGCAAATATTTATGAAGTATACCTTTATACGGGTTATTTACCAAATAAGTAGAGGTGCATTATATGACAACTAGTTTAATTAGTGAGTTAAAAACTAATTCTAAGAAAAAAAATAAGTTTATGAAATCTATAGATGGAAATACTGCCGCTGCTCATATTGCTTATGCTTTTAGTGATGTATCAGCAATATATCCTATCACACCTTCGTCACCAATGGGTGAATCTGTTGATGAATGGGCTGCAGAAGGTAGAAAAAATATATTTGGCCAAGTTTTAAAAGTTGCAGAAATGCAATCAGAAGGCGGTGCTGCTGGTGCAATACATGGTGCACTTAGCACTGGTGCATTTTGTGCAACATACACTGCTTCTCAAGGACTTCTACTTATGATTCCAAATATGTATAAAATATCAGGAGAAATAATGCCATGTGTTTTCCATGTGTCTGCAAGAGCTCTTGCAGGTCAAGCGTTATCAATTTTTGGTGATCACCAGGATGTCATGGAAGCACGTGCAACAGGTTTTGCAATGATTGCTTCTGGTTCAATCCAGGAAATTATGGATTTAGCATTAGTTTCTCATTTATCAACATTACGAGCAAGTATACCTTTTTTACATTTCTTTGACGGATTCAGAAGCTCACATGAAATTCAAAAAATCAATATGATAGACTACAATGATATTGCATCAATAGTTGATTGGGATGCAATAAAAAAACATAGAGAAAGGGCATTAAACCCAGAGAAACCACATTTAAGAGGCACCGCACAAAACCCAGATATTTATTTCCAAATTACAGAAGCAGCAAATAAGTTTTACCAAAAAGTACCAAAAATAGTTGAAGAAGAAATGGAAAAAGTAAAAAAACTTACAGGTAGAAGTTATCATCTATTTGATTACTTTGGGGCACCAGATGCAGATAGAATCATTGTTATGATGGGATCAGGTGCTGAGGCTGCTGAAGAAACTGTTAATTATCTGGTTGAAAAAGGAGAAAAAATTGGCCTTGTTAAAGTAAGACTCTACAGACCATTTTCTGTGCCTCATTTCATTGCAACTATACCAAAGTCTGTGAAAAAAATCGCTGTTCTTGACAGAACAAAAGAAAATGGTTCATATGGTGAACCATTATATGTTGATATTTCAGCTGTTTATCAACATCAAAATAAAGACATTTTAATTGTTGGTGGACGTTATGGACTTGGTTCAAAAGATTTTACACCTTCCATGGCAAAAGCTGTTTTTGATAATTTGAAATCAGATGAACCAAAAAACAACTTTACTGTTGGAATAACTGATGATGTATCATTAACATCGTTACCAATAAAAGAAGAAATTGATGCAACACCTGAAGGACTTGTCCAATGTAAATTCTGGGGTCTTGGTGGAGACGGTACAGTTGGTGCTAACAAAGACGCAATAAAAATAATAGGAGATAACACTGATATGTATGTACAAGGATATTTTGCATATGATGCTAAAAAATCAGCAGGTATTACAATTTCTCATTTAAGATTTGGGAAAAATCCTATACAATCAACTTATCTAATTAATAGTGCTGATTATATTGCATGTCATAACCCTTCTTATGTTGATAAATATGATTTACTTGAAGGTATTAAAGAAGGTGGAACATTTGTATTAAATTGTCCATGGTCAACTGAAGAAATGGAAAATAAACTTCCAGATTCATTGAAAAAAACAATTGCTGAGAAGAAACTCAAATTTTATACAATAGATGCTGTGAAAATTGCTGAAAATATCGGTCTTGGTGGCCGAATTAATATGGTTATGCAAACTGTTTTTTTCAAACTCTCAAAAGTTTTACCAATTGATGATGCTATTTCTTATCTTAAAGAAGCAGTTGAAGAAACATATGGTAGAAAAGGTAAAGAAATTGTTGAGATGAATTGGAAAGCAATTGATGTTGGATTAGAAAACATTAAAGAAATTAATTATCCGAACTCTTGGGTAAATTTAAAACCTGTAACAAAAAAAGAAGTAGATGAACCTGAGTTTGTTAAAAAAGTAATGCGACCAATGCTTGCACAGCAAGGAGATAAACTACCTGTTTCCGTTTTTACTCCTGGTGGTATTTTTCCAGTAAGTACCTCAAAATATGAAAAACGTGGTGTTGCTATTAATGTTCCAGAATGGCAGGTTGAAAAATGTATACAATGTAATCAATGTGCAATGGTTTGTCCTCATGCATCTATTAGACCTGTTCTTTTAACAGATGAGGAATTAAAGAAAGCCCCAGAGGGTTTTACTACCAAAAAAGCAGTTGGAAAAGAAACTGAAGGACTTAGTTTCAGAATACAAGTTTATCCTGAAGATTGTGTTGGTTGTGGAAATTGTGCTGATATTTGCCCTTCTAAAGAAAAAGCACTTATTATGAAACCTATTGCTACACAACTTAATCAGGTACCATTACAACGTTATTCTGAAACTATACCAACACGTTTAGGTGGTTTTGATAAATATAGTTTGAAAGGTTCTCAATTCCAAAAACCACTGCTTGAATTTTCTGGTGCATGTGCCGGATGTGGAGAAACTCCTTATCTAAAACTTGTTACACAGATGTTTGGTGACAGGATGATAATTGCAAATGCTACAGGTTGCTCAAGTATATGGGGTGGATCAGCACCATCTGTACCATTTACAGTTAACGATCAAGGACATGGCCCTGCATGGGCAAACTCGCTTTTCGAGGATAATGCTGAGTATAGTTTTGGTATGGTTCTTGCAACAACTCAACGACGTAAAAAACTAGCTGATCTAATAAAACAAGCAATTGATGAAAACAAGGTAAACAGCATGTTAAAAGAAGCATTTGAAAAATGGTTTGAAAATAAGAATAATGCTGAAAACTCAAAATTATGGGGTGACAAAATAAAAGAACTTCTTAAAAACAACCATAATGATACATTGCTAAACGAAATTTGGGAAGCTCGAACTTTACTTACCAAAAAATCCATTTGGTCTTGTGGTGGAGACGGTTGGGCTTATGATATTGGTTATGGTGGTCTCGATCATGTTCTAGCTATGGGGGAAGATATAAACATTTTAGTTTTTGATACAGAGGTTTATTCAAACACAGGTGGTCAATCTAGCAAAGCTACACCAATTGGCTCTGTTGCAAAATTTGCTGCATCAGGTAAAAAAACAAAGAAAAAAGACCTAGGTGTAATGGCAATGACATATGGTTATGTTTATGTTACATCTGTTGCTATGGGTGCAAATAAAAACCAGCTAATAAAAGCATTAAAAGAAGCAGAATCTTACCCTGGACCATCTTTAATTATTGCTTATGCTCCATGTATAAATCATGGTATTAGAGCAGGTATGGGTAAAACACAAAATGAAGAAAAACTAGCTGTTGAATCAGGTTACTGGCCTTTGTATCGGTATGATCCAAGATTAACTGATGAAGGTAAAAACCCATTCCAACTTGATTCACAAGAACCCAATGGTAAATTACATGATTTTATCATGGGTGAGGTTAGATACAGAACTCTTACCCAATCATTTCCCAAAGAAGCAGAGAGATTACATTCAAAATTAGAGCAGAATGTAAATGAAAGATATAAGAAATATAAATCAATGGCAGAAAAATGATATTGCTTAAATCTTTTTTTTAAAATTTTACATAAAAATATAGTTTAAACTGGAACTAAGAATTAGAGGAATCTGGAAAAAAAGAATTTTTGGGATGGGATGTACCCTCAATAACTCTTATCCAGACTCCCCCACACTAAATATAACTATCCGTATTTAAAAATATTTATTATTTTAAGTAACAGATTGCAAATTAAATACAAAATATTTTTAAAAATGTTACAACTTAATATATTACATTTTAATAGTATAATTATATACTTAAATTCAAAGACGATAAAATTAGTTAAAAAAGGCTAATTTTATTGTTTTATAATACAAAAATACTGGTGTATAATTTTGTTAAAAAGAGTTGAAAAAATAGCTGGTATTATTAAAAATTCAAAAGAAATACATATTGTAACCCATATAGATGCAGATGGAATTTCAGCTGGTTCTATTGCTTATCAAACTTTAGAGCGTTTAGGTAAAAAGTTTTCTATAGAATTTATTAAAGAACTTGATAAAGAAATTTTAGAGCGATTAAAAAATGAAAACCATGAGCTTGTATGGTTTACTGATCTAGGTAGTAGCATAGCATCTGATAGATCTATAAATATGATAATTACTGATCATCATGCTTGCTCGGAAAATTCAAATTTTCCTTTTCATCTTAATCCTCATCTTTTTGGATTAGATGGAAGTTTCGAAATAAGTGGCGCTGGTTTAACATATCTTGTTTCAAAAATAGTAGATAAGAAAAACATTGACTTATCCTCGCTTGCAATAGTTGGTGCTTGCGGAGATCTACAGGATAGAAAATATAAAAAATTATATGGATTAAATAGAGAGGTTCTAAAGGATGGAGAACGTTCTAATATTGTTAAACCAAAGATCGATATAAGATATTTTGGCAGAGAAACACGTCCAATTTATAAGTTGCTGCAGTATGCAAGTGATCCACTAATTCCAGGTTTAAGTGGTCGTGAATCAGCTTGTATAAGTTTTTTACAAGACCTTGGAATCAAAGCACAAGATGGTGATAACTGGAGAAGATGGATTGATTTAAGTAAAGACGAAAGACGAATAATTATATCTAATATCGCTAAACTACTTTTAACAAAAGGATTTGGCCATAAGATAACAAAAAGAATAATCGGTGAAGTATATATACTGATACAGGAAAAAGAAGGAACAGAGGTTCATGATGCAAAAGAGTATGCAACATTATTGAACTCAACTGCTAGATATGGAAAACATGATGTTGGACTAAAAGTCTGTCTTGGTGATAGAGATAAATGGTTTAAAAAAGCAAGAAATTTATTAATCGGACATAGACATAATCTTGTTGAAGGAATACAATTTGCAAAAGAAGAGGGGATAACAAAAAGACAGTATCTACAGTTTTTTCACGCTGGTAGCGGTATACGTGATACAATAATCGGCATCGTTGCTAATATGTTACTAAGCTCTGAGGAAACAAGTAAGGATTTACCACTTATTGGTTTTGCTGATAAAGGAGAAGGTTTGGTTAAAGTCAGCGCCCGTGGAACAGAAGAAATGGTTGAAAAAGGTCTTAATCTATCCCTGGCAATGAAAAAAGCAGCATCAGCATTTAATGGTGTTGGTGGAGGACATAACATAGCTGCTGGGGCTACTATACCAAAGGGAAAAGAAGAAGAGTTTTTAGAGATATTAGAAAAAGAGATAAAAACTCAACTTTCCAGTTGAGTTGATGTTTTATAAATATTTACAACTTTAAGCTCAAAGACAAGTACTTGATCAACAAATTCTATTGTTGGTGCACCAAAATTTATTGCTAATTTTGCTGCAGTGTCATTTACAGCTACAACCTTGAAATGAATTGCTTCATAATAATATTCTATTGAAAAAGTATGATTCACCTCTATATCCCAATGCATAGTAATTGCAGTGTCATTTTCGATAATGAAAGTCGAATTCCAGTTAAACAAAGGCAGTGTAATTGTTGTACCATTTTCTACCGATAAATAATAAGTTAAATTTTCATCTGTTACATCTGAAATAGTTGCATTCATAATACCAACTACTCCAAAAGCAATTTCTCCATAATCAAAAGTTACTCCTTCCATCACATTCACATCAGGAAATAAACTTGAAAAATCTGCTATATTTTCAGTAGAATTACTTTCCATTACATTATCAAAAGGAATACTATCCATCATAAGTTCTTCAGCTAAGGATTCATTCCATGTACCATATGCATCATCTGGTTGTATAGTTACATTTTTTGTTTCACCCTCTTCCATGCCAATTAAACCATTTAGAAAACCTACAAGATACTCAGAGGAATAATTTTCTTCATAACCTTCTGGGGGATAAAATTCATAAGTAGGATCCACAAAGACATTAGCAGGAGTATAAGGATAAGTTTCATTATAAATTCCATTTGCTATTGCAATGTCTTTAATATTTGTATCAAAAACTGTATCATTAGTAAACTTACCAACATAGTAAACATCAGCACAATCACCAATCCCAATTTTAGGTATTTCAACCTGTATTTTTACAGTAGCCTGAGAAGTTTGACCATTTTGATCTATTATCTTATAAACAAAAGAATCTGCTCCAAGAAAATCAAGATTAGGAGAATAAGTAATGGAATCATTTGAAATGTTAACTATACCATTTGCAGGTTGTGATATTATCTGAACGTGTGTTTCAAAAGAACTTAGATTCGTGTATTTGTCATTGGAAATAATACTGTTAATATTATTTACTAAATTTTCATAACATACTATTGAATCATCTTTTGCTAAAACTTGACTTTCTCCACCAAATAAATTGTTAAAAATATCTTCACCGTAGAATATTACTATTAATGCCGACAAAGCTACAATTACTATTACTACTAAACCTATAATTGCTAATTTTTCTTTCTGCATGTCAGTGCTGAATAAAGTTGTTATATATTAAATTACCCCTTGTTTTTTTGAAATACACTCAATAACATATCTTACTAGTTTTGCTGCAAGCAATGCTGTTTGACCCATGCCATATGGAGGACAAACTTCTACTATATCAAATCCAATAAGATTTGATGAAAAATTTTCTATGCATTCAATAATATCTGAAGGCGTTAAGCCAAAAGGTTCAGGTGTACTAGTTCCAGGAGCATATGCAGGGTCTATAACATCAATATCTAAAGTAAGGTAAATTTTTTTGTTATTGAGATAAGTTTTTGTTTTATCTAAGGATTTTTTAATACCGTTTTTTTTAATTTCAAAAGCATCAATATAAAAAAGTCCTTGTTTTTTTGCTTCTTCAAATTCTTCTTTTTCCGCGGATCTAACACCAAGAACAGCAATATTACTAATACCGATATGTTCAGAAATACGTCTTGTTATACATGCATGATTATATTTTTCGTTTTCATAAATCTGCCTAAAATCAAAATGGGCATCTAATGAGACAACACCAATATCACTGGGAAAAGCTTGAATTATCCCCGGAGTTATGGAGTGTTCACCACCTAAACCTATTGGTATCTTATTTTTAGATAAAAGTTTTGATGTAAATTCTTTAACTTTTTGAATCATTTGTTGAGGTGGGTCATCTTTTACATCCAAGTCTCCAAAATCATGAAATTTTGCATTCCTAAGATCAAAGCCTGTTTTTAAGTTAAAGGTTTCAAAATTCCAACCAGCAATTCTGATTTCGGCTGGAGCTCTGCTAGCACCTAATCTAAAAGAAGATGTTTTGTCATAAGGTATACCAAATATGACAAATTTTGCTTCATCAAAATTTGATTCGGCATCTGCAAAATAGTTTGGGAAATTCATATTAGTCTAAAAAAATTATTTTATGTCCTTGTTATTTTTTTCCTACCAAGTGCTTCAATATAAAGAATCTCTTTTCCTGGCTCCAATTGACCTTTAAGCTCATCAGGAATAGACATTTCAAAGGTTTGATATGTCTCCATATCCATTAATTGAACATTATCACCCATAATCGATAATATCTGAGCTGATCTTTTGTCTATCATAGGAACACCAACTTTATGTTTAACAGGATGAACAACACTTCTTTTCTGATTATCAAAAATACCAACTGCTTCAATTCTTGCCTTTGCTTCACCATGTTTACCAGGTTTAGATGTAGAAATACTTAATATTTTACATGGCTCATCATCGATAATTATATATCGATTAACTTTCAATGTTCTTACTTCTGCTAACTCTTTCATTTTTTATTCCTCTATTATTTTATAAACCACATCATGCTCTCTTGCCCTATCATTTAATTTAATACCCACGTCATCGCCGACTTTTACAGATGTTACAGGTACTCTATCAATTTGCATGCTGTCAATTTTTTGTTTTAGATCGGTATGCGCTCCGACAATGTGAATAGTGTCACCTATTTTTAGTTCACCATTTGTTATTTTAATGGCAGCTACACTAACGTTTGTGAAGAAATGCTCAACTATTCCAATTTTTTCTTCAACCATAAACACGTCACCGACCAATAATATAATAAGATGTACTTAAAGTGTCTTAAAATTATTAACTTTCAGTTACAATTTCATAAATTGCTCTTTTACCATGTTTTTGACAAATAAAGGCTTCCCATCTTGAGTCCCATTCCATAGGATTTCCACATACTGGGCAGGCCAAACTATCTATTATTTCTCTATGTTGTTTTGTACGTGTTTTTAAAACCTCAGCCTTCATTTTTTTTGTTGCATCAAGTGAGTTCATAACATAAACAATTCCGGATGATGGTAGAAAAGGAGTATTATCTTGCATTGTTCTTTTTCGTCTATAAGCTTTCATTTGCTGCTTATATTTCTCCATCATTGTTTGTCTTCGTCCCATATTATCACATTATATTTTTTTATGAACCTGAATAAGTGTTTTGTTTTAAAAGGCTTTGTTAGAAAAAAACTTTTGATTTTTTATTTATTTTTCCCACCTATTTAACTAAATTATTTGGTTGCTTTAATTTGATATTAAAATTTAACAAGCTTTATATAGACTATTTTTTACTATATTTTTGATGTGATGAAATAGATGATTGATACCTTTTTATTTTCTTTGTTGTTAATTGTTCTTTTGGCATGGATTGGTTATTTTATAATAACCATGTGGAATAGTTATCATCTTCCTCAACTTACCAAAAAAAATAAAAATGTAAAAACAGGAAAAAAACCGTTTGTTTCAGTGATAATTCCAGCTAGGAATGAAGAAAAAAGAATCTCATCCTGCATAAAAACACTCAAATTGCAAACTTATCCTAATCTTGAAATTATAATAGTTGATGATTTTTCAACAGATAATACACCTGAAAAAGCAAAAGAATCCATAAATGATGATAAACGATTTATACTTTTAAAATTAAGTGATATCAACCAAAAAAAACCTACGCAATGGATAGGAAAATCATATGCTATGCATCAAGGAAGACAACATGCCCACGGAGAATGGCTACTATTTATAGATGTAGATTACATGGAGCACGAACCTGTACTTATTGAGCGCGCTATTGAGCATGTATTAAATGAAAAAATAGATTTATTAAGTTTAATACCACAACATATTTGTAAATCCTTCTGGGAAAAAATAATACAACCAATTCCACTTGGATTAATACCTGCAATTTCACCACTTTCTAGGGCAAATAAACCAGATAGCAATGTAGCTGTTGCTTTCGGTTGTTTCATTCTTGTACGACAATCAGTTTATGATTCTGTAGGAGGATATAAAGAAATAAAAGGACACATAGCAGATGATGCGGCAATGGCAAAACTTGTTAAACAATCTGGATTTAAATTAGGAATTGCGCGAGGACAACAATTATTAAAAATCCGCATGTATGAAGGTTTTCATGAAATCTGGCAAGGGTGGAGTAAAAATATCTTTTTAGGTGTCGTACAAAAAAGAGAGATAAAATCAAAATTACAAAAATCTTTCTTTGTTGGTGCTGGATCACTTGGTATTTTTGGTTTAATGGTATTTCCTTTTCTCATGATGATTCTTTCATTAATCATGATGTTTTTAACAAGAACCATATTTTGGCAAAATCTCACTATTTTAAGCATAGTAATATGGGGTATAGCAACTATATTTCACTTTATTGTTCAAAACACATATAAAATTGGTAAACCATATTATGCCCCATTGACTTTTTTAGGTGGTATTGTTACTATAGCAATATTTTTGAACTCTGCCATTAAATCATTATCTGGAACTGGTGTTCAATGGAAAGATAGAGTCTATACAGACTCAAATAGTTAATTACTAAGAATGTTTTTAATTAAAGATAATCCTTATTTACAAAAAGTTCTTGTTTTATAA
>Ga0209636_10000484_pt1 | contig 38852 bp, 42 predicted proteins | sample DeeMarSWOR152_54_FD_187464 | JGI IMG/M metagenome (GOLD analysis project Ga0209636, IMG submission 187464) | Marine sediment microbial communities from White Oak River estuary, North Carolina - WOR-1-52-54 (SPAdes) (version 2) | ecosystem: Environmental > Aquatic > Marine > Intertidal zone >... | reverse complement strand
ATTGTTGCTACTATCGAGACTGATCTTGGAACCATAGAGGCCGATGTCAACGACATTCAGGCAGAAGTGGTTCCGACAGGGTATGAATTTAACCTGCTTGCCACAATACTGGCTCTAGTCGCTGCCATAGGAGCATGGTTCTCGGCGATTCTCATCCGAAAGAAACCACAGCTTCCACCGTCAAAATCAAAGAAAAAGTAGACCTCCCTTCTTTTTTTCGGAGGCACATCTTTCTCTGCAACGAATTAAGCGTGTGATTTCATTTTTCGAAAGAAATAATATCCTTGTCGCGCTGACTATCTTTTGGAAGTTTGCCTTATGCCAGCGAATCTCACAGCAGAGGCCAAACACAAATGGAGAGAAGCTTCTCAAGCAAGGAGACCTGAACAAAAAATTGAGAAACTTCAAGAATTCTTGAGTCTTGTTCCTAAGCATAAAGGCACAGAAAACCTGCGAGCTCAAGTTAAGAGGAAGATGGCTACACTTCGAAGAGAGATAGCTGAGAAGAAACGGAAAAAAGCTGGAGGGGGAGGGACAAGTTTCTTTGTTGAGAAGGAAGGAGACGCTCAGGTCATAATCTTGGGGCCCACAAATGTGGGGCGTAGTAGCCTTCTCTCTCTTTTGACTAACGCCAAGGTGGAAATATCTAGTTATTTATACACCACCAAAGAGCCAACGCCAGGCATGTTTCAGTATCAGGACCTGCAGTTTCAGATAGTGGAGGCACCAGCATTAATGGAGGGCGCTGCAGACGGAGGAACATGGGGGCCTCAAACTTTGGCTGCAGCAAGAAACGCGGATGGGCTTCTTCTCATGATCGATTTGTCCCAAGATCCTGCTAGCCAATTCTCACTAATCTTGCGAGAATTAGAAAAGGCAAGAATTCTCACACGACAGCCCCAAGCTAGGGTTGAAATTGAAAGGAAACATATGGGTGCCGGGCTAAAAATCATTATGCTAGGGCATCTCCAAGACTGCTCTTCAAAAAATGTGGAGCAACTTCTAAAAAGCTATGGAATAAATGACGTCACTGTCAAGATTCAAGGGGAGGCCACATTAGACGATGTTGAAGACGCCATTTTCGAAGGCACAGTATATCGATCAGCCATCATCTTAGCCAATAAAGCGGATGTTCTGAATGCTGAGGAAAAAATTGAACAACTGAAAGGAGTTGCCGGAGTGGGAATGAATATTCTTCCGATATCCTGCAAAACTAAATCTGGACTTGAGAAGCTGGGACAGGAAATATTCGAGATGCTTGATGTAATTCGGGTTTACACAAAAGAACCTGACGAGAGGTCTCCCTCCAAAAAACCCTTTACTGTCAGAACGGGCACTACTATCTTAGATTTGGCAAGGCAGATTCACAGCGACTTGTACAAACAGTTCTCGTACGCAAAAGTCTGGTCAAAGCGGCTGCGCTTTAGCCCGCAAAAAGTCGGCAGGGCCTTCATTCTCGAAGACGGTGACACCGTTGAAATCCATATGAGGTAAACAATAAATTCGCTTTGCAGCGACTATTTCTTTAAGCCTCGCCGTACGAGTACGGAAACCTGTAGGAGATCACCTGATGAAGAAAAAGGTGCTGTTCATTTGCACGAATAATTCTGCTCGCTCTCAAATGGCGGAGGGACTACTGAATACTTTATACGGAGACAGATATGAAGCCTATAGTGCAGGGCTAGAACCTAGTGAGGTTAATCCATACGCTATTAAAGTAATGGCGGAAATAAACATTGACATTTCAAAGCAACGTTCAAAAAGTATCGAGAAGTTTCGCAGAGACAGCTTCGACTATGTAGTGACAGTATGCAATCATGCAAAAGAGGTGTGCCCCATTTTTCCCAGAGGCAAAGCATTCCTTCATAGGGGCTTCAAGGATACATCCGAATTCAAAGGCACTGAAGACGAAATATTGGCAAAGATCAGACGCATAAGAGATGAAATAGAGGATTGGATCCATGAAACATTTGGTGCAGGAAATGAAGGCGGAGGCGTTAGGTGAACCAGTTCTGCGCCCGAGCGTCTTTTGAGTAGATTAGCCCGTGTCTATTCTAATCCTTCTGATATGTGTTGGAGGTGTGAAGGCCAAGCCGAGCCTCGGAAGGCTTTCTTTTATTTTGACAGGGGCGCTCAGCAATTTCTTCATTCCTTCGACGTGAGCTGCTCCGACTAGAGCAAGTATGTTCGGTTTCTCGCTCCGTCTTAGTCTCTCTGAGGCTATCCAAGCTAGTCTGGCAGCCATAATGGTGTTTCGTTCCTCTATTAATACTCGCCAAACCGCGGGAACCTTCCTCCGAAGGTTTTCTAGTCTCCTCTGGTAGCTGTTGACAACTTCGTCTTTGAAGCCTTGCTCCCAAAGCCGTGTCATTCTGTCTTCTTGGGGAAGAAAAGGAAGAGTCACTCTGGAGATCCAAGTTGGGGTCATCAGTTGCCGGATCCTCAGGCCTATTTCACGTTCGGATATGTCTATGAGCCATATATTGGCGTTCACGTTTCCCATGGCATTGACTGCACCAATGAACTCGCATTTCGTCTCGCAACTATCACGTCTCAGACATCCCCAGCAGGTCATGTTCAGACTTCTGAAGCGTTTCATATCCAACTCGACGGCAAGATCGTCGGGGCGAAATTGTACAACCGCCTGATAGGCATCTTGAAGACTGCGCTTCGTGAAGTGGGCAGTACCCAATAAACCAACGTATTCATTGTAGTCCACGTTGTAGATCTCTGTCTGCATAGATATCACCCGCGCGCGCATACTTCCCTGGATGAGGGCGTTTTAGAGAGGATTCCATCGTCCTTTGCTGCCAAAAGTCTTGCCTTCTTGGGCATCCAACGTCTTCATTACCAAAAGGTAAGATCCAACAATATGAATTACCAAATGGTAATATTTAAGCTTTGTTCTCAGATTGACCTAGACACTGTGCGTCCTACCTGTGAGGCAATGCTGAGCCATGCAACTTGGTGAGCATGCGCGCGCTGATTCTCCTAGTTAGCTGGGCTTCCAGAGCAATAATCAGAGAAAACAAATGTACAATTGAAAAAGTCTAGGGCCAGGCCTGATTCAGAGACTTGATTTCCCCTCTTCTGACCTTTCCTAGGTCAACGTGCACGCGTGAGATAGCTGCTGAAGCATCTGTTGGGTAGATTTCACTTCTTGACATCTACACTTTCGACAACTCTTTCGACAGCTTCCTCCATGCTGTCTAGGACTTGAATGCCTGTCTGTTCAAGCATTTGCCTGCCTTCTTCCTCTTTGGTTCCCACCAGCCTTATGACCACAGGCTTGACAAAGTCCATTCGACTCTTTGCGTCCAATATGCCCTTGGCGATCTCATCACAACGGGTGATGCCTCCTAAAACGTTGATGAAGACAACGTCAACTCGCGGATCAGAGAAAACAAGGTCAAGAGCCGCGGCCATTCTGTCCGGGGAGGCTCCACCACCCACGTCGAGAAAATTCGCCGGGTGTCCTCCATGTAGCTGAATTGCGTCCAAGGTGGCCATCACCAAGCCCGCACCGTTTCCGATTACACCGATGTTTCCTTGAAGTCTGACGTACACTAGCCCTTTTTCTCGAGCTTCCAGTTCCTGCGGGGCAAGTTCAGATTTCCCTTTTTCAATTAGTCGCCTCTGGAACTCTGGGTGGCGATACAATGCGTTGTCATCAATTATTAGACGAGCGTCCCCTGCAACGAATTCTCCTCTAGTTGTTTCAATGAACGGATTCATTTCGCACAGGTCAGCATCATAGTCCATTGCTACTCTGCAGAGCTTGAGAAAAATCGTTGCTAATTCAAGCATTTGATTCCCTCCGTAGCCGAGTTTTCTGACAATTTGGCGGGTGTGGTACGGTCGGAATCCGTGTAGAGGGTCGATAGAGACTTTGATGATCTTTTCCGGACTGGTTGACGCGATTTCTTCTATCTCAGCCCCGCCCTGAGACGAGGCTATAGCAACGTAACACCGACTGGAACGATCCACGGTTATACCCAAGTAAAGTTCCTTAGCTATGTCAAGCTTTTGCTCCACCAGAACGCTTTGAATTCTATAACCTTTTATTTCTGCACCAAACAGTTTCCTCGATGCAAGTTCGGCTTCATCAGGTGAGGATGCGAAAAGGATTCCGCCCGCTCTTCCTCTCCCCGCCACCAGAGCCTGAGCCTTGACAGCAACTGGCGCCTTGACTCGCATAGCGATCTCTCGAGCTTGTGCTGGCGAGTCTGCAAGCCCCCCATTGGGAATTGGTATTTCATAGGATGATAAGATTTCTTTTGCCTCGTATTCGAAGAGTTTCAATAGGGAGTCTCCAAAAGGTTATCGAAGGGTTTGGATCGTGACGTAGGATTTCGTGTCCTGGATTCCATCCAATGAAGCCAGCCCCTTTAACGTCTCATTCAGCTTATCTCGCTCTACAACAACGATGGCGTCCATGTCCCCAGCTACTCTAAAGACTCGTTGAATGGGAAACTGTGTCATTTTTTGGTAGACTTTCTCTCTCTGAAGTGGCGAGACTTTGATGAAAACAAAAGCGGGAGTCGCGGACACTCCCAACGTATTTAGCCCCTTTTCCGTTACATCTATGAACCCCCTACCCGTTCGAATGCACCCATGCTCCCGGAGCCTACGCAGGTGCATGTTCAAGGCCTGTCGACTAATCTCAAGTTTTTTCGCCAGTTCACTTTGCTTCACCTCCAGGGTGTACGTGGAGAGGGCTCTACCTTGCTCGTACAGCATGTGAAGAAGCCGAAGTGAACGTCCGGTTAGAATTTGCTTGCTCACAGAATCACCTACGACTAGTTAAAGCAAATCTTTGCATACGTCAATTAAACGAGACTCGATATAAGCCTTCTACTAGCGCGGGCTCGGCAAAGATTTCAAAACCACAACCTATTTATTCAGAAGTGAGGTCATAAAAATGCACCCAAAAGTAAGGAGTGAGACAATGAAATGTCAGAGAGCAACGCTGTGTTGATAGGGCGAAAGCCAGCTATGAACTACGTATTGGCCTGCATAACCCTCTTCCATGGCGGGGCAAATGAAATAAACGTGAAAGCGCGAGGAAGAGCCATCAGCCGAGCTGTCGACGTCGTTGAGATCGTGAGACGCCGATTTCTACCAGATGTAAAGGTCAAAAACATCGATATAGGCACACAACAGCTGGCATCTACCGAAGAGGGAAGAGACACGCCTTCAAACGTCAGCACCATCGAAATAAAGCTGGGAAAATAGGCGAAGTCAGCAATCTAACAAGCTCCGCCACTCCTTCTTTATTTTTTGAAAAACTATCATACCCACAACCTGGACGTTAAGGCATAGCGAGAAAAGAATTTGATTCTATGTGCTCGGTAGGTTTATATTACTTCAGCGCTTTCTCTGTATGATACGTTTCACGATGATGAGGATGATGATAAACTAGATGCCGAAGATGACTAACATCTGTGACTTCTGCCTAAAAAGTGGAATACTGTGTGCCAAGTGCCAAGCAAAACTCAGGTCAGGGAAGGTGACGGAGGCAGACCTAAAGGTAGGCCGTCTTCTTTTGTCACTTGAAAGCACGTATCCCCTTCTTCAAGACATCCGTTTTCATAGGGCAGTGGAAGCTGACAATCTTTTAGCAGTGATTGTGGGACGGGGCGACGTAGCCCGTCTACTAAGTTACGGCGGAAAGATCATAAAGAATCTAGGGGGAAAAATGGGCAAAACAATTCGCGTTTTGGAACATGGAGTTGATGACAGAAAATTTTTGGAAGACCTATTTGCACCTTCAAGCATCATTACGATAAACACGATCTGGTTACCTGATGGAACAACTGAAACCCGAGTGATTCTGAGGAAACGGAGGCGAAGGATGAAATCATCCCTCACCAACATTGAGGCGCTGAAGGAAATCGCTAAAAAGGTCCGCGGAACAACCCTTAGAGTGGAATTTGCCAGATGACAGAGGCTCCTACATGGAAATGGATCAACTGGGAGAATGGCGCAGAACCCACTTCTCAGCAAACGTCACACCAGAGCTCGACGGAAAAGAAGTCATTGTCTTAGGTTGGGTTCAGGACATCCGAGACCTAGGCGGCCTAAGGTTTGTGATTCTGCAAGATAGAGATGGAACCATTCAGATAACTATTCCACGCAACAGAGTTGCTGAGGATTTGGTCAAACGAGCCGACCACCTACAGCGGCAGTACACAATCGGCGTGAAGGGAACAGTTAAAAAGACAAAACAAACCCCACGAGGAATAGAAATTGTTCCAAGCGAGATCCGAATACTTGGAATAGCCCAACACCCGCTGCCCTTAGATGTAACAGGACGAACTCCAGCACAAATCGATGTGCGACTAGACGCGCGTATTCTCGATTTGTGCCGAGACGAGAATAACGCTGTCTTTAGGATTCAGCACGTCGCGCTGGCAGCCATACGTGAATTCTTATCTAAACAAGGCTTCACAGAGGTTAGTACGCCAAAAATTATCGCTTCCGCCACTGAGGGAGGGGCCGCCCTCTTCTCCGTTGACTACTTTGGACGCGAAGCTTTTCTAGCGCAAAGTCCTCAGTTGTATAAGGAACAGCTAATTCTAGCTTTTGACCAGGTTTTTGAGATCGGCTCCTTTTTCAGAGCTGAGGAATCACATACCCGACGCCATTTGAGTGAATTTGTTTCTATTGACATTGAACAAGCATTTGTAGATGCAAATGACACGATGAAAGTGCTTGAAGAAATGGTGCATCACGTGTGTAAGATGGTGAAAAGCCGCTGCCAAAAAGAGTTGAAAATCCTCAAACACAGAATTGCGGTGCCGAAGACTCCATTCAAACGCTTCACCTACGACGAAATCGTCGAAGAGCTTAGACGACAGGGAATAGATGTTTCTTGGGGAGAGGATGTTCCAACCGCTGCGTTTCGAACTTTGGGCAAGCTCCACCCCTACTTCTACTACATAACTGACTGGCCCGCCAAGTCAAAGCCTTTCTACATAAAGCCGCGAACCGATAACCCTGAGTTAAGTGAGGCTTTCGACCTTATGTGGAGACGGATAGAACTTGCCTCTGGGGGAACCCGCGTCCACTCAAAGAACCTTTTGGTAAGAAGGTTGAGAGAGCAGGGGCTGCGCCCCGAATCGTTCAGGTATCACGTCCAAGTGTTCGATTACGGCATGCCCCCTCATGCCGGATGGGCAGCTGGGCTTGCAAGGGTCATGATGATGCTTACGGGAAAGCGAAACATACGAGAGGTTGTGCTTTTTCCCAGAGACCAATTTAGACTCACGCCTTAGTTAGCTACCGAAAAAAAGATTTCGAAAATTGCACGGCAACATCTGATGACTCTTAGCAACTTCTGGTTGCATTCTACTTGTGCCTAACCTTTTAATTGGATGCGGATGGCTTGGAGTTGGTTTTTGCGGGTGAGCGCACGTCTACCGGGCTCCGGATTTTTTATTCCTAGTCTGTATTGTTGATTCATAACTCTTTTAACTTCCACAAGAGACTGCACAACGAGTGATGAAAATGCAAACAAAAAGGCTCTTACTCTTTGCGTTGTCTCTTCTCTCTCTAGCGTTTATTCCGTTTCTTGTGCAAGCTACATCAATTACCCTATGCACTCTTGACAAGGACACATATCACCAAGGCGAAACAGGGTACATCACAGTCACGATATATAACGATAAAGAGAGCAAAATCAGAATCACTGAACTAACTGCGACAATCAACTACTACTACACTGACAGTAGCATCTACGTGCAGAAATTCTTCACAAATGAGACACTGCCTGCCGAAATTCAACAAGGGCAATCGGACACCTTTTACGTTAGATTCAGCTTGCCAACTAATATCGCGTCAGGCTACACAAACATTGATGTACGAGCAAAAACCGAGCTATGGAACGAGCAAACAGAAAGGTGGTTTGGATCCGAGAATCCGACGCATCAACTAACACTATTCATAGAGTCACCCTTTAAACAACAATCAGAAGAGTACCAACAGCAATTGGAGGAACAGCAGGAAATCAACAAAAACACAACAGCAATCATGTATCTCATTGGATCCATGACGACAGTATTCGCGGCAGCGGCAATATTTCTATTCATCCTCTACAGAAGAGCAAGTTTCAGCGCACGCCCTGTCGCCTGATCGTCTAGAGCGGAGACCAAGAATCACAACAACTATCAGAATACATGACTCAACTTCAAAAACTTGGGAAACTCCTTTCCCTTTTCAGCGAGTCTCTTCAAGCCCCGAAGAGAATAAGGAGATGTGTCCGCCTACTTAATAACCTTTGGTAAGTATTTTCTAGTAGTATTTTCTATAAGAGTAACCAAAAAGACCGAAGGCTTCGACGTACTTCACCGCAGGATGTCTCCTTTTTTCATGCGTTCTTAGAATCTTCTTGAGGGTACGGCCCCATAAAATGTCATATAACGAAGTTCGAATCATTTCAGCTACCGACGCATCTGTTAATTAATGCGCAAACATTGTAGTTACATGTCAATTGATGTTCTTTGATAAAAGCTTTCAAAGGAGTCGTGAGTTAATACAAATGCGATGTTATTTGGCTGCGCAGAAAGAAATAATGTCATGCGAGAACTGCTATTGCAACGAGGCGTGTCCAGTGTGGCAGCTTGTTAAAACAGAAGGGTAGAATCCAGGCGCGACGCGTGACACAAATCTCCTGAATTTCCGATGAACCTTTCCCCCTTTTTGTCAAGTTTTCCGCAGCGAATCGAATTTTGTAGACACCTAAGTTTTTGTTTCTGATAGCCTGAAAATTCCTCGTCTCTGATTCTCTCTTGAGGTATACTGAAATTTTTGATCGAAAATACTCGCTCGAATCTGAGTTCAGCACTTGGATCTACACTTTCTGTTTATCTGATGTGCATCATCGTACATTTCTTATGCACTCTTTTCTGCGCTTGCCCCATTTTTATTTTTTGAATGTGTACTTTCTTTGCGCAACTTGGCAGCAGCAGCAAATGTGCTCTTCTCCCTCAATAACTCTCTTGTGGATCGCAAACACGCATTTGTCTGCAGAGGTCTCTGCGCTACAGATTTCACATTTCACCAAATCTTTCATTGTTTGCTCTCCTTTTTCTCCAGATAGTTCTTTATAGCTGCATGCAACGCGTCTGCTGCCAAATTGGAGCAGTGCATCTTGATGGGTGGCAGCCCATCTAGGCTCTCTGCAACATCGCCTCGGGTAATCTTTAAAGCTTCTTCAATCGTCTTTCCTTTGGCAAGCACGGTAACCATACTGCTTGTGGCTATGGCTGCTCCGCAACCGAAGGTCTTGAACTTAACCTCTGCTAATCTATCGTCTTTAACTTTGATGTACATAGTCATGAGGTCTCCACAGACAGGATTACCCACAGTTCCAACTCCATCTGCGTCTGGGATTTCACCTATGTTCCGCGGGTTCATGAAATGATCCATCACTTTCTTGCTATACATTTGATCACCTCAAAATTTCCTTGGGAGTCAAAGGAGACATTGCCCTCAGTTTCTTCACGACGCCTGGCAGCGCTTCCAATACGTAGTCTACGTCGTCTTCTGAGTTTTGCTTGCCCATGGTGAAGAGTAAGGAACCATGGGCCTCTTCGTGGGCTAAGCCTATTGCGAGCAATACGTGGGAAGGCTCTAAAGTTTTTGAGGTACATGCTGAACCCGAAGATACTTGAATACCAAGCATATCTAGACCTAGAATGAGCGACTCTCCTTCTATATAGCTAAATCTGAGATTGGCATTGTTCGGGAGTCTTTTGGTCGGATGGCCATTTAGGTAGGAACGTTGGATCGTGTTCAAGACACCCTTAATGAGCTTGTCCCTTAGCTGGCTTGAACGTTCTCCTTCTACCGTCATCTCTTCTTGGGCGATCTCAGCTGCCTTACCCATGCCGACTATGCCTGGTATGTTTTCTGTGCCGGAACGCAGTCCCCTTTCCTGACCGCCGCCCTGCATGACTGGTTGAATTCTGGTTCCTTTCTTAATGTAAAGGGCTCCGATGCCCTTCGGCCCATACATGTCGTTAGAAGAGATTGACAGGAGATCTATGTTTTCTTCTGAAACGTTGATGGGTACCTTTCCTGCTGCGGCGACAGCGTCCACGTGGAAATAGATCTGGTTCTCCTGAGCTATCTTTCCTATTTCTCTTATTGGTTGAATTGTGCCGATCTCGCCATTTGCGTACATAACCGATATTAAGATTGTTTTGTTTGTGATCTCTTCTTTCAGTCGCTCAGAATCTACCATGCCTTGCCTATCCACTGGTACGTACGTAGTTTCGAAGCCCTGTCTTTGAAGATGCTTGCAGATGTTTATCACCGAAATGTGCTCGATGGTCGCTGTGATTATGTGATTCCCCTTCTCTTTGTTCCTGTAGGCAACCCCTTTAATCGCCAAATTGTTGGATTCTGTGCCTCCTGAAGTAAAAATAACCTCCTCAGGCTTTTCTGCTCCTACTAGTCGAGCAACTCTTTCTCTCGACTCACTCATGGCGTTTTTAGGCTTTGCCCCAAAAGAATGAGACGATGAAGGATTCCCATAGTTCTCCATAAAAAACGGTTCCATGGTTTTCAAGACTCTGGGATCTACGGGCATTCCCGCCGCATAGTCCATATACACTTTTCTCAAAAGGATCACTTCCCTACTTCACTTTCTTAATTAGAAAATGAAACCGATTGTTCTCTTTGTGAACCTCTAGGAGCTGATGCCCAAGTCTCTCGACTAGCCTTTTGATGTCTTCTTCTGCGGCCGGGTCGTCAGCGATTACCTCCAGAACTTGGCCAACAGCTACCTTGTCGATTTCCTGTCTTGTTCTAAATACTGGTTCAGGACAATAGAGACCTAGACAGTCTAACTCTCGAGCAGGCTTTTTCTGTCCGGACAAGGTGGATTCCACGATTACTATGTGAATCAGCTTTTATTATATCGTTTCCAACGTATATAAACGAATGCAACTACTGCTTTTCGCGTAAACAACTATGGTTTTATGTGCACACTCGTAATAAGGATGGTTTCTTGAGATTGGAGAAGCTGAGGGGTAAGATGTCAGCTATCGCAAAGATCGAGTTAAAGCCAATAGGTTTCGTCACAACAACGGCGATTGGAAAGAAAGTTAGAGACAACAGTCACGTTTCCAGGATCGTATTTAGCGAGCATCTTGCAGAAGCGTTGAATGGAATCGAAGAATTTTCGCATCTATTTGTAATATTTTGGATGCATAGAATTTCAACAGAAGAGAGGAAGACGATGAAGGTTCATCCTAGGGGCAGAAGAGACATGCCCCTACTAGGAGTTTTTGCGACCAGAACACCGCAACGCCCAAATCCAATAGGCCTTACCTTGGTCAGGATTTTGGATGTGAAAGGCAACATTGTAACTGTTCAGGGTCTTGACGCGTTTGATGGCACACCGATCTTAGACATAAAGCCTTATGACTACTGGGACACAGCCGAAGATGCGAGAGTTCCTGAATGGTGGACAAGGCTGAAGGAAAGCCAATAATGTGCGCGTTACATTATCTAGAAAAGATTATCTCTTTCCAACAAAGGTTATCCGCGCGCTTGGAAATGATCTCTGGAGTTGTGCGCAATTATTCATAGGGAGTTCGTCTCTTGGTTTGCCTAAGGTTCAAACCCCTCCTACCCTCAGCAGAAACAAGGCGCCAACTCACTCTTATTTCCTTAATGGTTTAGAACGCTTGTCTACATGTTAAGTTGGTTTGCCGCTTCTGTGAGTCCTAGCTCGCGCGAACCAGTTTTAGACACAAAAAAATGGGAAATGTTAGTTTGGGAGCTAACATCAACCTAACGTTCTTTGTGAGGACACGTAGCCTTCGGTCTTTTCCGTTTCTTCATCAGCAATAGGTATGCGACTGCCACTATCAACGCTATTGGTGCAACAGATCCCAACGGAAACTCTGGAAGCGGAGGTGGAGATGGAAGGTTGTATTGGCCATCTTCAACGACGTCTACTGGAATCGCTGTCGTTCCACTTTCTGCAGTCCAGTACCAAGCGTCAACGCCTGTTTCGTAGTACAGGTCTATGGGGGAGTACGCTGTCTCTGATAGGGACCTAAAGACTAGGGTGACGAGTCTTCCGGAGCCTCCAGCTCCTTCTAGTACTGGTACAACACTAGGCAGGAACTCCGAAATCCGCATTGTGCCAGCCTCTTTGTCGATAATGGGAGTAGGAAGAGGAGGACAAGGAATAGGATAAGGTGGCTCGTGTCCTACCCAGAAGTCGTATAGGAAGTACCCGGGTTGGGCTCCCAGGGCTCCCATAGGCTCCAGCACGGTGGGGTCAACCTTTGCACTGATGGCCCATCCAACAATCCCATCCGGTGTGTCGTACCATGCCCAGGGACTTTCGATGCGTAGATGGACATTAACATAATTGCCCGGTGGTACTCCAGGAATGTATCCTAGAGGCATGTTCACATAGATCCGAACTAATGGAGATGCCTGCACTGGCATGATTGCAACTGCTAGGCTGGCTAGGAGCGTTACTGCTATATGCGACAAAAGATACCTTTTTTCTAACACTTTTTTGCCTTTCTCCTTTCTTTCGTGCAATAAATCATTATTGATACAAGACTGAAAAGAATTTAAGCGTTGCGCCATTCAGTATCGATGACCACGAGGCATTGAAGATCGGCGATACCAGCTGCCAAGTGTTGGCACACAAGTTTTTGGACGCGTTCTACGCAAAATGTTAGTTTCTTAGTTCGCGCGCGCATGAAGAAGCAGGTTCATTGGGATTTCTTTTGCTATTAAATCCATCTTCTCACGAACTTCGTCTCTAAACTCTCGTGTTGCCGGCCCAAAGAAACTGTAGTCATTCGGCTTTTGCTATTTTCTCGGCGAATTCCTTTCCAAAATCGAAACATTTCTGAATTTCATTCTTATCGGGAACCCATTTAGTCGTCAATGCTGGGGCACTTATTTCAATACCTGCCTTTTCTAAACTCTCCTCAATTGCTTTGACCGCTCCACCTCCCCAGCCATAAGAGCCAAAAGCGGCAGCCATTTTGTTTATCGGTCTTAAACCTTGTAATTCTTCCAGAAAGGGGGCCATGGTTGGCAGGACACCGTTGTTAATTGTTGAGGATCCGACAAGTATCCCTTTTGCTTCCAAGAGTTCCTTAATGATGTCTCCGCGATCTGAAAATGGAAGTCTGAAGAGCATCGTTTCAATACCCATGCTGCTGACGCCCTCCACCATGGCTTTCGCCATTTTTTCTGTGCTGCCCCACATGGTATCATACACAACCAGAATCTTTCTTTTTGCCTCTCCCTTTGCCCATCTGAGATAAGCTTCAACTATTCTCGTCGGATTGTTGCGCCAGATTATGCCATGGCTTGGCGCAATAATACTGATATTCCAGCCTAGCTTCTGAATTTCTAGGATTTTCTTTGTTACCAGCCGACTGAACGCCCACAAAATGTTTGCGTAATATTTGGCTGCTTCTTCCATGAGTGTTTTCTCATCAACTTCATCATCAAATCTTTTTGAGGTTGCCAAGTGTTGGCCAAACGCATCGTTGGGTAGAAGCAAAGAATCTTTCTCTATGTAGGTGAACATGCTATCTGGCCAGTGAAGCATAGGGGCTTCTATGAATCTTAGGCTTCTTTTGCCTAGACTTAACTCATCGCCAGTTTTGACAGCTTGGAAATCCCAGTTGCCAAAATAGTGTTTTTGCAGCCCATCTTTGCATCGGGCAGTGCCTACGACCTTTGCATTGGGAGCTAGTTTCAAGATTTCGAGGATGGCTCCAGAATGATCTGTTTCAACATGGTTGGCCACTATATAGTCTATGATCGAGGGATCAACGATCTCTCTTATCCTCTCTATCATCTCTTCCGCGAAGGGTCGGTGGACACTGTCGATCAGGGCCGTTTTCTTGTCAACGACTAGATAAGCGTTGTATGTAGTTCCATGATGGGTTGAGTAGGAGAAGCCGTGAAAGTGTCTAATGTTCCAGTCGACAGCCCCAACCCAGAAGATGTCTTCTGAAACTTTGGTGGGAAGCATTTTAGGTTTCACCCCGAATGAGTTGATATTTTGCAGTTTTCAATTTGGAGTTGAAAGGCAACATCAGGACTATTGTGGGCTTACACTTACCTTCATAGTCTTGCCAGCAACAGTTTTCCCTAATTTTCGGCATTCTTCTAGACCCTTTTCGTCTGGATTGTATCTGACCAATACAACAGGCTCTACGGTTTCCATCTCAAACTTGTTTTTCATAATCTCTAGGAGCATGCGAGGAGCCTCCCCGCTCCATCCATAGGAGCCAAAGGCTGCCCCCACTTTTCCCTTCAAGTCTAGTCCCTTTATTGCCGCTTCCTCTAAGAGTTTCTTCATGTCGAAGCCTATGTCGTGATGGTAAGTTGGCATTCCGAGAACTATGGCATCTGCCTCTGCCAAATCTTCTGGCCTCGCAAAGTACTTCACTTCAACATTTACGCCTGCCACTGATTTCGCTCCTTCTTCAACTGCCCTGGCCATCCTCTGTGTGTTTCCCGTTTGGCTGTAGTAGAGTATAAGCAGTTTCAACAGCTTTGACATATTTCAAACCCATATTGAGTTAGGCTGAAAGAGAAAATAAATTTTGGGTGCATACCTACAATAGCGCGCGTTCCGAAGAATGCATAAGCAGATCTCAGAAGGAGCAGTCAAAAAACACTGAAGGCTTATTCAGTCGTACCAATGAGTAATTTAATATAATTCTCGTTTATACTTGAAAAATTGTTGGTTAGAATGGAAGGAGACAGGATTTCCTACCACAAATCTGTTCGTAGAGTTTATGAGCGGATCAAAAAAGACGGCATGAACAACATTTGGGATCGATATGAGGCCCAAGGTTTTGGAGGGAACCCTGATAAGAGGTGTCCTTTCTGCATGGGAGGAATTAGGTGTGACCTCTGTTCCAATGGACCGTGTCGTGCTGACGCACTGAAAGATAAGAGAGGAGTATGCGGTATTACTGCCGACGGTATGGCCATGCGGATGATGCTGCTCAGAAATGTAATGGGCACATCCACTTACCATTACCACACGGATCAGACAATCAGAACCTTGCGGGCGACGGCAGAGGGTAAAACACCTTTCGAGATAAGGGAACCTAGCAAATTGAAAGATTTTGCTGACCGACTTGGAATACCTACTTCGGGACCGGAACACGATATTGTCATTCGTTTATGCAATTTTGTGGAAGCTGATTTCACCCGGAAACACTATGAGCCCAGTCAAATCGTAGAAGCCTTAGCTCCACAAGAACGCAAAGAGGTCTGGAGAAAGCTTGGCATTTTCCCTGGCGGGATATACGGTGAGATGATGCTGGCTACTAGTTCATGCCTTACCAATGTTGATGGTTACTACGCAAGCTTGACTTTTAAGGCAATGCGCCTTGGTTTAGCAATGGCTTATCAAAGTCAGCTTGTCAACGAGTATTGTCAGGATATCCTTTATGGAACACCCAGGCCACATAAGATGCGGGTTGACCTAGGCGTATTGGAGCCTGAATATGTTAACGTGCTGCCAAACGGCCATGAACCTTTTCTGGGGTTTGCCCTAGTTCAACTGGCTCGAAAACCGGAATGGCAAGAAAAAGCCAAAGCTGCGGGTGCAAAAGGATTGCGTGTCATTGCAAATATCGAAACAGGCCAAGAGATGATTCAAAGATGGCAAATGGATGACACGTTTTACGGTTTCACTGGAAACTGGATTGCGCAAGAAGCAGTTCTAGCGAGCGGTAGCGTAGACCTTTTCGCGGCTGACATGAATTGTTCTATGCCAATTGATCCATTGTACGCGCAAAAATATAAACTCAAACTGGTACCGGTAAGCGAGCTCGTAGCATTTGAAGGCATTTCAGACCGTGTTAACTATGACCCTGAAAAGGCTGAAGAACAAGCTGCACAGCTTTTGAAGATGGCGATTGACAACTTCAAGCAGCGCAGAGCGTCTGTAAAGCCAGTTACTCAGCTCCCCATCAAGGAAGCTTTAGTTGGATTCTCCACCGAAAGTATTCTTGAACTTCTCGGCGGTACCCTTGGACCTCTTTTAGAAGCTATAACGGAGGGGACCTTGCGAGGCGTTGCTGGGCTAGTTTCATGTACGACGCTGAGAGATACTGGTCAAGATGTACACAGCGTCCGCATCGCTAAAGAGCTGATTAAACGAGACATCCTTGTTCTTTCAATGGGATGCGGTAATGGAGCGATGCAGGTGGCAGGTCTCTGCAGTCTGGAGGCTAAGGAATTTGCAGGTCCTGGATTGAAAAGAATTTGCGAAAACCTGGGCGTACCCCCTGTTCTAAGTTATGGCACGTGTACTGACACAGGGCGTCTTGCAGACCTGTTGGCCACAATCTCGAACGCGTTGAATGTACCTATTCCAGACCTACCTGTTGTCGCTGTGGCACCCGAGTACATGGAGCAAAAGGCTACGATTGATGCCGTGTTCGCTTTGGCCCTAGGGCTTTACACCTATGTCAATCCTGTACCAGCTGTTACAGGAGCGCCAAATCTGATTAAACTCTTGACACAAGACTGCGAACATGTAACCGGAGGCTTGTTGAATGTGGAAGAGAACCCCGTCGATGCCACAGAGTTGATCTTAGCCCACATAGAGGCCAAAAGGAAAAAAATCGGCATTTGAAAGTGTGTTTGCGACAAGGCTAAACGTCGCGGGCTTGACCTCGCTGACTTCGAACAGGCATCAATATGCTTGTCAAATGAGCAACGCTGTTGAGAGCTGAATCATCTAGACGCAGCTCACTTCTTTTTGAAAAACAACCAGTTCTTTCTTCCTTTAAACCTGACCAGACAATAATCGCCTCTCAGTCTGCTGCCTCTTATTTCGAAAATCAGTTTGTCTTTGCTCCTTTCCTTCACGATGTATTGCCCTTTGTCCCAGATTTCCACTGTGCCTGCTCCATATTGTCCCTTAGGAATTGTTCCTTCAAAACTTGCATATTCAACTGGGTGATCCTCCACCTCCACTGCAAGTCTTTTTATGCCGCTTTCCATTGGGGGAGATTTTGGAACTGCCCAACTTTTCAAGACTCCGTCCATTTCCAACCTCAAATCATAATGTAGATGCGTAGCTTGATGTTTTTGAATGACGTAAATATTTCCATCTCCCATTTCCATGCCGCCTTTAGGTTCTTTTGTCTTCTCAAAATCTCTTTTGTTCCAGTACTCTCTAAGACCCATTTCTCCACCTCTATTCAGGAAAGATCGCTCCTAAAGACCATATGAGAATTATTCCCAAGATGAACAAGACAAACTGAATCATGGATTTTCCAATATGTTTTTCCTTTTGTATCTCTGGAATCAGTTCAGACGCTGAAATGTAGATGAAACCTCCCGCGGCTAGAGCAACAAGAAAACCAACAAAGTTCTCTAAGCTCATTGAAAAGTAGTTGGAGACTAGGACTCCGACAACCGCTGCTAATGCAGATAGAAAGTTGAATAACAGTGCTCTGTATCGTGTAAAGCCGCCATAGATCAGGACTCCAAAGTCTCCTATTTCTTGAGGGAGTTCGTGGAAGATCACGGCGACGGTAGCGGCTATTCCCACGGGAATGGTTATGAAAAAACTGGCGGCAATTATCATTCCATCAATCAGGTTATGGATTGCATCTCCGAGCAAGTTTAGGTACACAAACTTTTTGACGGTCATTTTTTCTTCGACTTCAGATTCATATCCATGTACGTGTCCATGGTACCAATAAAGGAAGCGTTCAAGGAAGAAGAATCCGAGAAAACCTACAGTAACATAAAGAGCAACGATTGAAAGTTGTTCTTCGCCAAGGAATTCTATGGCCTCTGGCAGCAAATCTAGATAAGCCGCTCCCAATATGGAACCTGCTGAGAAGCTGACGAGAATAAACAAGATTCTGTCTAGAGTAGTCTCTTTTAGAGATATGGCGATAACTCCAATCAATGACAATATGCTGACTATCGCAACAGCGAGGATCGCGTAAAGTAGGTTAGACAAATCATGGCCCCTTCTTTACTTCGATAAGTAAGCTCGTTAATGAAGCTACTGAATATTTCCAAGAACTTAAGTTTAATAGTGACGGATGGAAAATCATATGAGAGCGAAGTTTCAATGCACGAGCATCTCCATTCATTGAGAGGCACAAAATATCTTGGAATAGCTTTGGGCATAACCATATTTTTCTTCATTGTTGAGTTGGTTGGAGGAGTTCTAACCAACAGCTTAGCTCTCTTGACAGATGCTTGGCACATGTTGAACCATATTTTTGCCTTGGTTTTAGCCCTAGTTGCTTCATGGCTTGCCCTGAGACCTATCACTGATAAGAGAACCTATGGTTACTATCGCGCGGAGATTTTGGCGGCCTTTTTGAACGGTATCTTCCTGTGGGCGGTCGCAGTTTTCATCTTCTATCAGGCTTTTCAGCGGATTCAAAATCCAGCTGAAGTGGATGAGCTAAACATGCTGCTGATTGCCTTTCTTGGCCTCATAGCCAACACGCTTGCTGCAATAACTCTATCAAGGTCAAAGGATGAAAGTCTAAACGTCAGGGGCGCCTTTTTACATGTAGTCGCCGACACTCTAGGTTCGGTAGGTGCAATTTCCGCTGGGATAATAATGTTTTTCACCGAATGGTACCAGGTAGATCCTTTGATCAGTATGATGATAGGAGCATTGATTTTCTATAGCTCGGGTAGGCTTGTTCGAGACTCTATGAATGTTCTCCTTGAAGGTGTTCCTTCACACATCGATGTAAACGCCCTAGAACGCAGAATACTTCAGCTCAAAGGCGTAGACGGGATCCACGATCTCCATGTATGGTGTATCACTCCCACCAAGATGTGCTGCATGAGTGGCCACCTAGTGGTAAAAAAAGGGACAAACAGAAAGAAGCTAATTGCAACTTTGATCAATACGTTGAAAGAAGAGTTTAGAATAGACCACACGACAATTCAACTAGAAGATGAAGGCTACCCAAAAGCTGTTGGCGAACACTAGAAGCCTGAACGCTACCTGAGAAAACGTATACGTTGCGCGCGCTCCTTGAATTCAGCATGGATTCTCTAGGAATTAATTTCAAAGACACATCCCATTTAGGCGGTCCTGCGAGCCATTGCTGAAATTTCTTCACGCCTGGATTTCACCTACCCCTTCCCCCCTACCGTTTTTCAAAACCTACCAGGCCTTGCATGATCCAAATTGTATGTCACTGCGTGCGCGCGTCTCAAAGCGGTTTTCAGTAGCCTTTTTCGCGCGTCTCAGCAACTTTTATTGACTCCAACAATTATAGCATTCTGATGAACCAAAATGATAGTTGGCATATGCGGGAGTCCAAGAAAACAAGCTACTGAACATGTTTTAACAGAAGCTTTGAACATGTTGGAAAAGATGGGTTTCGAAACAGAATTTTTCACCGTTAGAGGCAGAGAAATTGGATTTTGCCGGCATTGTGACCACTGCTTGAGGCACAAACAGTGCGTAATCAAAGATGATATGTACGAGCTCTATCCTCTGCTGAAGGATGCCAGAGGAATAGTGATTACCACACCTGTTTACAACGGTGGAGTTAGTGCCCAGATAAAGGCTGTTATGGATAGATGCAGAGCTTTGGTCGCAGCAGACCGCGACTTTTTCAGGTATAAAGTTGGCATGGCTATCGCAGTTGGAGGAGACAGAATAGGCGGACAGGAAGCGGCGATACAGCAAATCTTAACATTTTACATCCTGAACGGAATCATACCAGTTAGCGGCGGCTCATTTGGTGCAAACTTGGGCGCGACTTTTTGGTCAAAAGACACTTTGGAAGGCGTGAAAAAGGATGAGGAGGGATTTAGAAGTTTGAAGAAAACTGTTAAGAAGTTTACAGAGTTTTTGAGAAAATTTGAAGTCAAAAAACAAGATGGAGGCAGTGAAACATGACTACACAGGTGATGAAAATCGGGAAAAAAGGAGAAAAGAAGAAAAGGAAAGTCGCTTGGGGAATTACCGGCAGTGGAGATAGGCTAGTTGAAATTGTTGAGATTATGAAGGTGGTGAAAAAGCAGTATCAAGACGAGGTTGACATAATAGTCTATCTCTCCAAAGCAGGGGATCAAGTTGTAAAGTACTACAGGCTGGCTAACAATCTAAAAGAGAGTTTCGACCGAATTTGGGTTGAAATTAACCCGAATTCACCGTTCTTGGCTGGAGAATTACAGATGGGCAAATTTGAATTTCTGTTGATCGCTCCAGCAACGTCCAACACGGTTGCGAAGATTTCGATTGGAATAGCAGACAGTTTACTTTGTAACGCAGCCATCATGAGTCTGAAAGGCTTTGTCCCAGTCTACATAATGCCGTCTGACTATGCAGAAGGAGTAACAGTTACAAAACTTCCTAGCGGACGGGATTTGAAATTGAGAATAAGAAAAGAAGATGTTGAGCATGTCAAGAAGCTAGCTAACATGGATGATGTCTTCATACTGGAACAACCCAAAGAAATTCATAAAGTTTTCAAAAAGCATTTTAGGACAGATATTTAATCCGGTTTGCGCACGCGCATAAGCGTTAATCCGCTAGTCTTTTCATTAGCGCTTCATAGAAATATCGTGTAATATGATCGGCCTCGAGAGATGAGATGTGCTTGATCCATTCAATTTCGAAATAGTCTTCGAATAGCTCAAAGATCTGTTTTTTTGTAAAATGATTCCAAGCTGGGCCGTTTTTGTAACTGAAACATACTAATGAATAGGTGCCCCGAGGCTTCAGAACTCTGTAAACTCCTTTGATGAAGGCTGTTCTGTTATTTGCTTCTACATGATGAAAACAGCCAAAATCAAAGGAGAAATCAAACTCTTTTCTTCTGAAAGGTAGATTCAAAAAATCTCCGACGAGAAGATGCATTTCAACCTCTGCTTTGCGTACCTTCTCTTTGGCGTACTTAACTGCCTTATCAGATACATCTAACGCAGTAACATCGAATCCTTTCTTTGCTAGGTAGATAGGATTTGTTCCAGCTCCACAACAGAGATCTAAGGTCTTACAAGGCACCACTCGACCTGAATCCAAAAGCTCTAACAGAACTCGTCTAGGCTGACCTAGCTCCCACGGCAAGCATTTGGAGGGATAACGGTGATAGATTCTGTCCCATCCTGTCTCATGACGTGAAGACATGATCAAAGCTGAATAGAGAAGATTCTTTTAATTGTGTTTTTCTGATAGGCAGTCTATTCCTCCGAAAAGTCATGAGATAGGAAATATACAGATTTTCTGCCAATGTGCATACACTTTGAGAATGAAAACTCTTGAACCTATGTGACGATGACACCACAGCAACAATGCTTCGGGAGTTTCACCCTATATTCTATTAGCAGATGCGAGAGTAAGACTATGACATACGGCATATTTTAGCTTTTCGCTCAAACTTGATTCAAACCAGTCATCCAACATAACACCCAAGTAGGTCAGGTTAAGGAGTTTTCGTGTATTGACTATTTAGAGTTAATTGAGAAGAAATCTAGACAATGGAAAGCGTGATTGAATCTGCGAAAATCATTGCTCTGGAAGTCCGAGTGCTCACTAGTCAAAGGTGAAGGCTGAGGGACACAGCTTGTTTAAGACGCATATTCCACATTTTGGTTTCCTTGCCACACAGATTCTTCTACCGTGAAATATCAGCAAGTCTGTGATCTCTTTCCAATGGGTTTTTGGAACTATTTTCATCAAATCGGCTTCTATTTTGTTTGGATTTTCATGTTCAGAAAGTTCCAGTCTCTTTGCGAGTCTGCGAACATGGGTGTCGACTGCTATTCCTTCGATGACATCATAGGCGTTCGACAAGACAATATTTGCTGTCTTTCTTGCAACACCAGCTAATTTGAGCATCTCTTCCATTGTTTTTGGGACTTTCGAGTCGAACTTGTCAACTAGGGTTTGGCAACATTTCTTGATGTTTTTGGCCTTATTTCGGTAGAAGCCAGTGGGTCTTATGTCTTCTTCGAGTTCTTTTAGATCTGCGTTAGCATAATCTTCTATTCTTCTGTACTTTTTGAAGATTTTTTTTGTGACAATGTTTACTCTTTGGTCGGTACATTGAGCTGAAAGGATTGTGGCCACCAAGAGCTCTAGAGGGTTTGTGTAGTTCAAGGCTATTTTTGCATCTGGATGTTCGTCTTCCAAGAGGTTAATTATCTCTCGCACTCTGGTTTTCGTGTTGTGTTTCACGTCAACGGGTTTCAATTTGTGTATGCATCCTTCGTTATACAGAGTTGAGTTTTCCCTTTATTATCCCACATCTTTACACTATTTCTAAACCAAGGGGGGCTTAAATCTCAACCCTTTTGAAGTTTTCTTGGGCGCGATATTTTGGCTATTTGCTCTGGATCTCCAACGGAGGTGCATGTTCCTTTGAAACAGATGTATGCCCTGGGTGACTTAGTAGCGGGGTATTTCAGGTTGGCCAGCCTCTCGGTATCTGAAGTTGGATTTAGAATTTCGATTACTTTTAGCGGATTGTAAACTCTCAGACTTTCTTCAAGGAATCGACTTGTTGCAGGATTTCTTTTGAGGCCAACTATATGTATCTGCACCGGACGTAGGTACAATTCAACGGCGAGACCAAAGGCGGCCGCCATAATGTCGTATCTTTGATAGCTTGAGGCAAAATGCTCTAAGGTTCTTCTAGCTGAATCTAGGTATCTTTCCTTACCTGTTAAGTGGTGGAGTCTCAAAAAAGCGTCGACGGCTACACTGTTTTCGTCAAGGGGTTTTTGCAAAGTTTTCAAGGCTCCAAAAGCTTGAATGTTCTTAGGTCTATCGTAGAAGCCTCCGGCGTCGTCCCACAAGTTATTAAGCATGAATTTTGCGATGTTTTCTGCACAAGTGAGGAATTTCTTATTTGAGGTTGACTGATAGGCGTCTACTAGACATCTCATCATAGAAGCTTGATCTGAGAGTAGACCTGGAAGATGTCTCTTGCCGTCAAGGCAATAATGATACATTCCAACTCTTGAACTGAGACTTTTCTCAAGCAGAAGATCAACTGTTCGTAAAGCAATTTGCCTATAAGACAGATTCTTGAACACGACCGAGGATAACAAATAGGCTGAGACCATCATGGCGTTCCAATTTGTGTAAACGGTTTTGTCCACCCTCGGAGATGTTTTCTCACGGCGTTCCAAGCGGCTAAGCTTATAGTACTCTTCGTCAGCATCTTGGCTGCCATAGAAGCCGCCCTTCTCTTGGTCACTGAGATTAGCGTTAACGTATGACAATATTTCTTGAGCCGTTTTTTTGAAGCTCTCTTCTCCAGTGATCTGATATGCTTCTAAATAATTGACAAGCATCTTGGCGTTGTCTTCACACATTTTCTCGTAGTGGGGAATACTCCAGTCACTCGTGGTGGAGTAGGGGAAGAAGCCTCCTTCTTCTTTATCATAGATGCCGCCGGCGCTCATCTTTTGAAGGGTTTTAGTTACGATGTTCAAAAGCGCTTTGTGTTCTTGTATATGATACTCTAGGAGCGCTAGAGTCAACGCTTCGCTGTGAGGGAATTTAGGTGCATTGCCAAAGCCTCCATGCAATGAATCGAAGCTTGACGCGATTTCCAGTGTCAATTTGTCGACGATGGACTGGAAGAACTCGTTATCTAAACCATGTTCTATCGGTGGTGCTTTTTTCTCTTCTTTTGGCAGTTCTTTCAATTGAGCCTCGATTTTGGTTTTCTTGTAGAGGCGACTTATTCGTTGAAGCAATGGCTTCATTTGCTGTGGTGGAATGTATGTGGCGCCTGTGATCACCTCTCCTTTAGGCGTCAAGAAAGCGGTGGTAGGCCAGCCGCCCATATTATACCGCTTATCCACATCAGGCCGCTTGTCTCTGTCCACTCTTATTGGCACGTACTTTTCGTGAATCAGTTTCGCGACTTCTTTGTCGGAGTATGTTGTTCGATCCATGACGTGGCACCAATGACACCAAACTGCACTGATGGCCAAGAGAATTGGCTTATCCAGCTCCGCTGCCTTCTGGAAGGCTCTCTTGTTCCAAGGAGGCCATGCAATTTTGGTTTCGACCATGAAAAACAGCCTCTCTACTACCTGTGGATGGAGCATTTTTTGTTATAACATAGGTTAACGCGCTAAATATGTTTGCAGAAAGCCTTTACACTTTGTGTAGAGACAATATTTTGGGAGGGGATATTATTGGAAGCTGGGCTTCTGGTTGATGGTAAGAAAATAGATCTGAACGAGTTCGTTGTAAAGGTATTGAGCGGAGCTATTGTGGGTGCAGTGACTTCTTTGCGAGGAATAAAGAAGGATTAGAAGGAGATTGAAGTAAAGGTAAGAAGGTAGACATACACACTTGTATGAAGCGCGTGCGTGAACACTACCTTCAAAATTTTTCTCCCCATGAAAGGTTGTTGACATAGCGACAACAATAGTTGTTGAATAGAACATACTACCCTAGACGCTCTGAAGTACGCGGTTAGAAGTATACCTATATCGTTATGGCGCGCGCGGAAGCCTACCACGTGATGATTCCAGAAAAAAGAGGGGTATTGACGTGTGGCTTAGTTTCTTTGGTCACCGTTTTCTTTTACGCTAGCCAGCGTGCCTGTGGTGGTCGCCGTAGTAGGTGTCCATGAAAGTAGGCCATTCCGTTTCTGAGAACGCTGTCCAATCATAGTAGCGGCCCCAGCTGCTGTCCCACAGGCGGCAATGGTATGATGGTGGGAAGAATATGGCTAGTCCTTTTGTGATATCTTCCATGGGTCTAGTGTTTGCTACATAGACAGCGTCATGTATAACATTGGAGAGATCTGCTGCTTCTGGAAAGTCTGAGCTCAAGTTGTCTACGAACTTAACAAGGTCAATGTAGGATACTCCTAGCGGGAATGTTCCACCTCTTGCTTCGCTGATGAGCTCGTGAGCGGTCTCCCAGTTGTCCTCTTCCAGAAGAGCATCTTTAAGAGCGATTGCCAACGTGTCGAGTCCTTCAACCATCGCGTTTACTTCAGCTGGTTCAATCACAGAGAGTGTAGTGGAAATCTGCATGCCCCACGGGTAGTCTGGTGCACGGTAGAATTCAACAAATGCATCTGCGCAAGACTTGGCGAAATCCAAAGTTTCCATGTCGGTGTCTGCAACAAGTATGTCCAAGATTTGTGTGTACGGATAGCCTTCTCCTGGAACTAATCCCTCAGAGGCGATAATATAGTCAATATCGCTTTCAGCGTATTCGTAAATGTTCTCGATAGTCGCTTGAAGACAGGCATCGAATGCCAAGATATCCAGTTCAACGTTGAAGAGAGCTTCAGCGGTCTCCCAAGGCCACAGGTGATCGCTCTCCAAGCCAGGAACACCTGTGTTGTCGTCCCAGCAAACACCGCGGAAAGAGCTGCCGTGGTCCCAAAGAACCAGAACGTAGCGGTCAGCCGGAAATTCAGCGATGGAATATGTTACGAATGTTTGTAGAGTTTCTGGGTCTCCCATGTTCACTTCTACATTATTTAATGGGAAATATTCCACTGAAACTGCTTCTCCGTCGACGATTTGGTAAGCGTGTGCGGGTAGTTCAAACCTATCCAAGAGCACAACAATGTTCACTAGTTCACTAGGTTCTGCTGCCTTCATTTCTTCCATATCTAGCATACCCATATAGTCGAGGTTGTTGTCGGCATCCAGATATACCATGAAAGTCCATGTGGAAGAGCTTTCAGCAGTGGCGCTCAAAGCCACAAAGGAAAACAGTGTCAGCGCAACTATAATCACAGATACCGATGTTGTAACACTACTTCTTTTCATACTAAACCTTCTCCTTCTTTTTTAACGGCACTCTATTATTATAATAAAGCCCTTTTCAAGTTTTAGCATGCGCGCGTCAATGGCATGCATAACTCTCTTCTTCTTCAAACACCACTTCATACAATGCGCGCGCATTCATATGACAACAGTTAAGTGAAGTTTTTGAGTTTTAGATGTTTGAGAACCCTCGGAAAAAGTGACTAAGGCGTTGCTATGTTGATAGACTATCACATTCACACGGCGATGTCAGGAGATGCAAAGGGCGAACTTGCAGAATACGTGAAAGTTGCATGTGATAGGGGCTTTGCGGAGATCGGTGTTTCTGACCATTTTCATCCTGAAGAGCCTGAGTATTCAATGAGCTATGAAAAGTTAGCCGAGTATGTCAAAAGTGTGCAGTTGTTCAAGGGGAGAACTGATTTTTCAGTGAAGCTTGGGATAGAATTGGATTTTATTCCAAGCCTTAAGAGAAAAATTGCAGAAGTAGTGAAGATGTACCCTTTTGATTATGTTATCGGTTCGTTGCACTTCATAAATGATTGGGGCTTTGATGAGCCCCAGTATATTTTGGAGTATAAGAAGTGGGATATTGTGAAGTTGTATGAAACCTACTTTGATCTAGTTCAGCAATGTGCAAAATCGGGATTCTTCGACATCATTGGACACCTAGATGCAATTAAAATATTCGGGTATAAACCCAAAGCAGATATGACCAATGTTTTTTTGAACACTGTTGAAGTGTTAAAAAATAGTGAGGTATGCGTTGAGGTTAACACAAGCGGGTTAAGGAGGCCCTGCAGAGAGATATATCCAAGCAAAGCTTTTCTCAAGATATGCTTCGACAATGAGATTCCGATAACGCTTGGTTCCGACGCCCATAAACCGCAGGACTTAGGAAATAACTTTGACCAAGCCTTAAGATTAATTAGAGAAGTAGGATACGAAAAAGTTGCGAGATTCACTCGTCGCCAGCTAGAACTAGTAGAAATATAGCGCGCGCGAGTGTTCTACCTTTATCTTTAGTATATGTCACAAGGTAGACGTGGACATGCATGCATGTTTGCAATATCTTTCTACACTGCATTTATGATTACTGGTTTTTTGTTGGTTGGCTTTTCTTTATTTCTGAAAAGATAAGAAACCTGCTCACGCGTGCGATTGTGATAATCATATTCCTATTTCTATTTCCTGGTGTTCTCTTCGCCTTTCTTTTCCTTGCATTTCCTGCTTTGATTCGATAGCGCGCGCATTAACGGACCATACGCGTCTTTCTTGGTTTACGTTGGGATCTTATACGTTCATTTTTTTCATGTTTGGGTTCTGATTTGCTTTTGGAAATTTTGGATTGCTTTTCCATGAAACAGCTTTCACAAAAGGCGATCTTTTCAATTCTTGTCGACACACTGCGATATAGAAGCCCGTACCGAAAATTTGGTGGTGGAAGCCAAGTCTTCGGCGATGCATGTATATACCCCAGGGTTTTCCCACAGCTTTCACACTTCAACAATTCATACTGGGAAGCACTCATGAGTTTCACCAACTCATATTTGGTTGTTTCTTGTTATTTAAGGAGAAATCTTCGCCTCCGCCTTAGTTTTGTGCTGTAGATCTTCAAGGTAGGTGCTTGCTGCTTCAGATAAAAAGGAGGAGATGGATGGTAACATGTTTTGGACGTTTCTAAGGTAGTTGAGGGAAGGTTAGACGAGAAGCGTTATGTCGGCGTCTGAGGCAAGGTCGAGGAATGCAGCTGCGCCAGCTATCTTGTCTACTTCAGGTATTAGGTCTTCTTTCTTTACGTCGAACATCTCCATTGTTGGGCTGCAAGCGTAGATCTTCAACAGCCCTGAGGCTTTCATTCTTTTGAGCATTTCATAGAGTGTGGGATACTTCATTTCTTGCAGCTTCTTTTTCATCTTTTCCTCCATGTGTTTGTAAGTCGCTGGAAGCCCAGCCTTTTCTAAACCCCCCTTTACGAGCACATTTAGACCCCAGAAGGTGAAGTAGAGATGCGTCTCCATGTCTAGAGCTGTTGCGGTGGATCCGAGTATGAAGGCGCAATATAGTCGGTCCAAGGTTCCGCTGTGAACAATTATGGCTAGCTTCTTTTTTTCGGGCATAAGTTTTTCACTTCGTTTCTAGATATCTCCAGAATTGCGGATATAAGACATTCTATAACAGTGTTATAAATCTTCTGGAAAGCCATCTCACAATATGACCAAGAGATGACTAGCGCAAGATATTAAAATCCCTCTGTTCGACTAACGGGTATATAGAGGTAGACAAAAATGGTGAAGGTCAAAGTCGATTGGACCAAGTGTAACGGCGATGGTGTCTGTGTAGACGTTTGTCCTGTAGATGTCTTCGAGCTTCAGGATCTCGCTGAACATCCAGACACTCAGAAATCTGTTCCCGTTAGGGCAGATGACTGTATTCTCTGCATGGCCTGCGTGACTTCGTGTCCAACAGAAGCTATCACGGTGGAAGAAGAATAGGGACCACTATCTGACAGCTAGACTTTTCAAGTTGAGCTTCCTGCACCCTGCCCTTTTTTCTGCTTGTCGCTGATGGCATCTTTTTTTTGCACATAACCAACCATGCGCAATTGCGCGCGCATTCACGAAGCGCGCACAAGAAATTGAATGAAAATGGAGGGTGTATCTTTGTTTTGGTATATTTCCTTAGTTACTCCTTTTCGCTACCACTTTGCTTTCTTGCTTCTAAAATGAACTCAGGAAACTCTCTCAGCTTCTCTGCCATAGCTCTTAGACTTTTATCTACTTTGTGGTTTATCGTTTCTCTCTCGAAGGTTCCGTCCTGTTGCCTTGCACCTGCTTTGGTTTCCGTCAGCACCTCCATTCCTTGATCTATGGTTTTCACAGGGTATATGTGGAACTTTCCTTCTCGGACGGCTTCTACCACTTCTTCCTTCAGCATGAGGTTTTGAATGTTGCTCTCAGGGATTAAAACCCCTTGTTCTCCAGTGAGGCCCTTGGCCTTGCAGACTTCGAAGAAGCCTTCAATCTTTTCATTTACTCCGCCGATGGCTTGAACCTCTCCCTTCTGATTAACGGAGCCTGTGACCGCGAAGCTCTGTTTGATGGGGAAGCCTGAAAGAGCTGATAGGAGCGCATATAGTTCCGTACTCGAAGCGCTATCTCCCTCCACCATTCCGTAGCTCTGTTCAAAGACAAGGCGAGCTGACAAGCTGAAAGGTTTGTCTCGAGCATATTTCTCGGATAGGTAACCGCTGAGGATCATTACCCCTTTGGTGTGGATTGGACCGGCCAGTTTCGCTTCTCGTTGGATGTCGACGATTCCTTCTCGTCCTAGTCCAATGCTTGCGGTGACACGAGAAGGCGCACCAAAAGAGAAGTCTCCTAGGCTCATAACGGAGAGGCCGTTCACTTGTCCCACGGCTTCTCCATCGGTGTCAATGAGCAGAATATTGCGTTCAATCATTTCTTCAATCTTCTTTTGAATGAGGTTGGAGCGATAGACCTTCTCGTCGATAGCCTTTTTCACGTGATCAGCATTCACATACTCGGATTTCTCTTGGAGGGCATAGAAGTTTGCTTCTCGAATGATGTCGGCGACCTCGCCAAACCTTGTTGACAGCTTTTGCTGATCTTGAGCCAATCTGGAGCCATACTCAACTATTTTGGCGACTCCCGAAGCGTGAAGATGTTTTAGTTTTTCTTTTCGGCAGAGGGTGCAGACAAAGGCCGCGTATTTTCGCGCGGTATCATCTGTTCTATTCATAGTGGTGTCAAAGTCTGCTTTGACCTTGAAGAGCTCTCTAAAGTCCATGTCTAAAAGGTATAGTTGCTGGTAGAGGACAGGATTTCCGATGAGGATCACTTTGACGTCAAGGGGGATGGGCTCGGGTCGCAAGCCTTTAGTGGTAATGAAACCGAGGCGTTCTCCCGCTTCCTCAATAGTGATGCGTTCATTCATGAGCGTTCTTTTTAAAGAGTCGTATGAGAACATGTTACGGAGCACTTCTTCGGCTGGAATCGCCAGGTAGCCGCCATTGGCTTTATGCAGGGACCCTCCCCGAATCATTGTGAAGTCGGTGGTGAGGACGCCGAACTGTGCCTCCTTCTCTATTCTTCCGAAGAGATTTTGATAAGTGGGATTGAGCTCCGTCACGACAGGGGCTCCTTTCAAGTCGGAGTTGTCTACTATGACGTTAACTTCATACTTCCTGAAGGGAAGCTCCTTGAACCAGGGAACTGGGACGGGAATCTGAGGAGCCTTGGGTTCCTTGATGAAGAGAGTTACATTTTCAATAATGTCTTTTCGCACATCTTCCAAGTAGGGTTTCACATCTGGGAACCTCTCGTATTTCTCTGCAAGCCCGTCGACTAGGTGACCGATCGCGTAAAGAGCGACTTCTTGATCTAATTTTTGTATTGCCTCGTTTCCTTTCCTTTCCAGCCCTCTCAGCTGTCTCATGGCGCTTCTAAGTTCTGACTTCAATTTGTCCCTTTTTCTCTCAATTTGATCTCTGATTTGATGGGGTAGGGATAATAATTCCTGATCACGTAGTGGTTTACCCTTTACTACCGGGATTATGAGCACTCCAATTGGGGTACTCTGGATAGCGAAGCCTTCTTTCTGAGCCTTTTCGTTGAGTTGAGCCACAAGCGATGCCCTTTCCTCTTCAATTGCTCTAACTACAGCGTCTCTTTTTGTGCCATAATCTTCGCTTTCAAAGGCCTTGGGCAACACGTTTCGGACTTCGTCAATGAAGGTTTTCATGTTCCTCTGAAACTCTTTTCCTTGACCGACAGGCAGTTTTATGGCTTTTGGAACAAAAGGATCGCTGAAATTGTTCACGTAGCACCAGTCAGAGGGCACAGGCTTATCTTTAGCCATCTCCTCCAGAAAGTCCTTTACCGCTGTGGTTCTACCCGAACCCGGAAGCCCTGCTACATAAATGTTGAAACCATGTTCTTTGATTTCCAAGCCAAACCTGAGGGCTCTCACCGCTCTTTCTTGGCCAATAATCTCCTCGAGAACAGTCATCTCCTCAGTAGTCTCGCAGCGAACGCATTCGGGAGCACATTCTACTCTTAACTTGTCCGCAGGCAATTCCTTCAACACAAATACACTTCCGTACTCTAAATCTATGCGATAAGAATATTTAAGACCTAAGTAACTTATCGTATTCAAATTAAATTCTTATTCATACACGGTATTCAATCCCTTTTATATATGGAGAACGCTATTCAGAAGTAGTCCGCATGCATGCATTAGCAGAGAATCCGATGACGCCTTTTCCTCTTTCGTCTCTTATCAAATCAGGTCGTTTAGCTTCTTTCAGAAGATAGTCCCTTGCATTATCGAGCTCTCTTTTAATGCCGTTTTCGTCATTCTCGAAGTAACTAGTAAATTCTTTGTAATGCAACTCCTCAAAAAGGTTCTTCCAGTCCTGTTTTATTAAATCTATCACTTCAACAATTGCACTAATAGAGTTCTTGCTTGCAAGATATCTTCTACTTCTCTTTCTGTCCTTGTCATAAAGGTCAACGTGTAAGCTTCCATGGGCTCTATCACATCTAATAGCTTCTAACCATTTTCCGTCTATCTTGACTTCCATTTGTATCATGGGTTCGAGCTCTTCGCCCTTTTTTCTCAAGACATTTCTAAACCTCAACTTGTCACCTGCAAGCCTTATGAGACAGAATCTCTCCTTCTTCAGCGCTTTCATTATACGCACAGTCCTCTTGTTACTAGAGGTATTTCACGAATTGTTTAAGCATTGAACAACTCAAAGACTAAATACATACATTGGCGTATCATCTTTTCCTCATTCGCAAGATACGTCGTTTTTTGACTGGAATCAATCCGTCATCTGTCAAATAATAAGCCTCTTTTTGCCACGTAATCTTATGTAAAACTTTATCACACAGTTGTCGATGAAAATATTCATTTTTCCAACCAAAAAACGGCGCATCGAAAACGACCTTATACCTGTTCAATCTCATTGCTTTTTCTTCTTCAGTGGTTTCATCATTAAAAAAAATTTCAATCGGTGAATCGATGTTTTGATTGTAAATGAACGTCCTGTCGTTATCTTCAAATGACCATTCTCCTTGGTCAAACCGTCGCTTAAGTTCCCTCTTCAACTCAGGAAAATGATGCACGCACGTGTTGGCATAAATTTTCCAACCATGATAGATATTCAACGTGATTTCGATTCTTATTGAAGAATGTAATTCATATTTAAAGCCTATTCTTCAACTTACAACAAAATAATAGAGAGATGTGTGAAACTATTGCATGCATGCAACTTATATCCGTTTGATAGATATAACAAAGCAGAGAAAATCATGTCACTTATTCCAGAATTTGAGTTAGGCTTATGGAACGCTTGGATTTTCATGGTTCCCTTTTTACTGGTAATGCTTCTCTGTATTCTCGTGATGTGGAAAAAAGGTGCACCTGGTGGTCCAGCGCGCATTCCATGTAAGTCTAAGATTACGCTTTTAGTTGCCAGTCTCTCCAAGATTATTTATTTTCCCGCCGTGCTATACTCGGTTTTCCTACCGCTACAATTAGGCACGATATGGTTCTACGTAGGTCTCCCAATTACGCTAATAGGCTTAGTTGGAAGCATAGTAGTTCTGGTGGACTGGGTTATCACTTCAGCGGGTCAACCCGTTACCCGAGGAATTTATCGGTATTCGAGACATCCCATGTATGTAACGGGAGTTTTCATTTTTCTAGGTGTGAGCATAATTTCGGCTTCATGGATTTTCTTGTTGTTAACCATCATATTCGGAGTTGGAGTAACTCGTCCATATTTCGTGAAGATTGAAGAAGCCCAGTGCATTGGACATTACGGGAACGCCTATCGAGAATACATGGATAGGACTCCAAGATGGATAGGAATATCCAAATCAGAGAAACAGGACTAATATTTATCAATGCTTTGCTTGTTACTCGATAGACACGTGGATTGTGCATGCATACATTAGTAGCATTCCAGAAGCCTTTGAACATGATTTAGTATTGTTGAGCGGACACTTTTTTCTAACATGTTCTGCAAGGCTGATCGTTGGGTCGTCTCGTGTCTCTTGGTATGTCCCTTTCTGAAGAAACACTGTATATCGGAATGAAATTAGGCTCATGTACGTCCTTTTTCTAGAAGCTTTAGGATTTCGCGGCAAAAGTCTGGAAGGTCTGCTGGGAAACGGGATGTCACCAGATTCCCGTCTACTACAACCGATTGGTCTATGTAGATTCCTCCAGCGTTCCTCAAATCGGTGGACGCTGAAACGTAGCATGTAGCCCTTTTTCCTCTTACTACTCCAGCTTCTATGAGAAGTTGAGGTCCATGGCAGATGGCAGCCATAATTTTCCCCTTTTGGAAGGCTTCTTTAGCTAAGTTAACCAGTTGCCTGTTCGTTCTCATGCGGTCTGGAGCACGCCCTCCGGGAATAATTATTGCCACATACTCGTTGACGTTTACGTCTTCAGGTGAAAATTTAGATTCCAATGTGAGGCCATATTCGCCGGTGTAGATAACGTTGGCCTTAGGTCCAACCACGTCTACCTGGTATCCCGCTTCTTGAAAACGATAGTAAGGATACATCAATTCTCGGTCTTCAAAACCGTTTTCTACAAAAAGCAACACTTTTTTCATGGTTATCAACTATGAAGCTACCTCGAACTGAAAGGAGTCACAAATCAAAGGGAAATCAAGTTAAAGCTGCTTGCACCTTTTTGATCAATTTCTTTTTTCTAGTCGCTTCGGCTTTGATCTCTTTACTCACTTTCCTCCAATCGGCTGAACAACGTTCGTACTTGGAAGTTTCACCAATAACTTCATGAATTACTTCGTCGATTTTCTCTCTATTCTCCCCAGTGACCTCTACGCCCGCTTCTTTCAAGATGCCTTGGAACCATCTCCAACAACCCATAACCCTCACCTCACGACATTTTTCGTTTTGAAGCAAATTAAAGTTGTGATCGACCCAGTTCTTGAGTCTTCACTATGTGTTTTTTACACCACAAGATATATAAAACAGATATGAATATTATTTCATATGAAGAATATTTCAGTTCAAAGGTGTCTCCTATGAAGCACAATATGAGCGAGACGTGTCATCAATTCTTTTCAACACTGTCAAATCCAACTCGATTAGCGATTTTAGAGCTTCTTCGCGACGGACCAAGAAATGTGACTGAGATTTCCGAAGCTCTGAATCAGGAACAGAGCATGATTTCACATAATCTCAAACCCTTAGAAAAATGTAGGTTTGTCTTTTCAGAAAGGAGGAAAAAGGAACGTTTCTACTTTTTGAACAAAGAAACGATGGGAAAGCTGTTCAAGACGTTTTCTTATCATGCCGAAAAATATTGTCCAACAGAAGGAAAATGTCTACTGGACGAGGGTCTTTCGGAGCACTAGAAGAAATCTGCTTCGAGTTCATTGTACTTCAATCGTTATTGAAGGAAAGTGAAAGTATGGTTTCAAGAAGTCTAGTTAGAATCAATGAAGAAAACTGTACGGGCTGTGGATTATGTATTCTCGCCTGCGCAGAAGGAGCCCTGAAGATTGTTGATGGAAAAGCTAAACTGGTCGATGAAAAATACTGCGACGGTTTAGGAGCTTGTATCGGCGAATGCCCAGAAGGAGCTATAACCATTGAAAAGAGAGAGGCAAGAGAATTCGATGAAAAAGCTGTAGAAGAACATTTGAGAGAAAAAAAGGAAGTTTTCGCAGTTCATTCAGTCCATCCAATTCATCACTCCTGTCCTTCAGCACAAGTTGTCCATCTCGAAAGAAGACCCAATGAAGAAAATATGAACTCTCCGGAAAAGAGCGAGTCCATGCTGTCCCAGTGGCCGGTGCAGCTAACGTTGCTGTCCACCAAGGCTCCATTCTTTGAAAATGCAGATCTATTAGTGGCAGCTGATTGTGTGCCTTTTGCCTACGCCAACTTCCACAGTGACTTCTTAAAGGACAGAGCACTTGTGATCGGATGTCCTAAACTCGATGATGCCGAGTTCTACAAGGAGAAACTAACTGAGATATTCAAGAGATCTGACATTAGAAGCGTAACTGTGGTCAATATGGAAGTTCCATGCTGTTTTGGCTTGTATCGTCTTGTAAAAGAAGCTTTGAATTCTTGGGGAAAGGACGTTCTTCTGAAACAGGAGGCAATCAGCATAAAGGGGGAGAAAACATCCACTCGCGCAGCTGGTGAGCCTTCCCTAGTTAGGATTGGAGGCTAGAAAACGAACATGCAGAGTCACACATGTGACACGCCGTCGGACGAGCCGATTCTTCTATTCTCCTTTCTCTCTTTCCCCTTTGCTTCTGTCCGACGGCGTTTTCCAGATAATTCCTTGAACAAGAGAGAAGCGGATATACGCTGCAGTTCCGATCTGTAGCTATGAAGAAATTGAGTACGTGAAAAGGTGAAAAGATCTTGTTTAGGTCAAATGAAACTTGTCCAGGCATAAGGAAGTTTGTCAGGCCTTTCCCTGAATATTTCCCTTGTCCCAATTGCAGCGGAAAGGTGGAGATTTGGAGCGATGAAGACCGGGGAATATGTGACACCTGCAACAAAGAATTTCGCAGACCTGAAAGTGAGCAGTCGTGTCTAGACTGGTGTGAATACGCGGACAAATGTAGAGAAATGATCAAACGTATGAAACGTTAAATAGAAGTTTTTACGTGCATCTGACTTCCACGTTATTTGTTTAGAGGATCTTTTTTTGTGGTTTAAATTTGTCGCATGAAAACTGTTGAGGATGTACAAACTTTTTCTTTTCATAGCACCAATATTTGCCCTCAAGTAAAAAGTAGTCGCAGAATATGCAATCTTTGCACTTCATCTCACATCATGTGCGATTGAACGCAGATACTAAGTATTCGGTTTTACCCTAAATATTTTACGTAGGGGGAGATTGTGTGGGGGGTTCTTTGGTGTGCACCAGGAAAATAATGTGGTTTGGCGTTTGCTTCTTCGTGCTTGAAATTTTTTTCGTATGGCGCGAAGTCGTCTAGGATGCGCGAATCTCCATTCTTCCTAGTTCTTTGTCTATTCCTGAGAATAGGATTGTGCCATGAGCCTTGAGGAATTCATTGTACAGATCCATTGGATTGCTCGCTTTGATTAGCAAGTTGGTGTTGTAGGCGCAGATGGCAATCATTGGAATGTCCAAAACCGTGTGCAATGATTTTTCATATTCTATTAGTTCTGGGATTAATTTGCGTCTGAAGAACCATGCAGTTTCTCCAGTGACTCTGAGTCCTTTAAAGCCATTTTTCAACGCTCCATTGTAGAGTTTGCTCCATGAATTCATCGTGGTGGCTATATCAAATTCTCCGCCTGCAAGGTAGATGTCTTCGTATCCACAGATGTTTAAAGCGCCTGTTTTTTCATGTTTTTCCACATGGATGCCAAACTTTTCCATGGCTTCTCTTATTTGGCTGGGGTTCTCGTCAGAAGTCACATACACTCCAGCTTCGCCGTTTTCTAGTCCGATTTTAAGGTAGTTGAAGAGAACGTTGTATTTGGCCTCAGGAGAGTCATACAGAAATATTGCGTGGTTCGTGGGCTTCAAGTCTTTGAGATAGTGTGTCATCCGTTCGGAAAGGGGTTCAGTTTCGATTGCCCGTATGTCCACGGAACTATGCCAAAGGCTTTCGAAATTTTTTTGCAATAGTCCGATCAGGCTGTCGTCGTCAGTCCATAGATATGGGTTCCTTCCCATGGTAGCTTCCGTTGACGTTGCGATTAATGCTTCTGCGGAGTCCACAATCAAGTAGTGACTTGATGGATTATCTGTATACTTTAGGTAAAGAGGAGCTTTCAATGATTCGTATTCTTTCATAATCATGACAATTGAATTTTCATGGTCAGTCACGTTCAAAATCATGCGGACTTTTGTTCTTCTTTCAATAGCTTTCTTAAGAGTCTCTTCGTGATTGATGAAAAATTGTCTAAATTTATCTCTAGAGGTAATTATATCAATGGTGTTCTTGGCTTTTCGAATCATGTTCATTTCCTTGTTGATTATCCCTATCCTCTGCGGGACTAGGGCGAAATGGGCTTCTTCAGATTCGGATTTCACCCTAAATGACTTGAAATGTTTCAAAAATGTCGCTCTCTTAGTCTCTAGTGCATTCACTCGTTTCTTAGCCATTTTTTGTTCGCGTTCGATGAGAATGTGAAGTGCATCTTCCGCAGGGGCCGCCCTGACTTTGGTTGGTTTGCCGAGTAATTTTTCTGTCAAACCCATTTTTTCAAGTTTCGGCAATATTCTGTAGATGTCTTCTCGACGGACTTTGGATGCCTTAGAAATTTGGTTAATGGAAGCTATTCCTAGTTTGGCAACGCTTATGTACACTTTTGCCTGATTGCGGGTCAGCCCGAAACTGGCCAAGAGCTCAGCATTCTCATCCAAAGACAACAAGACACATACACCTTAGATCGGCTGTCACTGTTACTGTTGTATCACAGTCACATGCATTTAAAAGTTTCCACTTCTCGAATATAAGATTGCAAACAATACGAGGGTGGAGTCCCAGATGAAGAGGCGACGAATCGATACGATCGCTCAAATTTTAGCGTCTTGTATACACGCGCGCGCATCAGCAGAAGCGACAAAAGAAAAGAACTCGACTATGCGGAGTGAAGAGCTAAATTGAAAGATGCCGAATCCAAGGCTAAGAAAGCCGTGATACTGGTTTTCATCAAGTTGGCACAAGAGGCAGAAAAGAAAACTGACGAGGAGCTCAAGACGAAAATTCAAGAGACACTTGTGGGATGTCTTACTACGATGCCATGGGTGGCTGTGGAAGAAGTCATCGTCATTCGAGAATAAATGTCAGAAGTGATCTTCGAGCGTGCATATTCTGGAGAAAGTTGAGAACGCAGTCAGAAAACAACATAGCTCAAAAAAGGGCAAAAACATTCTGATTTTCTTTTCTCAGCAGACAATGTCTAAAGAGTGACATAAACAAGAGTATTATGATGAAGGAACTGCACAGGTACGCCCTGTTTTTGGCCAATTCTGCTTTTTTCAGTATTAATAAAGGCAAGGTAGCTAGCGTTCATGCTGTGTGAGCAGGTAACGTGCGTGCAGTTCTACAGAAGTTCCAGAGAGATTCACAAGAACTTGATGATGAGGAGCGCGAGTCGAAGCTTAAAAACCGGGCTTATTGTTGAAAGAGAGAAAGGAGTTTCCCGCGCTTCCCATCATCAAGCAATCTTAATTTAAAAAGCATCCAGTATTTAAAATTATGTTACTGTGGCATCACAGTCACACACACTTAAAAATTCGTATTTCTAAATCATAGCTACAATGCGCCCGTGCGCGCGTCAGCTCCACAGTTTGCACACGAGGTAACACCAGGAGTGGATGGAAGATTCATACCGAATTGGAGTATACCCTATTCCCCGTGAGAAGCAGCAGACTTGACAAGTTTCAACATGTAAAACCAAACTAATTCCCCTTTTTTGAGCATCTAGGAAAATGGAGGAAAAAGAATGACGTTAAGAAAAGTCGTTGAAATCAACGAGGAAAAGTCGATCTTTCAACTCTTTTACTTGAAAGAAGATGAAGATCAGAATGTTGATGTTGAAGAGGTCGAAAAAATCGATTACGGAGAAATTGAAAAGCGACTGGAACAGGGAGAATCAGTTTTCATTGTGCCTAAACATGAGCAAAAATTGAATACAAGTAAGGGTGCTCGGGAAAAAACGGAAAAGCTTTGGTACTTTTCTCATGTCTAAAAGGGAAATGCGGACATGACGTCTGAATAATTGATTGAACTGCTGAATAAAGAAACAGCGGGAAAGCTTTCAACGTCAGTTCAGTATATGTGGCGCGAGCTGCCAAGTTTGTGGACAGACCATTGAAAACGATGCCTCTGACGAACATTCATTCTGCAAGGCTCTAAGGCAGAGATTCTAGGTTTTCTTGCTCCCTCCATACTCTGAGGTTGCATAACTTTGTACATTGCGGGTGCAATGAGATTTGATGAAGTGATTCTGCAGATTCAATTTGATTTTAGTTGCTAGGCTAATTTTTTGGCAAGCATGGTT
>Ga0209636_10000483_pt1 | contig 38863 bp, 37 predicted proteins | sample DeeMarSWOR152_54_FD_187464 | JGI IMG/M metagenome (GOLD analysis project Ga0209636, IMG submission 187464) | Marine sediment microbial communities from White Oak River estuary, North Carolina - WOR-1-52-54 (SPAdes) (version 2) | ecosystem: Environmental > Aquatic > Marine > Intertidal zone >... | reverse complement strand
CTGCGTCCGCGAGAAGAGATGATCCGAAAGAAACTAGCCGATACTTTTGGCTGTTCCCCTGAGGAAATCGCCATTGTCCGGAATGTGACCGAAGCCCTTCAGATAGCCCTGCTTGGTCTGGAACTTAAACCCGGCGATGAGGTTTTAACCACCACCCACGATTACCCGTCGATGAAAAATGCTTTGTTCCAAAGGGAAAAAAGGGAAGGGGTTAAGGCAAAGCTCTTTCCCTTTCCTTACCCGCCGGAAAATCTTAACGAACTGGCAGATCTTTTTGAGAAAAATGTAACACCCCGAACAAAGATGATTTTGATCTGTCACATCACCAACCTGACGGGTCAAATTTTCCCTGTCAAAGCGATATGTCAGATGGCAAGAGAACGAGGAATCGAAGTGGTGATCGATGGCGCCCATGCCTTTGGTCACTTCGAGTTCAAACAGAAAGACTTGGATTGTGATATCTATGGAGCCAATCTTCATAAATGGATGATGGCGCCCATCGGGACAGGTTTCCTGTATGTCAAAAAAGATAAGATAAAAAAAATTTGGCCTCTTTTTCCTTCACCTGATCCACTGGAGGATAACATCAGAAAGTTTGAACATGTGGGAACACAGCCTGAATACCTCAAACTCGCCGCCGGAGATGCTCTGGACTTCCATCACGGGATAGGAGGGAAAAGGAAGGAAGAGAGACTCCGGTATCTCAGAAACTACTGGGCCAAGACTTTAGAAAAGCTGCCAGGTGTGAGGATCTTAACTTCTTATGATCCAGAACAATCCTGCGGCATAGGGACCTTCACCGTTGAGAACATGGATATGGGTCAATTGAGTCGAATCCTTTTCGATAAGCACAAGATTTATGTCATTACAGTCGGTGTGCCCCCTATGGAAGAGACAGGTGAAAATATTTCAGGAATGCGTGTGACTCCGAGCATCTATACCACGTTGAGAGATCTGGACATGTTTATCGAGGCTGTCACGCATTATGTGAAAAAGGGACTGCCGGCGTAAGAGGACGTCATCAGAGGGATCGGATGAAAAAAAGATCTTGGGATCTCAATAAAGATATCAAACAGATAAGGAAAAACTTCCCGATTTTGGAACACTGTGTCTATTTGATCAGCAACTCTTTGGGAGCTGTCCCGTGTGCAGTCCAAGATGGGCTTGAGCGATTTTATACACTTTGGGCTGAAGAAGGAGTGAGTGCCTGGGATATGGAGTGGTGGGATCTTTCAAGGAAAGTTGGAAACAAGCTGGCCTCGCTGATCGGTGCGGATGAAGATGGAGTGACCATGATGACCAATGCCACCCTTGCCCATTGGGTCGCGTTGTCCACACAATTCTCTCGAAGACAAAGGAGAAGAAAGATCATCATGACTGATCACGATTTTCCCTCTGTGATCTACAGCCTTTCTAAAATCTGTGCCTTCATGGGGTGGGAGCTCGATGTGATCGAAAGCAGAGGAAGACAAGGGATAAGCGCAGATGAAATCATTGACAGGATAGACGACCGAACTCTTTTTGTGGCCACCTCTCATGTTTATTTCAAATCAGCCTATGTTCAAGATATCAGGCAAATCGCCAAGCATGCCTATCGAGTTGGTGCAATGTCCCTCATCGATGGTTATCATGCTCCTGGAACACTTCCAGTTGATGTCAAAGAACTGGGCGTCGATTTCTATATCGGTGGCTGCTTGAAATGGTTATGCGGGGGCCCTGGCAATGCCTTTCTGTATGTGCGACCCAGTCTTCGGAATACCCTTCGGCCCCAATTGACAGGATGGTTCGCTCATCGGAGGCCCTTTTCCTTCTCTCCCCGGATGAGTTACACCGATGGTTCCTTCAGGTTTATGTCAGGGACACCCCCAATTCCCTGTTTGTACACCGCACAGGCAGGCTTAGAAATTATTTTACGCATAGGAATCCATCGAATCCGTCAGAAGTCTCTTGCTCAGACACGATTGATCATCGAAAAGGCAAAAGAAAGGGGATTCGATCTTTACACACCTGTCGAGAATCATTCGAGAGGTGGTGCCGTATCCCTGAGTTTACCCCATGCCTACCAGGTGAAACAGGCTCTGAATGAAAGAAAAGTGAAGGTGGATTTCAGAAAGGGAAGGGAAGACGAGGCCGATGTCATCCGAGTTGGACCTCATTTCTACACCGAAGACGAGGAGGTTGACCTCTTGTTCAATGCCATTAACGAGATCTTATCAAAAGGTGAATATAGAAAATATTCCGATAAGACGGAGCTTGTCACTTAGCCTTTCAATCTTAAACTCAAACTGGAAGCATGAGCAGAGAAGGGCGTGAGTCTCACGAGAGAAGGTGTTTTAAAAAAAACAGGAATGCGTTATATTAAAAACTGTACAGAGAAGAATTCGAGGAAGAGGATTCGAGTGAATAAGATATCGAGGCGAAGATTTTTGAACGACTCGCTCTCATTGATGGGCTCCGCTGTCGTTTTCCCTAGGACTTTTATGAAGAACACGTCCCTTCCTGACTATCCCTCTTATATGAGACTTCACAAAGAGGGGACTCTTGCCAAACGGGTGGACCAGCTACTCTCGGTCTACGAGAACTGCCATCTCTGTCCAAGAGACTGCCGGGTGGACAGGAGTAAAGGTCAAACCGGACGTTGTCTAGCCACTGCAAAAGTCAAGGTCTCCAGTGCTGTTCCACACTTTGGGGAAGAATCGCCGCTCGTGGGAAGAAGGGGATCGGGCACCATCTTTTTTTCTAATTGCGGATTGCGGTGCATCTACTGCCAGAATTATTCGATAAGCATCGAGGGTGAAGGGATTGAAATATCAGACAAACGGTTGGCTGAGGCCATGATCAAGCTCCAGAAGCTGGGCTGTCATAATATCAACTTGGTTACGCCGACACACTATGTCCCCAGCATCGTCAGCGCACTCCAAATGGCGATTGAGATGGGGCTTCGTATCCCTCTCGTGTATAACACCAGTGGATACGAGAAACTGGAGATTCTGCAGTTGCTGGAAGATATCGTTGACATCTATATGCCTGACTGCAAATACGTGGACTCTGCTCACGCCGCAAAATATTCGGATGGAGCCTATAGCTATCCCTACTATGTTAAAATTGCACTCAAAGAGATGTTCAGACAGGTCGGTGATCTTCAGATTGAGAAAGGAATTGCCGTTAGGGGTTTAATCATCCGGCATTTGGTCCTTCCCAACAGGATTGCTGGAACAGAAGAGTTCCTGAAATTCGTAGCTGAAAATCTTTCTAAAACAACCTACATCAACCTCATGAGACAGTACAGACCTGAGTATAAGGCCCTTGAATACCCAGAAATTGCCAGGAGAATCACCACGAAGGAATATAAAGAAGCGTTGGACTGGGCGGGAAAATACGGATTGCATCGTCTGGATAAATAACAAGTGAAACATTTAAAAATCTTCTTTCTTCTTATGTCCCTCCTCTCTTGTCTTTATGTCTTTTATACTGGACTGAACGCTGAAGTTCCTTATCAGTGGAAGGATGTCTACATCGGGTCTTTGGAGGCCAAAGCTTGGGCAGGGCTGATGATCGTCCCGCATCCAGAGAGTGTTTTCGCTTTTCGTCTCAAGACTGTCAAGAAAGAAGATGAAGCCGAAGGAATAGATCATCTCTTTCTTGTCTCTGAAGTGGGTCCTCAATCTCCCGATGGGCAATATGCACGAATGAAATTCGATGTCGGTTTGCCTTTTGGAAAAGGAGATGAAACGCCGATCCTTAAAAAACCCTCCAAGAAATTTTCAAATCTCGTGATGGAGTGGTCTCGCCAAAGTGAAAAAATAGTTATAGGAAGAATATCTGTCCCTGAAGAAATCGAGCTTCAGCTGATCCATTATTATCCTTGGGATTTTAAGGGAAAGTATCAACTCCTTCCGGACGGCCATCTCAGAGGGGAAGGCACCTCATCCCAAAAACAGCATTATTTGTTTTGGACAAGCCGTCCGGGAATGAGAGTCGAATCCTCTAGAGAGGATGAGCTTACACTAAACTTCCCCTCAGATAAAAAGGTCTACTTTGTAGCTGGCGTGGGAAAGGACCTGAGGATCCTCCAAAATCAGATATACAGGTATAAAAATGAAGGGATTATCGATAGATTCTTGGAAGAAGAAGAGAAGAGGTATGAGCGGAAGAGAGTGAAGATTGAAGGCTTGTACAAAGGAGCTGAAAAGGCTATCACGAACAATCTTTTTTGGACGATCCTCTATCAACCAGGACATCACCGCTTCTACACTCCTGCTGGTCGACGATGGATTTTCCCCAAATCGGATGGGTCTTCTGACCATTGGACAATTTTTGAATGGGACTCCTTTTTTAATGCCCTCTTACTTTCCGTGGAGAGTACAAAACACGCGAAGGAAGTCATGCGGTCTGTTCTCGAGGCTCAATATACGAATGGAAACATACCCAATTGGCGAGGAAGATATGGGGGGACTCCAGACAGGTCAGAGCCACCCATTGGGTCCTATGTTGTGCTCAAGTGTTTTCAGAAAGACGGAGATTTGGAATTCCTTCAATATGCGTATCCCGTTCTTAAAAGATGGCATTCGTTCTGGAAGGCCAAAAAACCCAACGGCCAGGCTCGTCGCGACGGAAATGGAGATGGTCTTCTCGAATGGGGATCGGATACAGAGCTTGTCGCCTCCGATGTCCCATCTTGGGAGGAAGATGCCAGTGGTGAGACCCGCGCCAGTTGGGAGTCCGGTCAAGACGACCTTCCTAACTGGGATAGGGCTACTTTCAGCGAGGATACAGATACGCTAACCATGAATTGTTTGGACCTGAATGCATTGTATGCTCTCGATGCATGGTCCCTGGCAGAGATCGCTAAAATTTTAAAATACGAGAGTGAATTTTCCCGCTACTTGGCAGAATACGACCATATGAAAGATTTAATCAACAGATATCTTTGGGATGAAACGGAAGGATTTTATTTCGATAGATATTGGGATGGTCGGTTCTCTGAAAAAAAAGCTGCCTCGAATTTTTATCCACTCATAGCAAAAATTCCTGATCAGAATAGAGCCCTGTTGATGATAAGGCGCCTTCTCAACGAGAGGGAATTTTGGGGGGAGTACGTCATACCCACCATCTCTCGAGATGATCCAGCCTTTAAGGATCAAGAGTATTGGAGGGGCAAGATCTGGTCCCCACCCAACTATTTGATCTACCAAGGGCTTAAAGCCTATGGATTTGATGCTATCGCCTCAGAAGTTGCCAAGAAGAGCGCAGCTTTATTTCTCCGCAGTTGGGAGAATTTCCAGCTCTGTCCGGAAAATTTCGATTCCCGAACAGGAGAAGCAGGGGGACGAAGATTCCAGAGCTGGGGCCCGTTGTTTGCTCTTATCGCTCTGGAGGAGTACTTGGATTTCACCCCTTGGGATGGATTCAGGTTTGGTATGATAAAACCCGAACGGAAAGGGAAGTTATCCAGAGTATTTATTCAAGGAAGACATTATGATGTGGAAGTCTCCTCCTCCAAAGTCAAGCTGAAAGAAGAGGGCAGGGATATTCTGGAAGCGAACAAATCCGCTGTGTTCCGCCACTTTCTTTATTCAGAAAGTGAAGTCTCGTTTGAGGTCAAAACCCTCGAGGAAACAGAAATTAAGATTCATTTCCTGACCAAAGGGAAATACCAGCTCGAGGTCAACAATCAATCTGTAGAGATCTTTGAGGGGAAATCGACAAAGTTGAAAGTGCCCGAAGGGGAACACAACATCCTTATCTTACTTCTCGAGAAAAAAGATTGAGACGGTACCGCCATTGACCAAAAAGGAAATAAACATGAGAAATCGTGCTGATGGAGCCAATCGTCTTTCACTGGAGGGAAGGGTGGCCCTGATTTCAGGAGCGGCATCGGGTATCGGGCTGGCAATAGCCAGAAACATGGCTGAAGCAGGTGCAGATGTTGCGTTAATTGACATCGATGAAACATGTGGCAGACAAGCCGAGAAGGATATCCAAGCATTCGGGATTAAAGCAAGATTTTATCGATGCAATGTCGGCCGAAGTCCCGATTGCCAAAAAACAATCACAGAAGTCCTTCAGGATTTTGGGAGAATAGATATTCTCGTGAACAATGCAGGGATTATCACCAGGAAAAATATATTGGAATTGAGTGAGGTGGAATGGGATGAAGTTCTGAATACCAACTTGAAGGCTGTTTATCTTCTCTCCCGTTGTATAGTGCCCAATATGGTTGAACATGGAGGAGGAAGCATCATCAACATCGGGTCTGGCTGGGGTTTGAAAGGAGGACCAAAGGCTGCAGCCTATTGCGCAGCAAAAGGAGGGGTGGTCAACCTGACTCGAGCCATGGCCATAGATCACGGAAATCAAAACATACGGGTCAACTGTGTGTGTCCAGGAGATGTTGATACCAAACTTCTGCGACAAGAAGCAGATCAACTCCAAATGAACTTTGAGGAATTTATCAAGGAGGCCGCCAAACGACCGATTCCTCGTATCGGCCATCCTGATGACGTAGCTAACGCGGTTCTTTACCTGGCGAGTGAGATGTCCAAGTGGGTAACAGGGTCTGTTTTGGTCATAGATGGCGGGGGATTGGCATAGAGGTCGACAATTCGGCAACTTCAATTATTCTTTCACTTGTCTACTCCAATCAAATATTATATGTATTTATGGAAAGGAGGACCTAATGAAAACCATCGTATTAAAAATGATTTATTGCCTACTCATCATTCTTTTTTTGTTTCAGAGCCAAGTTGTCACAGCTGAAGAAGATATATCGCTGAATGCCTTGAAGTTCAGATCTGTCGGACCAGCCTTGACCTCAGGGCGGATATCTGATTTTGCCGTCAATCCTAAAAAGCCGAGCGAGTATTACGTGGCCACTTCTTCTGGCGGTGTCTGGAAAACAACAAACGCAGGAACGACCTATGAGCCGGTTTTTGATAACCAGGGCTCCTATTCTATCGGATGCGTCACAATGGACCCTTATAATCACAATGTTGTTTGGGTTGGAACAGGAGAAAACAACAATCAGCGTAGTGTTGGTTATGGAGACGGTGTGTATAAATCCATAGACGGTGGAAAAACCTGGGAAAATGTGGGGCTCAAAGCTTCAGAGCATATAGGAATGATCACCATCGATCCCAGAGATTCTAATGTGGTTTATGTGGCTGCTTACGGTTCGCTGTGGAGCGCAGGAGGGGAGAGAGGTCTCTATAAGACAACGGATGGAGGAAAAACGTGGGAAGCTGTGCTGACTATTAGTGAACACACAGGCGTCAGCGAAGTCCTGCTCGATCCCAGAGATCCAGATGTCGTCTATGCCGTGGCGCATCAGAGGCGGAGACATGTGTTTACTCTGATCGACGGTGGGCCTGAGTCAGGGATTTATAAGTCCAAAGATGCGGGAAAAACCTGGAAGAAAATCAATAAGGGTTTGCCTAGCGGCGACCTGGGAAGGATAGGTTTGACCATATCCCCGGGCGACCCGGAATGTATCTATGCGATTGTGGAAGCTCAGGGAGATAAAGGAGGTTTTTACAGGAGCACAAACAGAGGGGCTTCTTGGGAGCGGAGAGGCAGTTACACTTCCAGGGGAAATTATTACCAGGAATTGTTCTGTGATCCTAAAAATCCTCTTCGAGTCTATTCTATGGATGTCTATCTTCAAGTCACGGATGATGGAGGAATAACATGGCAGAATCTCGGTGAGAAAAGCAAGCATGTCGATAATCATGCCATGTGGATAGATCCTGAGAACACAGATTACTACCTCGTGGGTTGTGATGGAGGAATCTATGAATCCTTTGATAGAGGAAAAACATGGAAGTATCTGCCGAATCTTCCGGTGACCCAATTCTACAAAGTGGCTATCGATTATGCCGAACCTTTCTACAATGTCTATGGCGGAACCCAGGATAATGCCAGCCTTGGAGGACCTTCCCGAACATCAAGCGCGCATGGTATAGTCAATGCAGACTGGTACACCACACAAGGAGGAGACGGATTCGAATCACAGATTGATCCCTTGGATCCGAATATCGTTTATTCTCAATCTCAATACGGAAATCTGGTGCGTTTTGATAAAATGAGTGGGGAGAGGCTTGGAATCAAACCCAAGGAAAGAAAAGGAGAGAAATCTTACCGTTGGAACTGGGATGCTCCCCTGTTGATCAGCTCCCACTCCAACACCAGACTCTATTTTGCTGCCAACAAACTCTTCCGTAGCGACGACAGAGGAGGAAGCTGGAAGGTAATCAGCGATGACCTGACGCGCCAGATAGATCGTAACAAACTTGAAGTCATGGGTCGGATCTGGCCGATGGATGCAGTAGCTAAGAATGCATCCACATCTCCGTATGGGACAATCGTTGCCTTGGATGAGTCGCCGGTCCAAGAGGATTTGATATATGTGGGAACGGATGATGGTCTCATCCAGGTTACCGAAGATGGGGGGAACTCATGGCGAAAGATCGAAAGGTTCCCTGAAGTGCCGGAGAGGACCTATGTGAACGAAATCCTGGCTTCCCAGCACGATAGAGATACGGTTTATGCAGCCTTTAACAACCACAAAAACGGCGATTTCAAACCCTATGTGTTGAAGAGCACAGACGCTGGAAGAACATGGATTTCCATTTCTTCGAATTTACCGGAAAGGGGTTCTGTCTATGCGTTGGCAGAGGACCATGTCAAAAGAAATCTGCTCTTTTGCGGGACAGAGTTTGGGGCGTTTGTATCTATGGATGGGGGAAAGTCCTGGAAACAATTGAAAGGCGGCCTCGCGACTATTGCTGTGCGGGATATTGCCATCCAAAGGAGAGAAAACGACCTTGTACTGGCTACATTCGGGCGTGGATTTTACATCCTAGATGACTATACTCCTCTTCGCCATCTCGATTCAGAGACATTGAATAGTGAAGCTTATATATTCCCGAAAAAAGATACATGGATGTATGTGGAGTACGGTCGGCTGGGCGGTGGAGACAAAGGTTCCCAGGGCGAGATGTATTTTACAGCAGATAATCCAGACTTTGGCGCGACTTTCACATATTACTTGAAAGAGAGCGTCCAGACTTTGAAAGATAAACGTGAAAAAGAAGAAAAAGATGCCATCAAGAACAAGAAGCCAGTCCATTATCCCTCCTATGAGCAGATGAGAGCTGAGGAAGAAGAAGAGGCGCCCTTCCTTGTCTTCACAATTGTGGATGAAGAGGGATACCTGGCACGTAGGCTCAGGGCTCCAGCTAAGGCCGGCCTTCACAGGATAACCTGGGATCTCAGATATCCTGCTGTCAATCCCACAAGCCTGAGAGATGCCAGCTCAACCTCCAGCGGTCCCTCTAGCACTTTTGCTCTTCCTGGGAGGTACACAGTTTACATGTCCAAGAATGTCAATGGAGAGGAAACAAAGCTCACAGAGCCTATAGATTTTACCGCCAAGACTCTGGGTAATGTGTCTCTTCCGGCCGAAGATCGAGCAGAGCTCATTACCTTCCAGAAGAAAGTGAGAGAGCTGTATAGAGCAGTAAATGCGGCTTCCAGTGTGGTCCGGGAGATCAGCGACAAGATTTCTCATTTCAAGGTGGCCTTGAAAAGCGTCGCAACAAAAGAGACAGAGCTTCGTGCAGAGATTCAGGCCTTGGAGAAAGAGGTGGTTGAAATCCAGCGCGAGTTGTTTGGCGATAGAACTCTCACGCGATTGGACAGGGATGCAGAACCTGGTTTATCCGCGCGTATTAGAGGGATCATCTATGATCAAATGCGATCAACGTCTGCGCCGACACAGTCTCAGAGAGATACATTCCAGATTGTGGCGGAAGAGTTCCCTCTGATTCTTGAGGCATTGAAGAAAATTGTCGAGGAAGATGTCAGGAAGATAGAAAAGAAGCTTGAGGAAATAGGTGCTCCCTATACACCTGGCCGGATACCGGAATGGAAACGAATATCTCAAAAGACTTGACTTTATCGAAGATATAATAGAAATATTATCCTATCTAAATCATGGAAAATGTTCCCAATCCGCGGAAGTTCTTTCCTTAATTAAGAAAATTTTAATAAAGGAGTGAACATGAATATCTACATCATTATCATTCTTTGTTATCTGGCTGTCCTGACCATCATGAACTTTTGGAGGTCAAGCCGGGTCAAGAGTAAAGAAGATATGATGGTTGCAGGCCGCCAAATATCTGTGACCAAGATGGTGTTCACCCTGATATGCACCTGGATCGGGAGTGGCACCTTTATTGCCGGAGCTGAACTTGCGGCTAAGGCTGGGTGGAGTTCTCTTTGGTTTCCTGCAGGCGCCTGGGTGGGTATCATCATTATATATTTTCTTGCAGCAAAGATAAGGACATTCGGCCAGTACACGGTAGGAGATATCCTGGAAGTCAGGTATGGTCCGATTGCAAGAGTCGTCGGAGCTATAGCCATTCTCATCAGCTTTACTGTTATTGTGAGCTATCAGTTCAAAGCTGGAGGATATATCCTGAATGCTATATCAGAAGGAGCCATATCTGTAGATCAGGGCATATTCATGTCTTTTGTTTTTGTTACGGTTTTTACGGCTGTGGGAGGAATGATAGCTGTGGCTAACACCGATTTGCCAAACGGCATCATTATCTTGACCTCGACTATCTTAGCGACTCCTCTTACGATTATTGCCGCAGGAGGTTGGGAAAGGATCAAAGCCATCCTTCCTGAGACCCACTTCCAAGTCTTCAGTCAGGAATTCGGAGCCAATCCTTACCTGAAAATCCCAGCCATCGGTCTTTCCACACTCATGCTGATCCTCGGAGTACAGAGCATGTACCAGAAGTTTTACAGTGCCCGGAATCCCCGTGAAGCCAAAAAGGCGGCTGGTATCTGGGTTGTGGGAACCATTATTGTCGAGGGTGTGGCCATCGTTATAGCCATTTTCGCTGCTGCCTATTTCTGGAAAGAGCTGCAAGCTGGAACCATGGAACATGCAGCCGTGATTATTCATGCAGCAAAGAGAATGATCTGGCTTCCTGTCGGTGTCTTATTATTAGGTGCAGCCACAGCGGTTGTCATTTCGACAGGCATGAACTATTTGTTGTCTCCCACGACAACCTTGATGCACGATATTTATCTAAGGTTCAGTAAAAAAGATAAATCCAAAAAGAAACTGGTATGGCCGCAAAGAATATTGATTATCATTTTAGGATTTATTGCATTCTTCTTGGGCTGGAAAATGGTGTCTGTACTCGAGCAGGCCTATTTTGCTTATACTCTGTATGGTGTCGTTATAACCCCGGCTCTATTAGCTGCTCTGATATGGAAGAGAGCTACAAAGACTGCAGGGATCGTTTCAATCATCTTGGGCACAATCGTGACGCTGAGCTTGAAACTTGCAGGTTCCTTCTGGCCGTCGATCATGAAACCCGTTGGTGACCCCAATGCAGACCCTTTCGGGATTCCTATCATCTACTGGGGTTTAGGAGTATCTGTCCTCAGTTTGATCTTGATTTCCTTTTTCACCAAGCGTCCCTCTAAGGAAGTGTTGTCCAGATTTTTTCCCGAAAAAGAAACAAGAGAACAACCATAAAAGGAGAAAACAATGCGCATCAATTTTTTAAAGCTCATTGTCAGCCTCATCATCTGCCAGTTGGCGGGTTTCATCGGCTCTCTCTTTACGACTCCCGCGATTCCCGAGTGGTATGCTTCTCTCCAAAAACCCTCCTTTACACCTCCGAATTGGCTGTTTTCACCGGTTTGGATCTCTCTCTTTCTACTGATGGGAGTTTCTCTCTATCTCCTTTGGCAAACTGCTTCTAAAAAAGAAGCAAAGTTGGCTCTTGTTCTTTTTTCTATTCAGCTTTTTCTGAATGTGTTGTGGTCTGCTATCTTCTTCGGCTTAAAATCCCCGATGGTGGCTTTCATCGAGATCTTGGTTCTATGGGCAGCCATCTTCCTGACCATGACAAAATCATTAAAAGTCGCAAAAGCGGCTGGTTATTTGCTTTTGCCCTATATCATCTGGGTTAGCTTTGCAGCTGTACTCAATTTCTTTCTATGGAAGTTAAATTAACCTGAGCAATTCAGGTTAAGAAACAGATTATTTTCTCTTGTCAGCGAGATAAGCTCTCTTCAGTGTATCACCCCTGACACCCTGTCTGAGAGCCTCTAGGGCTAAGACTTCATCCGGAGGGATATTGCCTAGGTTGACTTCAGGCCCAAACCGGATGATAAGCTCCTGCTGTTGATTCTTAATCGGAGCTTCCCAGAGGAGTCGATTGACATCTTCTACGCCTGCAATGATGTTATCCACCTCATCCTGTTTGATCTTCCCCTCTGGGTCGAAAATTCCTACTCCTCGTCCTGCCTCACGGGCTTCGATGATCACCTTGAAGGCTCCGTTTTCAAGATCCTCTTTGATCAGTTTGTGTATAACAGCGATCGGGAGGGCTTCCTTCGGGTCTTTCTTGCCCACCTCGGTTATCACTTTGAAATTCATTTCTAATGCGCGATGTATGATGTCTTTCCGTATTGCAGGATCCATTTCTATCGTCCCGTCTGAAATCTCGATGGCAGAAAACCCCAGTTTTTTGGCCCTTTCTAAGTACTTCTTCTCATCTCCCTTCCAGATAGCAACCTCAAGAAAAGTGCCCCCTGGCATAACGTCAATATTTGCAGAAACCAGTGTTTTAATTTTTTCCTTTAAAAATTCTGTCTCATAGAAAGCCGATGTTCCGAAAGTCAGTTTGAGGACATCTATGTATTCACCTGAAGTCTGAATGAGGTCCTTGATCTGATTCAGGCCTATTCCTTTATCGATAACCATGGTTAATCCGGATTTTCTGGGTTTTGAAGATCTGCCTTTGACCGGCATTTCCGTAACGCCTTCCCAAGCTTTTGTCATCTGTCTCATCCTCCCATGATTATTTCAGAATATGATCCCAGCAGTCTCTTGGATTGGATAGGATAGAAGTGATCTGTGAGACCGAATTGTGATTCACCAGTTCATCGACCGCTTTCAAGCGATTCCTTGCCAATTCGGTCTCATCCAGCCCCAGGACTACGATTGTGTCATACAGAATGATAGTCTCCGCCAATTTTTGGGAAATATTTTCGAAAAGACCTTTTGCCGCTTTTCGTATATTTTTTATTGGATTTAGAGTGGTTTTCTCAAAGCCCCGCTCGATTCGGGGGAAGAGGATGTGGACAGCAGAAGGATTTTCGATGATTTCCCTATGGGTTTTGTATTCGGACAGATCGAGGGCGATTTTTTTTTGCCATGATTCTTGAGGATTTGGCTTTTCAATATCGGGAAGAAGTCGAGGGAAATCATAAAGGAGTGTGCCAAATCGCACATTGTCCACCAAAGAGCCCATGTGCCAGATAACCTTTCCTTGTTCAATATGGAAATGCACGGTCTCTGTTGAGAAAAGCTTGAGTCCTTTTTCCAAGCCTCTGAGCAAAAATACAGTCTTGCCGCTTCCTGCTCCTCCTATGATCACATACAAATTGTTTTCATTTTCATCATAAAGAGCACAGGCATGAAAATTGTAGATGCGGTGTTTCTTTTCGAGCAAATAGAGCGTATACCTGTAAAGAAAACCCTGATTTCCCCAGAAAGCATATCTCGGATCAGAGGCCTCTTTGTTCAATTTCAAAAAAGGCCCTTTGAAGAGAATTCGATCATCTTGGATCTCATAAGAGGGGGGAGCCTCGGTCTCTTCGATAGAGATGTAGCCGTCTAAATCCGGAGTGAAAGGTATCTCTTCGATCATTTTAAAATCTGTCAGAAGGGACTCGATCTTTGTCTCAAGAGTCAAAAGTGGAAGAAGCGCCTCGAGGTTGGACTGAATCCCAACGGTGGCTTGGAGTATCTTCACTGCGATTTTATACATGACACATTTTCCTTCCCACTCCGCCCATTATGATACACGATAGCCCATTGAAAAGCGACCTTCAAACCCGCGCTATTCAAGAGTGCGTTCTCCTTTCCGTTTCAATTTTGAGGACTGGTGCTCCAATTAGAAAGACCCCCGCTATTTAGTGGCGACATGAATAGCCGAAATACCCTGGAAGAGCAGTCGAAAATCCACATGGGAGAATCCTGACTCTCGGAGAATATCAGAAAACTCTTCTGGATTATAAAAACGAGGGATGGTGTAAGAAAGATATCTGTAACCTGCTTTTGATCCTGAAAGAAGCCACCCAATCGGTCGCACAACGAATCTGACATAGAGATGAAAGATCTTTCTTATCGGTTTCAGAAAGGGCTGGCTGGTTTCAAGGTTCAAAAAATGCCCACCGGGTTTAAGGACTCTGGAAAACTCTCTCAGATAGAATTCCATGACATCCTTACGCGGATTCAGATTTCGGGTTGCAAACGAAAGGAGCACAAGATCGAAGCATCCATCGGGAAAGGGAAGTTCCCCGGCATCAGCGATGGTGAAAAAAAGATTTGGAGCAAGCTTTTTCTCCCTTGCTTTGGCCAACATCGGATAGGAAAAATCGACAGCAAAGATTTGGACCATCTCCTCTGCCCATTGAGAGAGGCTGCGGGCCATCTCTCCTGTGCCGCTGCAGACATCCAGCCACATCGTTCCACCCAATTGAGCAGCCATTTTAGCTGTTTTTCTTCTCCAGAGGATATCTAGTCCAAAAGTCAACACATGATTCACCAGTTCGTATGTTTCTGCGACTTCTGAATAAATCTTCTGAACGCCTTTTCTGATTGTCATGTCTTCCTCTCGGCTTTCCTGCTTCTAACCGTGGGATTATATTGTAAGCAAAAAAAACAGGCAACCAGAAACCCTATGATTTTTTTTCTTAAGAGATTATAGTTTTTCTGATAAAATAGACAACCCAAATGGAGAGAATAACAAAGGCAAAATTTATCTCAAAAAAAAGGAGAGGGTATGAAAAACAAAATTTTAATCATCGGGATTTTTCTGCTTATTGGGGTGTTCTTTCTGACTGGCTTTCACGAAGCAAGCCAAGAGAAGACAGAGTTTGACTATGACGTCCTCATAAAGAACGCGAAGGTTTTTGACGGCTCAATCAATCCTGCTTTCAAGGCAGATGTCGCTGTAAAAGATGACACGATCGTGAAAATAGGAAGATCCATAAAAGGCACGGCCAAAAAGATCATTGATGCCAATAAACTTTACATTGCTCCAGGATTTATCGACCTGCATACTCACGTAGACGGGGGCATGTATTTTCCTGAGAACAGAGCCTGCCTGAATTATCTCAGGCAAGGTGTCACGTCTGTTGTGGTCGGACAGTGTGGGAGAAGCGCCTGGCCTATCTTCGAAAAGGCCGAAGATCTCATCCAGCGTTGGAGTGAGGAGGGTATAGGCCCGAATGCAGCACTCCTAGTGGGACATGGCCAAGTGCGCGAGATTGTCATGGGGATGGAAAACAGAGAACCCACACCTGAAGAGCTGGAAGAGATGAAAGCAATAGTGAAAGAAGCCATGGAACAAGGCGCTTATGGGCTTTCCACGGGCTTGGAATATTTGCCAGGTCGATACGGAAAAACAGATGAGGTTATTGAGTTGGTAAAAGTTATCGCTCCATATGAAGGTATTTACCATACCCATATGCGGAACGAAGGTGAAAGGCTTCTGGAGGCTGTGGAAGAGGCGATCAAAATATCTCAAGAGTCAGGTGCCCGAGTTCACATCTCGCATTTCAAGGCGGTTGGAAAAAAGAACTGGGGGCTTGTCAAGGAGGCTTGTGCTCTTATCGAAGAGGCCTGCAAGAATGGCTTAACGATCACCGCCGATCAGTATCCCTATCTCTTTTCGAGCGGATATCCATACAGAAGCCTGATTCCACGGCCTCTCTGGATTGGAGAAAAACAATTCGAAACGCTGGAAGCTTCAGATCTAGATGAGATTTTCGACCATCTCCGGGATTCCCAGCTGCTTAAGCTCTACGAGAAAATCACGCCTTATATTCCCCTTTCAGAGCGTCACCAACAGTTCTTGAATGAACTCCCGAGGAAAAGACTCGTGGAATTTGTTGGCCAGGAGCTTATCAGCACAAGGAATTTTCAAGGTCCCACAAACACACGAGAAAGAATGCTTTTTATGGAGAGGATGAAGGATCCAAAAGAAGCTGAAAGGATCAAAATGGGAGTCGAACAGTATATCGAAACCATGGCAGGGGCAGAAAATGTCATCGTAGGTATCTGTGTGGAGAAAAAATACGAGGGAAAGTCTTTGAAGCAGATTGCCGAGATAACGGGGCAGTCGGTTGCAGATGCTGCCATCCAGCTCGAATTGATGGACGCAAGATGCATCCCACTCAGGATGTCTGAAGATGATGTAGAATACATCATGAAAAAAGATTATGTGGCTACGGGCAGCGATGGAACAGCTCCATTTTATGGGATCGGACTGACTCACATCCGTTCGTATTCCACCTTCCTCCACAAGATCAAAAAATATGCACTCCAGAGAAAGACTGTGGTGATGCCCCATGTGATCCGCTCGCAAACCTCTCTGGCTGCAGATATCATGAATTGGGAGGATAGAGGTTGGATAAAGGAGGGATACAAGGCCGATATCGCCGTGTTTGACCTCGACAACATCAAGATTAAGACCTCCATCTCCAATCCTCATCAGCACAGCGAGGGAGTCAAATATCTCCTCATCAACGGTAAAATTGTGTTGGACAACGCAGAATACACCGGCAAGCTTACAGGAAAAGTGCTCAGATTGAAAAAAACATAATCTCACGCATGTGAAGAGAACCGTTCTTTATGAAGGATGCTTCACCTTTAGAGGGGATCCTTTTGGCAGAAGGTAGTTCACCAATGTGATAATCCCAAGAAGAGTCAGAAAGAGAAAGGGAGAGTTGATCCCAAATCTATCCGATAGGAATCCTGAGATAAGCACGATGAACGAGCCCGTAAGCATCTGGATGTTAGCAACGATACTGAAGGCTACGACATGGTTGCTCTCTGGAACTTTTTTGGCGACAAAGGATTGAAAGACAGGATAAACGAGAAAAAGGAAAGCCCCATAGAAGAACAACCCAATAACCGCAAGCTCAAGGATCGAAGACACTCCTAAAAGAAAAAGGAAGAACGTCGAGCCGATGAAACTGGCGATAGATGCTTTCTCCCGCCCGATGCGCTTGCTCAGATACCCGTATGAATAGGTCATGACTGTCCCGATTCCTATCCAGGAGGCAAGAAAAACTCCTGTGTTACCCAATGGCACCTTATATTTATGGTTGAAAAGGGAAGGAGCGTAATAGACGGTTGTGCCCCAGCATGCCCCTCCGAACACGAAGCCCAGAACATAGCTTTTGATGTCCTTAAGCGTCTTTATCCAGGAAGCAAAATCGGGCTTTATGGGCTGTTCTCTTTTCAAAGAAATGTTTCGAACGAATAGAAAACTGGAAAGGCCAAGAGCAAAACTGGCCATAGCACAGGCATAGAGAGGCATTTTCCAGCCAAAATTTTGAGCAAGAAAACCGGCCAATATGAAGGCCGAAAAGACTCCGAGGTTTCCTGAACCGCTTTGAATGCCCATGGCAAAGTCGAGACCTTGGTCAGGATGAGTCCTCGAGACCGTGGCTATGCCCACAGGATGATAAAGACTTGTGAACACCCGCATCAAAAGATAGAAAAGAAGCATGGATAAAAAATTTCCCGATAGTGTGATCAACAGCAGCGAAACCGAGATGCCCAATATGCTGAGGAGAAGCATGCGCCTGTATTCGAACTTGTGAGCATGATGAGCAATGACAATTTGGAACAGGAATGTGACAAAGAGACCAAGATTGGATAAGATGCCGATATGAGAATATCTCTTGAGGATGAACTGCTGGCTAAAAAGAAGAGGAAAGATCATCGGAACTGTGACAGCGGTGGCATCATTCAAGGCGTGAAAGAGAGAGGCGGAAATCAGGATCTTTTTTTTCATAGCCAGTAAGAAACTGGATATATACTAAAGAGTTCCTCTGTTGTCAATTTCAAGATGGGGTTGGATTTAGAAATGCTTACATTGGAGTTGCATACGGAGAAAAATTTGAGTAATGTATTTAGAAATCAGGAATAAACAGGAGGAATCATGAAATACAAGTTATCGAGGAGAGAGTTTTTTAAGGCCGGAGTCGGAGCAGGTGCTGTGGCCATGCTTGGTGCTGGGAAAAACCTGCTCAGCGGGAAACCGGCTTCTGGAAAAATGATAGCCGTTGCAAGCGGGAACGGTCAAAGAGCTGTGGATAAAGCTATGGAATTAATGAAACAGGGAGCAGATCCGCTGGATGCCGTGATTGCTGGAGTGAACATAGTCGAAAGCGACCCGAATGACATGTCAGTTGGTTACGGAGGTATTCCCAACGAAGAAGGAGTAGTGGAACTCGATGCTTCCGTCATGCACGGTCCAACACATAATGCAGGAGCTGTGGCAAGCTTGAGAAATATAAAGAATCCTTCTAAAGTGGCCAAACTGGTGATGGAGAGGACAGACCATGCGCTTCTGGTCGGAGAGGGAGCCTTGAAATTCGCTCGGGCCCATAGCTTTAAGGAAGAAAATCTTCTCACAGATAAAGCCAGAGAGAGGTGGCTCAGGTGGAAGGAAACTCTTTCGGACAGGGACAATTGGTTTCCTCCCAAATCAGAGGAGCTAGATCAGGAAGTCAGAGAAATCGTTGCTTACTATGGAACCATCAATTGCTGTGCTTTAGACGACAAGGGAAACTTAGCAGGAGTAACCACCACCAGCGGGCTCGCCTACAAAATTCCAGGAAGGGTAGGGGACTCGCCAATCATCGGCGCGGGTCTTTATGTCGATAACGATGTCGGAGCAGCCGGTTCGACCGGAAGAGGGGAAGCGAACATCCTCACATGTGGGAGTAATATGGTTGTGGAATTCATGAGAGATGGATTCTCTCCAGAGGAGGCTTGTTTAAAGGCCCTGGAAAGAATCGCCGAGAAGTCAAAATTGCAATCCCATCTTCTTACCAAGGAAGGACGACCCCGCTTTGGGCTAAGCTTTTACGCCATCAACAAGAAAGGTGAATACGGATCGGCAAATATATGGAGTGGAGGAAGATATGTGGTGCATGATGGGGTAGCAAGCCGGCTTGAAGAACCCGCTTATCTTTATAAAAGAGAGAGGAGAAGATAGCTCCCCTTGCCCCATTTATTAAGTCATTTCAGTCTTGGAATCTCGGAACTACTCTTCTTCCAAGACGATAGCTGGATATCCTTCTCTATTCAGCCGCCTGGCGATTTCTTTTGCTGAATCCCTGTTTTTTGCTTTGATCCTCACCCTGTAATAGGTCTGATGAGTCGTTTTGAATGGAGTGATGTAGACGTTTTTGTGTTTTTTTTGAAGCTCATCTCTCAAGGCTGTGGCGTTCTTTTTTTGGACGAACGCCCCTACCTGGACAGAAAATTTTTGCGATGATATTTTTGGAGAATATTCTTCAAGAATTTCGATTCTCACTGGAACGACTCCCGGCCCGACCATATCCAATGTTTTTGCCGCCGCGTAGGAGAGATCGATGATTCTTCCCTCAATAAAGGGACCTCGGTCGTTAATCCGAACGATGATAGATTTTCGATTGTCCAAGTTTGTGACCATGACATATGTTCCAAAAGGGAGGCTCCTGTGAGCTGCAGTCAGATCATTCATGTCGTAGACTTCTTTACTTGAGGTGGTTTTCCCATGAAAATCCGGGCCGTACCAGGAAGCCAAACCTGTTTGCACAGTCTCAGAAGGGGGAAGGGCTATTTGTGTGCAGGAAGAAAAGAAAGCCAAGGAAATGATAAGGAGAACGAATAGAAGACTTTTCACTCGAGTATCCATTCAGAGAAATTTGATTAAATTTTCTTTTAGAAAGGAAAATGCTTCTTTTGGGGTGGAGCGATAAGCAAATATATGTGTGTCTTCAGAATCAATGGCTCCGAATTGAAGAAGGGATTTAAAATGAACAACTTCCTCCCAATATTCTTTTCCATAGAGAAGGATAACGAGATGTTCTTTGTCCATTTTTCCGGTTTGGACCAAGGTTAGGACCTCAAGAAGCTCATCCAGCGTTCCAAACCCACCTGGGAGAGCCACGATTGCTTTGGCACGGTTCACAAGCCAAAATTTACGCATAAAAAAGTAATGAAAAATAAAAGAAAGTTCAGGGGATACATAGGGATTGGGTTCTTGCTCTATTGGAAGTGAAATGTTCATACCAATAGACTTGCCCCCAGCACGAGCAGCTCCCCGGTTGGCGGCTTCCATCAAGCCCGGCCCGCCTCCTGTGCAAATGACAAAGTTTTTCCCTCTAGGCTTAAGTTTAATAGCCCATTTGGCTAGACGAAAGGCTAATTCTTCAGCTTCCCAGTAGTATTTGCTGAGCAATGATCCTTTCTCATCGGATTTCGCCTTGGAGGATCCCAGAAAAAGCACGGTGTTGTTGACTTTGGATTCAGTCAACCTGGCGAGAGGTTCGAGATATTCGCTCAAAATGCGAATCGTCCGTGCCTCTCGAGAATTTAAAAATTCCTGATTCTTATAGGCCATTTCAGGATGGGTGTTTTTTTTCATTTTTACCTCTTTTCGAGAGGGTCAGCCCTTGACTCTAGACATTTTATTAATAAACTCGGATCATTCACGAATAATCCGGGTATCTCTGAATTGATCATGAAAGCTATCACTGTCATTATTTATATTATTTTCAATTATATCAAATCTTTTGCATAATTTTTTGTCAGTTCCAGATTACCACCCTGTTTCTTGAAATCTTAAATCCTATGCATCGAATATTTTTTCTCTTCAGGCGAGCCGATCTTACCGCATCGACATCGTTATCATCTTTTCGTTTGAACTTTTCTTCCTGTTGTATTATCCTTCTTTTTCAAAAAGAAGAAAGAAAGCAATGTGATCTTCGAAGAAAAAAATGCCTAAAGATTTAGAGAATCTTTCCTCGAAAGAATATCCAGGACGCATCATAATACTCGGACAGGATTCCACAGACAAAAATGTTGTGAGCGCATATGCCATAACAGGAAGGTCTCCATCTAGCCAAGCAAGAAAATTAGAGTATGAACAGGATACCGTTTGGGTCAAGCCTACAGATAGAGAGCTTTTGGGAGTGGGGAATATAGACCTCCTCATCTACCCGAGCATGTTTTGCCTATCCCAGGGAATTGCGGTCAGCAATGGAAAACAAACCGTTGATGTCATGGCTTGCCTTGGACAAGGAGAGAGCGCAGCAGAAATCCTCGCATTTGCCTTAAAAAAATGGGATTATGAACCCGATGCACCCGCCTACACCCCCAGAATAAGCGGATGCGTGCTTCCAAACAAAAGTGCTGCCCTAAGCATAATAAGAAGAGCTCCAAATGGCGCAACCTTGAGGAATGTTTATGAGTTTCCTCTTGTCCCTGGAGAGGGGAAGATGATCATGACCTACGAAGGGGAGAATCGGGATCCCCTCCCTTCTTTTACAGGGGAACTGCTTGATGTGGATATAAAAAGCACCTCCCCTCAAGATTTTTCCGAAAACATCTATAAGGCCCTTAAACCAACAAGAGGAGGAATGGACTTCAGGGTAGCGGTGGCTTGTGTATTCGCTCAAGATATCGAATCAAAGAAATTTAACATACAAATCATAAACAGGATCGAAAGGGAAAAGAACTAAGATGGACAAAATAGACAAAGCTACTCGCATGCAATACAGAACTAAAGTGGAAGAAGATTTCCCGGAAAACCTTCAATGGGGAAGCCAACAATTCAAGAAAAAGCTCTCCATGAGATACGGTGAAAATCCTGGTTATCCTGCTGCTTTTTACCAGGAGCCGGGCTCGTCGGGACCAAATATGGCGTCATTGGAAGTCATCCAGGAAGGGACCAAAGGACTCAGCTACATCAATATTGGAGACATGGATTTGGGATTACGACTTGTTAGGAAACTCTCGAGTATTTACAAAAATCGCTCCATCTGTGCCCTCATCAAGCATGAAATGCCAAGCGGAGTGGCAATGGGAGAGGAGCCATCAGAAGTGTTCAGGAAAGCATGGGGATGCGATCCGCTTTCGAATTTCGGGAGTGTGGATGTGTTTAACTGCCAAGTGGATAGACAGCTTGCAGAATTGATTGTTGAGAAGGTCAGGAATATCGAAGTCGTATTCGCTCCCGAATACACTCCTGGTGCCCTCGAAATTTTGGCCACACGCAAGCCTTTGCGGGTTGCCAAAATCGGAGCGCCCATAGATGAGCATGCCGTTGATAATGGATTGGAATTCAAAAGAGTTGCAGGAGGTCTTCTGGTCCAAAAGAGGTTCGATTCTAAAATCATATCTCCGGATGCAGTGGAGGCGGTTTCCAAAAGAAAACCTTCCTCGGAGGAAGTGGAAGCTGCCATTTTCTGTTGGACTATCGCATGCTTCACCCGATCCAATGCCATCGTGATTGGGAAAACAGACAAAGTCCACGGAATTGGATCTGGACAAAGGAGCCGTGTAGATGCTGCCGAAGATGCGATCAGGTTTTCAAAACGGGGCTATGGACCTGACGGGTGTGTTATGGCCTCTGATGCTTTCATGCCGTTTACAGATGTTGTCGAGCTTGCTGCCGAGAGCGGAATCACTACCATTATCTACCCCCTTGGCTCGGTTAGAGATCAGGAGGTGATTGACAGGGCAGATGAGCTCGGATTGGCCATGATCATAACAAAAAAGCCAGGGGAGACAGACAGCGAGAGAAGTTTTTTGCATAGGTAAAGACACACACCGCCTTTTAGCAACAATCGGATAAAAAGAGGAATCAGCTTGACTAAAAGAACAGGTGGAATATAATAGAATACTTTTCTTCTCGTATATATATAATAATTTTGGCATCACGGATAATCAAAGCGTCGATGCCAACAGGAGGAAATAATGAAAGAAGTTACCGTGGAAGAGTTGTTAGCTAAAGCTGAACAACCTTCCAAAGATGCCATGCGTCTTCATCCTTTTTATAGGGGAAAAATCGAAGTCATACCCAAATGCCGGATAAGGAGTTTTGAAGATTTTGCCATTTGGTACACTCCTGGAGTGGCTGCCCCGTGTAAGGATATTCAACGGGATATCGAAAAGGCTTATGAGATGACCAACAAGTGGAACTTCGTGGCGGTCATTTCAGACGGATCTCGTGTTCTCGGACTAGGAGATATCGGCCCAGAGGCTGGTCTTCCTGTCATGGAAGGAAAAGCTCTTCTGTATAAATATCTAGGTGGAGTCGATGCTTTTCCCATCTGTCTTGACACCAAAGATCCCAAAGAAATCATCCAAGCCGTCAAGTGGCTTCAACCGACTTTTGGTGGAATTAACCTCGAGGATATTTCTCATCCCAAATGCTTTCATATCTTGGATACGCTGAGGAAACAAATGGAAATCCCTGTTTGGCATGATGATCAGCAGGGAACAGCTTGTGTCACAGTCGCAGGTCTCCTCAACGCTGTGAAGATTGTCGGCAAGAAGATGGAAGACATAAAGGTGGCATTGATCGGTGCTGGCGCAGCCAATATCGCCATTGCACGATTGATTATAACTGCAGGAGTTAAACCAGAGAACATCATTGCAGTAGACTCTAAGGGAATTTTGCACAGGAATAGAGGGGACAAAGAGATGCTGAAGGCCAAATATAAGGAAAAATGGTACGTGTGCGAGACTACGAATCCCAAGGGAATCAAAGGGGATATCAAGGAGGCAATGGAAGGGGCTGACGTGGTCATTTCAGCCAGCAAACCTGGACCTGGTGTCATACAGAAGGAGTGGGTCAAGAGTATGGCCGAAGATGCCATCGTGTTTGCTGAGGCCAATCCCATTCCTGAGATTTGGCCTTGGGAAGCCAAGGAAGCCGGTGCAAGAATCGTTGCCACGGGACGTTCGGATTTCCCCAATCAGGTGAACAATTCTCTCGGATTTCCGGGGATTTTCAGGGGAGCTTTGGACATAAGAGCAACGAAAATTACAGATGAGATGTGCATAGAAGCAGCCAAAGAATTGGCAAAAGTAGCAGAAGACAACGGAATCCATGAAGATTACATTGTTCCGAATATGGATCAATGGGAGGTCTTTCCAAGGGAAGCGGTTGCTGTGGGAAGTAAAGGCATTGAACAGGGTGTCGCTCGAATCAAACGACCGGCTGAGGAAAGGTTCAAACTGGCTGAAGCCATCATAAAAAAGGCCAGAGAGGAAGTCCAACTCTTGATGAAAGAAGGATTCATCATCGATCCCGATGATGAAAAATAGTTAAATATCCTAGGCAGTAAATTAAAACTTAACTTTTTCTTCGATGGGATAAATCTTTTCAACAACATAAAATTATTCATAATAAAACTTGACAAATTTACACTCAAGTTTTATATTGTACTAGTACTAAATTTTATGAGCGATTTTAACTATCGGAGGAAATAAATGGCAAAGATTATTGGCATTGACCTAGGAACCACCAATTCTGTTGTCGCTATTACAGAAGGTGATAAGCCTGTCATTATCCCAAACGAAGAGGGAGGAAGGACCACTCCTTCTGTCGTAGCCTTTACCGAAAAGGGAGAACGGTTGGTTGGTCAAGTGGCTAAGAGACAGAGAATCACAAATCCTGAAAACACCATCTACTCAATCAAGCGATTCATGGGTAGAAGACAGAGCGAGGTTCCAGATGAAATCAGTCAAGTTCCGTTTAAAGTCACCAAGGACTCAAAGGGAAATGCTGTTGTCGAGGCGTTGGGAAAAAAATATGCCCCGCCAGAAATATCGGCGGTGATCTTGCAGAAACTGAAAAAGGCCGCCGAAGACTATCTCGGTGAAAAGGTAGAAAAAGCTGTCATCACTGTACCTGCTTACTTTAATGATAGCCAGAGAAAAGCCACCAAAGACGCCGGGACAATCGCAGGTTTGGATGTTGTGAGAATCATCAATGAGCCTACAGCTGCTGCACTCGCTTATGGCATGGACAAGAAGAAGGATCAAACCATTGCTGTCTATGACTTTGGCGGTGGCACATTCGATATATCCATCCTGGAAGTTGGAGAAGGTGTCGTTGAGGTCAAATCAACAAGCGGAGACACCCATCTTGGAGGAGATGACATTGACCAGAGAGTTCAGGACTGGCTCGTTGTCGAGTTCAAGAAGGAATCAGGAATCGATCTCACCAAAGACAAAATGGCCCTCCAGCGTCTAAAGGAAGCGGCTGAAAAGGCTAAGATGGAACTTTCCACTACCATGGAGACCGAGATAAACCTTCCGTTTATCACTGCCGATGCCTCAGGGCCCAAACATCTCTTGATGAAGCTATCTAGAGCCAAATTGGAACAGCTCATGGAGGATTTGATCGAAAGGACCAAACAGCCCTGTCTACAAGCTTTGGAGGATGCTGGCCTGAAGCCAGATGATATCCATGAAGTCATCCTGGTTGGAGGATCGACACGGATACCCAAGGTCCAAGAGTTGGTGAAAAGTCTCTTCAAAAGGGAACCCCATAAAGGCGTAAATCCGGATGAAGTTGTTGCTGCAGGAGCCGCTATTCAGGGCGCGGTGCTTGCTGGAGACGTTAAAGATGTTCTCCTCTTGGATGTCACTCCTTTAACCCTCGGAATCGAGACCCTTGGGGCAGTGTTCACTAAGATGATTGCACGCAACACAACCATTCCCACGAAAAAGACAGAAATTTTCTCCACGGCATCAGACAACCAGCCTAGTGTCGAGATACATGTGCTTCAAGGAGAGAGGGAAATGGCTGCCAACAACAGGTCTTTGGGACGGTTTCATCTGGATGGTATTCCGCCGGCGCCAAGAGGAATTCCCAAGATAGAGGTGACATTCGATATCGATGCGAATGGTATTCTCCATGTCTCGGCAAAGGATATGGGAACGGGCAAGCAGCAGGCCATCACGATCACCGGACATTCTGGTCTTGATGACCAGGAAATCGACAATATGGTAAAAGACGCAGAAGCTCACGCCACCGAGGATAAGCAGAGAAGGGAACTGGTGGACGTCAAAAACCAGGTGGATCAGATGATCTACAATATGGAGAAATTACTCAGAGAAAACAAAGATAAGATTCCAGCCGAGGAAGCCAGTCGTGTTCAGGCTGAAATCGATAACACCAAAAAAGTCGTTGAGAGTGATAATGTGGAAGCCATAAAACAAGCCATGGAAAAGCTTTCTCAGGCCTCGCATAAGCTGACAGAGATCATGTACCAGCAAGCCACACAGCAGCAAGCTCAGCAACAGGCTGCTGGTTCTCAGGATTATGCCGGAGGACAGGCTGAGACACAGGGCCAGAAAACAGAGGGTGAGTCTGAGGAAGAAGTGATCGATGCTGAGGTTGTAGACGAAGAGAAAAAGTAATCTAGGGTTTTTCTGGGTTGGAAAGGTCAGGGATGGCAAGCGATTACTACCAAGTCTTAGGAGTTGATAAAAAGGCCTCAACAGCTGAAATAAAAAAGGCCTACCGAAAACTGGCCAGAAAGTATCATCCCGACCTCAACCCTGGGGATAAAGCCGCAGAAGCCAAATTCAAAGAAATCCAGGAGGCTTATTCTGTCCTGAGCGATTCGAAAAAACGAGCCCAATATGATCAATTCGGGTTCGCAGGAGATATTCCGCCTGGAGGTGCCCATCAAAGAACCTACACCTCAGGTTTCGAAGGCTTTGATTTTTCGAACTTCGGATCAAGCCCATTCCAGGACTTATTTGAAAATATCTTCAGGACAAGAACGCAAACGGCACGAGGTCTCCAGAGAGGAGAGGATCTCCATTACACCATGAAAGTTGGATTTCAAGACGCCATCAACGGGGTGAAAACCCGGATAAAGCTCACGAGGATGGTCAGCTGTTCTTCGTGTGGAGCAAGGGGTTATGTGCAGAGCAGTGGCCAAAGCACCTGCTCCTCATGCGGCGGAAGCGGACAAACCTCCATGCAGAGGGGATTCATGAAATTTGCGGCCACCTGTCCTTCCTGTGGGGGCACGGGGAGATCTCCTGGAACAGAATGTTCCGTCTGTCACGGATCTGGTCTGCTACCCAAGTCTGAACTCATAAGTGTCCGCATTCCTGAAGGAGTCGACATAGGATCCAAGGTTCGCATTCCTGAAAAGGGAAACGCTGGAAGAAACGGGGGACCCACAGGAGACCTCTTCATAACCATCGAGGTGGATTCTCATCCATTTTTTAAAAGAGAAGGGAAGAATATCTATGTAAAGGTCCCGATTACTGTACCGGAGGCCACTCTAGGCGCAAAGATCGAAGTTCCCACTCTCTATGGGAAGACAACCATACGGATTCCCCCAGGGACGAAATCCAGTCAAAAGTTTCGGATCAGGGACAAAGGAGCCCCTGTTCCTGGGAAAAGACTCAAAGGAGATCAATTCGTGGAGGTCACCATTGTTCCTCCACCTTTCAACGACGAGAGAATTCGCGGATTGATGAAAGAACTTCAAGAAATCTCGAAGGAGAATCCAAGAGAAAAACTGAGGATTCACTAAAATGAAGACCAAAAAAGAACCAAAGAAATTCTATCATATAAGCGCTGTTTCGCAGATGTATGAAATCCATCCGCAGACACTGAGATTGTATGAGAGGGAAGGTCTGCTCAAACCATCCCGGAGCCATGGGAACACCCGGCTCTACAGCGAAGACGACCTTAAACAGCTCGAATTCATCCTCAGCTTAATACGAGATCTGGGGGTTAATCTCGCCGGTGTGGATATTGTCATAAATATGAGACAAAAGTTGGAGCAGATCGAGTCAGAAGTGAATGAATTCCTGGAATACATCAGAAGAGAGTTTTTCGAAGGTCGGGAGGATGAGTTTGAACAACAAAGGAAAGCTTTGATCCGTATAACCCCAGCCAAAATCGTAAAGGTCGAGAGAGTAGAGAAGGCAAAAGATGAGGAGTGACTTTAAGAATTCTCTCGATTCCAGGAATCTTGCTCGTTATCTTAAGCAGATTGCCAAATTTCCTCCTCTCAAACAGGACGAAGAGAAAGAGTTGGGGAAGCAAGTTCAAAAGGGGGATAAAAAGGCCCTCCTAAAGCTTGTGGAATCGAACCTGAGGTTTGTTGTTTCCTACGGCAAAAAATACAGGGGAATGGGCCTCAGCCTTCCAGATCTCATCAACGAAGGAAACCTGGGGCTGATCGAAGCAGCCAAAAGATTTGACCCGGACAAGAATGTTAAATTTATATCTTATGCCGTATGGTGGATCAGACAGGCCATCATCCATGCGTTGACAAAGTATTCTCGAATCTATCACATCCCTCAGAAGCTTTCAGACCAAATATCAGAAATGAAAAAGATTAAGACTCAACTGAAAAAAGATTTGAACAGGGATCCCACGAGAGAAGAAACGGCAAAACGGATGAAAATTAACGTGGAGGATGTCGAGGACTTGGAGATACTGGAAGAAAAAGATATCTCCCTTAGTGACAAATATTACGATGATGATGTGGAAGTCGGAGACAGGATCAAAGACACTCTGTCTCCCTCTGTAGAACTCCAAATCGTCAAGAATTCTGTACAGGAGAACATCAGGAACATTCTTGATCAATTGGATGAAAAGGAGGCAGATGTGTTAAAATTAAGATTCGGAATAGAGGATAAAAGATTAAAGAATAAATATGGAATTAAAGATTTTAATCCGCAGACACTCCAGGAGATAGGAGACAAGCTCAATTTGACAAGGGAGAGGATAAGGCAAATCGAAAAGAAAGCCATGAGGAAACTGGCTCATTCCCATAAACTTCAACAACTTAGAGGATATTTGAACTGATGGCGGACCACCCCTGCGTTCAATGCAATGACACAGGATGGATCCTGAAGGGATCCAAAGGGAGTCTTGTGGCTAGACGCTGCAATTGTTTTGAGAAGAGGAAAAGTGAGATTCTTTTGGATCAGGCCAGGATTCCAAAAAGATACCAGAATTGTTCGTTTAAAAATTTTGAACCAGAACATGATGATTCCCTTCGTCATGCTCTAAAAATAGCCAAACAATTCGTGAAGAACTATCCTGTGCAGGACGTTGGGCTTCTGTTAATCGGTCCTTGTGGCGTGGGGAAGACCCATCTGGCCGTAGCGACTATTAGTGAATTGATCCAACAGAAAAGTGTCCCATGCTATTTCTGTGATTTCAGAGAACTGATAAGAAGGATCCAGAACACCTATTCGCCTGATTCTCCTCTGACTGAATCCAATATCCTCGAACCTATCTTCTATAAAGACGTTCTTGTTTTAGATGAATTGGGAGCTAAGCGGACTACAGCTTGGGTGGAAGAAACGATTTTCTATATCGTCAACTACCGATACAACAGCAAGAAGCTCACTGTGCTCACATCCAATTATCCTGACCATCCTGATGATGAAGAAGATTTTAGAGTCGAGCATTTCAAAAAGGGAGAGAAAGGGGAAGAAACATTGGTAGACAGGATTGGTGTGCGTCTAAGGTCGCGGCTGTATGAAATGTGCAAGATTGTGAAAATGGAAGGCGAAGATTACAGGAAGAAAATCAAACAAGCCAGTTACCGTTTCTAGCCATATGGGGAATGCCATACAAGAATAACCCTGTAGGGACCGTTCCCCGAACGGTCCGATTCAATTTCGATTCCTTCTCGATTGCTATTCTATTCAGTTTTTGTTAAATTATAGGAATCCTGCTCCTCGGTAGCTCAATCGGCAGAGCGGGTGGCTGTGCAATGAAGAAAAAAGTGCAGCTTCCACGAGAAATCGTGGTTGAAAAATCGGGTGAACTCAAGGAAGCCATCCTTCCGTACTGCACGGAAAATGGTAACCCTGAGCCAAGCCCTGATCGAATCGAATCGGTCAGGGAAGGTGCAGAGACTAGAGCGCAAGCTCGTACCCTGAGCAAAGCTCAGGGGAAGCGCCCGACACCCTCCCCCCAGTTTCCTGGGGCGGGTGATGAGATAGTCCAAGCCCATAAGAAATTTTGGGATTCTTGTAACCACTAGGTTGTAGGTTCGAGTCCTACCCGAGGAGCCATTTCAATCCCTGTAAAATCTTTACGTCTTTTTAATTCCGGTAGTGAATATCTTCACAATGCAAGGATCAATCAATATTAATTTGCGTTGACTCTGGCTTCATTCCTTGATATTCTTTTTTCGACCAGAAAAAAGGGCAAAGCCACAGAAAGAACCTGATTCTGACCTTCCTTTGATAGAGGAGGTCAGGAAGAGTCAGGCAGATCTAAAAGAGATGGAGGGGCAGTGAAAATAAAGAAAACACTCTTTAACTTCCTTATATTTTTTGCTCTCACATTTGTGGTCAGCACCATCGTGAATTTTCTCTGGAACCTGATTTTTCATGGGATGGCTACTGTAAGCTGGGAGACCTCTTTCCGTTTTGGCATTATTCTCGGCATCCTCTTTGCTTGGATGCAGGAAAGAAAATAAAGGCATCTGTAAAAATGTCTTAAGAAAAATGAAAAGCATACTCATAAAGCCTGAAACATGCGATGAATGCCTATTTTTCGAGCAATCAAGGTCTCCGTACGGAACTCATTACAAATGCAGATATTACAACAAAAGCTCTTATTCGCCTGAAGGAGAGAAGTTTCCCTTCTGCAGAGTAGATTGTATTATAGTCACTGAGAAGGCCTGAGAAAATCGGCTATCAAACAGCCAAGGATGACTTTGATTCTCTCTAAATGATCCGATAAATAATGCAATGAAAGAATGAGCCAATAGAGGAGCAAGATATGTTTGATTCAGAAAGAATTTTGGACGTCATTCATGTTGGAGAGTTTCCTGTGTATGAGATTGTAGAAGTTAGCAGAGGAGGAGATATCAAATTAAGATATGTCCAGAATCCTGAAGAGTCAATTACCCTAGTCAGAAGTATCATCCCTAGACTTGTAAATGTTCTTGAAAATATCAAGGTTTAAACTTTTAAAGAATGTTCACCTTTTTGTTCACCCATTTGATCTGTCGCAAGAATTTTTTTGGATAAACACTTTTCTGATTTATATATGAATACATCTTTCTTACAATGCGTCAGGAGAAAAAGAGCTCTGAACAGGTGATGATAGTATAGGGCAAAAAAGAAAATAAGATGGTGTGTCTAGGTTGTGAGAATTTTCTTGAGAATCATTTGGATTTGGTTAAGGGAAAAAGAGTAGGTCTGATTACAAATCCAACTGGCGTGGACAGCAAGTTACAGAGCTTGATCGATCTATTCTATGAAAATCCAGCCATCGATCTCGTTGCCCTCTACGGACCTGAGCATGGTGTGCGCGGCAATGCCCAAGCCGGAGAATACGTTCCTTTTTACATGGATGAAGAATACAATCTCCCTGTTTTTAGCCTCTACGGTCAATCCATGAAACCCGATCCAGGAATGCTCAGAGACATTGACGAGTACATGCGGACTTTCGATACAGTGGAAGAGGGCAAGTTTCCCAAAAAATCCATGATTGATAGTGTGGATGTCTTGGTGTTCGATATCCAGGATGTTGGGACTCGGATTTATACTTACGTGGCAACAATGGCCTATTGTATGCAGACCTGTGCAGAGCATGACTTGGAATTTGTTGTCTTGGACAGACCAAATCCCATAAACGGGAAGGATATCGAAGGCCCCATCCTGGAGTATCCTGAATTCAGTTCGTTTGTCGGACTCTATCCGATTCCAGTCCGGCATGGTATGACAACGGGAGAATTAGCGCAGTTATTCAACAAACGATTTCTCAGAAAAAGGGCCAATCTAAAGGTGATTCCCATGCGGGATTGGAGAAGGGAGTTGTGGTTTGATCAGACATCCCTTCCGTGGATTGCGCCTTCCCCAAACATGCCAACCCTGCAAACAGCAACTGTTTATCCCGGACAGGTTTTTCTCGAAGGAACGAACATCTCAGAAGGACGTGGAACAGTAAAGCCCTTTGAACTCCTCGGTGCACCATGGATCGACGGCCATATCCTGACAAAAAAAATTAATCACATCAATCTACCAGGCGTGACATTCAGCGAGGCTTGGTTCACTCCCACCTTCTCCAAATACAATGGAGAGCTCTGCGGCGGCACTCAAATCCATGTTTTGGATAGGGACATCTTCAGACCCTTTGAAAGCTCTCTACACATCATAAAAACAATAAGAGATATGTATCCTGATCAATTCAAATTTCATGCAGGATATTTCGATAAGATCATGGGAACAAAAATAATACGTCAGGCAATCGACAGTGGCATGAGGATTGAAGAAATTGTTAAAGAACATGAAAAACAACTCGAAGAGTTTGATAAACTCAGAAAGCCTTACCTGCTCTACTGAATTCAGCCTCTTATTTCATATCCCGGATGCGCACCTCGATGTCTTCTTTATCTTTAAGCAACTCCACAAGCTCTTGAGGATTTGTATTCCCGTAATGATACGGATAAAGAATCCTTGGCTTGAAGGCTTTGGCTGCATCAGCCACCATCTCGGGAGACATGGTATAGGGAAGATTCATCGGCAGAAAGGCCACATCGATATCCTTTAGCGCTTTCATCTCGGGCGTGTTTTCCGTGTCCCCGGCTACATAGATCCTCTTGTCCCCAAGAATCAAGATATATCCGTTGCCATCTCCTTTTGGGTGAAAAGGATTGCCTGGACTTCGCATATGCTTGATGTTGTAGGCGGGCACAGCTTCGATCTTTATGCCTTGAACAGTTTTCGTGTCCCCGTTTTTCATAACGATTGCATCCTGCACATTCGCCCTTTCCATGCATTTTTGTGTGAAAACAAGATCGGTCTTTTCCGTACTGATCTTCTTAAGGACGTCTACATCCAAGTGGTCACCATGCTCATGCGTAACAAGGATAAGGTCGGCTTTCGGAAGCAGGGAATAGTCAGCCTCTCCACCCACAGGATCGACATGGATAATCTTTCCTTCAAAGGTGAAATACAACGTTCCATGCCCGATGAATGTAATCTTTAAATCGCCCTTAGACGTTGGGATAATGTCTTCTTCAAATTGTTGTTGTGCTGCTGCGATTAGGGCAAGACTGAGGAAGATCACGGCATAAAAAAATAAAATTTTTTGCATCATTCCCCTCCTTGAGGATATCTTTTCTGAGCCATACGACTCCTTGTCAATAATCTTGCCTTTCGTGAAGTTAGACCGATAAAATCCTGTGGGCCTGAAGGAGTTGTTCCTTCACCTTGAGACCGAACGGACAGGCTTTTTCACAAAGACCGGCGCATTCTGAACAGTTGGTAGGCTTTGTTTCATCTTCCAATTCCGCATAATACCGCATGGATTCTTTTTCCATTCTATAATCCTCGAAGTACATCTTATAGCGCAAAACATCATTGATAGCCACGTTTTGCGGGCAGGAAGCCAGACATTCACTGCAGCTCACTCGGCAGTACTGATCATAGGTCTGACGCTGGTATTCTGCAATCACTTCTAAATCCGCCCTTTCCAACAATTGTCCCGATGCTGCCACATATTCTTCCGCATGGGAGTAACTGCTCATGGTCGGGATACAGGTGTCGATATCAGGATTGCTCATCACCCAGCGGATGGCAGCTTGCGGGTAACTGACCTGTTGACTGACCAAGGACTTCAGATTGCCCTGTTTTCCTCCTGCGAAGATTTTCATGGCCACAGTGGCAATGCCCCTCTTTCGGACCTGTTTGAGGAGGGGTTCAATCTCTTTGCCTTCAAGATGGTTGTAAATTACAAGCACGAGCTGGACAAAATCTTGCTCCAGTGCCTGCTTGAGTGTGACCTTAGCGTTGTGCGAAGAAAAGCCCGTAAAGCGGACTTTTCCATCCTTCTTGAGCTGGTCATAGGCAGCGCGGAGTTCCTCATTCTCGAGCAGTTTCAGATCGTCGACACCATGGATTAGGGCAAAATCGACGTAGTCTGTCTGCATTCTCTTCAGACTGCCCTCCATTCTTTTGATAATGCTTTCCTTTGTGATCTTATCTCTTGCTGAATAGCCGTGTTTGGTAGTGATGATCAACTTATCTCTCACATCCTTCAAAGCCTCACCGACAAACGCTTCACTCTTCTGACGCATATAGCCTTCGGCTGTGTCGAAATAATTCACACCCAGATCATAGGCATAGCGGAGCACCGTGGGCTCAAAAAAAGAGATCGCTCCACAGCTCACATCAGAGACTTTCAAGCCTGTGTTGCCCAATGTTTTGTATTTTTTTATCTTGGGTGGGGAGTTTTCCCCAGAACCTTGTTGATGGTCACCATAATTCCCTTTGGTTTTATTCCCAAGCCCCAAGCCCAAAATCCCTGTTGGAAGGGCTGAGAGAAAATGACGTCTGCTGAGTTTAGCCATGATGTCCTCCTTAATCTTTTTTCTTTATCTGAATTTGCAACAGGGGCTCAAGACTTTCTGCAAGATCCTGATATCCTGAAGCTAGAATATAGACCACAAAATTCTCATCCCCTCGGTTAGGAAGCATCAGAATGGCACCCTGGCCATAAGCTGAGCGTGGCGGTTGAGAGGCATAGAAATCAACCTCCAGTTGCATTTCGCCTATCATGAGTATCAATTTGTCCTCTGACTTGAATCCTGCTCTTCTGATGCAATCGTCTGTCCAATTTGTGGAAATCATGATTCTGTTTCCTCGACCCATCTCGAAGTCCACAATATTCCCTTTTAACACACCTTCTGAAAAATCGGTTTTGCCCACATTCACATCATACTTAAGGAAAAAATCCTTCTCCAACGTAAGATTCAATTTTACATCAGAAACTTGATGAGTGTTCCCTCTTGTGCCAACCTGAGAGCCAAACCAGGAAGAGGGGATTTTTAGGCCCTCGACCTCCTGGTAGGGTCCGATGTCATGATTGATCTCGTATTTACCAAAATCAGGATTGTGGCCACGAAACACAACCCTTTTGAGGAGGGAATCCTCAGTATCCACATAAAATTCAATTTCTAAATCTTTGGCTTTTGTTGTCAACAGGTCATGCTCTTTGGGTCCAAATCTTCTTTTTCCTTGGAATTTGAGATCATCTTTGAAGTTCAAAAGGGTAAACAGACCGCTATACAATCGTGCTCGATTCTGGAAGGTCAACTCCAGGAGCGGTCCAAAATCACTGAGTTTGTTGAAACAGTTTCGTTTTGCCGATGCCTGGTCGACAAGGATGACTTCTGTAATGACAGGATCTTTTCCCGAGGTCATTTTCATCTGTTCTCCGGCAGAGAGGTAATAAGTCGTGCCGTTATCTTTGAAAGAGAAGTTCTTTATCTTGGATATCTTATCCGCGCCTCCTGCAGCCTGGATGTTTTTTTCTAAGATTTCTTTTACAGCACTCTGTTGTTGAGAATAATCAGGAAGGGCACAGCTGAGAACGAGTGCCGCTCCAATCAGTGAGGCACCGATTCGTTTTCTGTTCATTTTATCCTCCCTATTCATTCATACGTTCACTCATTCAATTTTTCTATTCTAGAGTATATTCGATCCTTCTTCAAGGAAAACGGTCATTGAGAGAGCATTTCGATTTCTGTAATGAGAGAGATGTCTTACAAACAAACATAATGTAAAAGCATAAATCGTTGAGAATTCTATTTCGAGGATGTATAATACAATGAACATTAAGAATTTTCATGTAAGTCAAATCCAACACAAAATAGTTTCATTCTGAAAAAAATTAATTTCAAATTAAAAAATACAAATTTCTCTTACAATAAAAATGGAGCGATGTGAAAATAGGAAGATGAAATCAATACAAATCGAACAAAATGAGTATTGGAGGAAAGTCAGCATGAAAAAAACAGTTAGGGTCCTGGTGGTTGCTGCAGCCATTGCTTTTATCCCCACATTCGGTCTAGCAGAGTTCAAGCCCAACACAGGGGAAATCAAGGGTTATATGATTAATGAATATTTCTATGTCCTCAGTCATCATGATGGAGATATTGAAGGCAGGCACGGCTTCTGGTTTCGCAGAATCTTCTTTACCTACAACAACCAACTGTCAGACACTGTCAGGATGTGCTTAAGATTGGAGATGAATTCTGCGCCTGATTTCTATACCTTTGCAGTGCTGACTCCCTACGTGAAAGATGCCTACATCGATTTCAAAATAGCTGGACAGCATTTAATTGCAGGAATCCAATCTCCTCCTAGTTTCGCTAAGATCGAAGATATCTGGGGATACAGATCCCTTGAAAAAACTCCTCTTGATTTACACAGGTGGACGTCTTCACGAGATTTTGGAGTCTCTCTTAAGGGTGGAAACACTTTCCCTTATCAGGTTATGTTTGCCAACGGTTCATCTAATAAATCAGAAACCAATAAGGGAAAAAAGCTTTTCGGTGCTTTAGGTTATGAAAAGAAGGGATTTTTCATAGAGGCTATGGGACAGTATGAGAAAACAAGAAAAGAGACTGAGGAATACATATTACAGGGATTTGCTTCTTATAGAGGAGAATGGGGAAGGTTAGGATTGCAATACGCTCATTGGAATTCGAGGCCGAAAAATACAGAAGAGTCTTTCAATTACAATGTCATCTCTGCTTTTGCGGTCATTTCTGTTGGAAAAAACCTTGAACTTATCGGACGAATTGACAAATATTTTGGCGGCGGATACAAGACGAATTATTCTGGAAGTGAAATCGATTACATCCCCTTTGCCGAAAATGCAGAATCGAATTTCATCATTGGAGCCGTTAGCTATCAAGTCCTCAAGAATGTGTGGCTTATTCCCAATATAAAATTAGTTTTCTACAATCAACCTGAAGAAGGAGACAAACCAACAAACAACGCATATATCAATTTGACCCTATGGTTTAAATTCTGAAAAGAGGGATTAATGTATGAAAAATGAATCAAACCGAGAAAAAAAGAATTTTATTCATATGCACCCATAACTCGGCCCGTTCTCAGATGGCTGAGGGCTTCATCCGACATTTTTACAATGATCGTTATGATGCCTCAAGTGGCGGTACGGAGCCATCAAGGGTCAATCCTTACGCTATTAAAGTCATGGAAGAAGTCGGAATCGATATCTCCGGTCATAAATCAAAAAGTGTCAAACAGTTTCTTGATGAAAAATTTGATTATGTGGTGACCGTGTGTGATAAAGCCAATGAAGCCTGTCCTTTTTTCCCTGGCGCAAAGAACACCATGCATAGAGGATTTCAGGATCCGTCGCTAGCGAAAGGTACTGAGGAAGAAATAATGGAGGTTTTCCGAAGTGTACGCGACGAGATAAAGGAGTGGATTGGAGAGACCTTCGGAAAAGGCACTCATCGTTCCTGAAATACTTCAGAAATGAGTTTTTGATGTGCTATAATAGCGCGTTCCAAGAAAATAAAGGAGAAATAAATGCCTGAAATAGAGGTCAAAGGAAAAAAAGTTGAGCTCAATCAAGAAGGTTTTTTGGTTAATCCAGAAGAGTGGGATGGTGAAGTGGCCGTAGTATTGGCCAAAACCGAGGAAGGAATAGATGACCTGACTGAGGACCATTGGGCAGTGATTCATTATATTCGTGATTATTATCTTGAGAAGAATCTTGCCCCTATGGTCCGCAAGGTTTGCAAAAACACAGGATTTCCTTTGAAATACATCTTTGAACTTTTCCCTTCAGGTCCGGCTAAAGGCGCGTGCAAGGTAGCTGGACTTCCCAAGCCGGATGGTTGTGTGTAGCCGACAAGATCTCTTATGTTAGAAATTCTCAGATACGGAGTGATTCTTGCCTTTTGCGTGTCTGTTTTAACTTTATGCCATTTGATCATTAAAACATACTTTTTCAATAAAAAACCGCTTTATGCCAAACCCCAAAGTCAGCCCATTAAGGGGATTCTATACGCTTTTGGGAAGGGGATGATGCCTTGGGAAAAAGAGAGCGCAGGCAGACATCTCCTGACATATTTGGGAGGGATTTTATATCACACGGGTATTTTTGCAGCTCTTTTCTATCTTTTTATGCTCGTGATCCCATTTCATTTGGGATCAAGTGCAGTTTTCATCCTGCGGATCATCATGTTCGTAGGAATATTTTGTGGACTGGGACTTTTTATAAAAAGATCCATAAAGACCCAGCTCAGGCGGATCAGCTGTCCTGATGACTTTGCATCGAATCTGATCGTGGATGTGTTCCTCTTTCTCTCTCTCTCAGATACTTATACCATCAGGTTAAGATCTTTATTCTTTGCAGTAGCGATCGTGATGTTTCTGTATATTCCTGTTGGGAAAATCCGGCACTGCTTTTTCTTCTTCTACAGCCGCATTCTGTTTGGGCTCTTTTACGGCAGAAGAGGCGTTCTGCCCCAAAAACAAAGGTAATTTAGGTGCGCTGAGAAAATATACATGAATAAAACAGAATCGACAAAGGACCCATACGAGGAAAAAATTGACAAGCTCGACTCCAGAAACATCAGAAAAGCTCTTCAGATATTCAAAGAAAGACTCCATTCCGACTACGCTGCTTTTCTGAATTCTTGTGTGCGCTGCGGTCTCTGCGCAGATTCGTGTCAATATTATCTGACCTACCGGGATGTTGAATCCATCCCAGCCTACAAAATTAATCTCATCGCCAAGGTGTTTAAAAAATATCACACTCAGGCAGGCAAAAGAATTTCTCGTTGGGTTGGAGCAGAGGAAATCAATCAAACCCTTGTGAGGGAATGGGTAGATACTCTTTTTGGAAGATGCAGTTTGTGCGGTCGTTGTGCTCTTAACTGCACCATGGGCATAAATATCCCTTACATTATTCGTACAGCAAGAGGAGCTCTGGCAGAAGTGGGCTTGGTTCCTCCAGGATTACAATCTACCGTAGATACAGCCATTAAATCTGGAAATAATATGGGGATTTCTAAAGAGGATTGGCTGGAGACAGTCGAATGGCTGGAGGAAGAGCTACAACAGGAAGTGAATGATTCAAATGCCAAGCTTCCTGTGGATATCAAAGACTCCAGATTTCTTTAAAAATCC